>Ga0115550_1000575_pt1 | contig 30912 bp, 23 predicted proteins | sample COGITO_mtgs_1005_FD_87177 | JGI IMG/M metagenome (GOLD analysis project Ga0115550, IMG submission 87177) | Pelagic marine microbial communities from North Sea - COGITO_mtgs_100511 | ecosystem: Environmental > Aquatic > Marine > Epipelagic | place: Germany:Helgoland, sampling site Kabeltonne...
CGCCAAGAAAACGATGCAGCAAGGAGGTTATCCGCTGCATCTGGTCATGCATAGCCATGCTGTGCTCGATGCGCTGGAGCTGTGCCAGCTGGCTGCTTTCTTTGGCGATCCCACCCTTATTCCCCACGCAGATCACGCCTAGGCAGTCCCAGTGACAAGGAGGCATTCGTGAGCATCAATCTTGATCAGGCCCTGCAAACCTATATAGCCGAGGCACGCGAACTGCTGGAAGAGATGGAGTCTTCCCTGCTGACCCTGGAAAACGACCCGGAGAACAACGAGCTGATCGGTGCCATCTTTCGGGCGGCACATACCATCAAGGGCTCCGCTGGCCTGTTCGGCTTGCAGCCCATCGTCAGCTTTACCCACATAGTCGAGGATCTGCTCGATCAGGTGCGCAATCAGCAACTGGGAATCACGACTGCGCTCATCAAGGATCTGCTGGAGAGCCGGGATCATATCGAGCGGCTGGTCTATCTGGTTGCAGAACTAGGGTCGGCGCCAGGGGACGATGAGCTGGCGCAAGACGCTCAGCTGCGGCTCAACCTGGCTCGGCATCAGGCTGCCAGCCAGAGCAGGCTGCCGGAGCGCACTGCGTCAACCACCCCAGACCCGGTCAGCAAGGAGGAGGGGCACACCAGCGCCACTTCCCTGTGGCACATCTCCCTGCGCTTTGGCCCGGATGTGCTGCGTAACGGCATGGATCCCACCTCGTTTTTACGTTATCTCGGCACCATGGGCACCCTCTGCGCCATCGAAACCCTCCACGATGCCCTGCCCGACTGGGAACATTTTGATCCGGAAACCTGCTACCTCGGCTATGAGCTCGATATCGATACCCAGGCCGACAAGAGCACCCTGAGCGATGTGTTTGAATTCGTACGTGACGACTGCCGCATCACCATACTGCCCCCGCATAGCAAGATTGCTGAATACATAGACCTCATCAATGAATTGCCGGAAGACAACGACATGCTGGGGCAACTGCTGGTCAAGACAGGAGCATTGACTGCAAGCGAACTGGCTCTGGGCCTGCAAACTCAGCATGACGACCAGCGAACAGAGAACAGCAAGCTGGGAGAAATACTGGTCGCTCAGGGCGCAGTCGACGGAGTCGTGGTGGACGCGGCGCTCAAGAAACAGAACCAGAACAAGGAGAACAAAAACAAGGAGGGACGCTACGTTCGGGTGCACGCCGACAAACTGGATGAGCTGATCAATCTGGTCGGCGAGCTGGTGGTCGCCAGCTCGGGTGCCAGCCTGCTGGCACAGCGCTCGCGGGACAGCCAGCTGCAGGAGGCCAACTCAACCATTGCCATGCTGGTTGAAGAGATCCGGGACGGAGCCTTGCACCTGCGCATGGTGCCCATCGGCGACACCTTCAACCGCTTCCAGCGGGTCGTACGGGATGTCAGCCACGAGCTGAACAAGGACATTGCGCTGGTCATCACAGGCGGAGATACCGAGCTCGACAAGTCTGTGGTGGAGAAGATTGGCGATCCCCTGATGCATCTGGTTCGCAACTCCATGGATCACGGCATAGAGTCGGCCGAGCAGCGCCTCGCGGCAGGCAAACCGGCAAGAGGCACCTTGACCCTCAACGCCTATCACGACTCCGGCAGCATCGTCATCGAGATCCTGGACGACGGTGCCGGACTCAACAAGGCAAGGATCCTGCAAAAGGCACAGGAGCGAGGGCTGGTGGCCGCCGGCGCAACATTGACGGATCAGGAGATCTATCAGCTCATCTTCGAGGCAGGCTTCTCTACCGCCGAGGCCGTTACCAACCTCTCGGGCCGGGGCGTCGGGATGGACGTGGTCAAACGCAACATCACTGCCCTGCGCGGCAGCGTCGAGCTGGACAGCAAGCCGGGACAAGGCACCCGGGTTCAAATCAGGCTGCCACTGACTTTGGCCATCATCGACGGCTTTCTGGTTCGAGTCAGCACCACCCATTACGTCATCCCGCTCGACATGGTGATCGAATGCGTGGAGCTGACCCAGAGTGCACTGGATGACACTCAGGGACGCAACTACATCAATCTGCGTGGCGAGGTACTGCCATTTGTCCGGCTTCAGCACTACTTTGACGTCGAGGGGGCTAGAGGACGCAGGGAAAACATCGTCGTCGTCAGTCACGGCGGCAAGAAATCCGGGCTGGTGGTCGACGAGCTGCTGGGGGAGTTCCAGACCGTCATCAAGCCGCTCGGCAAGCTGTTTCAGCGCCTGCAGGGGATCAGTGGCTCCACCATTTTGGGGGGTGGCGAGGTCGCCCTGATCCTGGACATCCCCTCCCTCATTCAACATGCCATCGATCAAGAGCTAGGCCAGATGAGCCAGTACACCATTCCTCGCATGCAAACCCAACCAAGAGCCAATTAACGCCAGGAGCCAGTCATGTTCAAAAACTCCACCATTAAGATGCGCCTCACCATCTTGCTCTGCCTGTTATGCGTGCTGCTGCTGGCGGTGGGCGGGCTGGGACTTTACAACATGCAGAGCAGCAACAAGGGTCTGCAGCGGGTGTATAACGATCGGGTGGTGCCGCTCAAGCAGTTGAAAACCATCTCCGACAATTACGCCGTCGCCATCATAGACAACGTCAACAAGGCCAATGCGGGCCTCACCAGTGCCGAAGAGGCGCTGCAACATATCCAGCAAGCCCAGCAGCAGATCAAGCAGGAGTGGCAGCACTATCAGTCCACCGAATTAACGGGTGCAGAACAGAAACTGTCAGCAGAGGCGGGCAGCCTGTTCAGCGCGGCGGATCGCGATATCTCCCAGCTGGAGCAATTTCTTTCAACCCAACGCGGTGTCATCACAGGTACGCTCAATGACTTTGACGGCAAACTTTATGGCTCCATCGACCCCATCGGCAACAAGATAACCGAGCTGGTCAACCTGCAACTGGATGTCGCCAAATCCGAATATGAGCAGGCCCAATCCTGGTATGACACCATGCTGCTCACCATGATGGGGGTGATAACAGCAGGCATAGTGGCAGCGGCCTGGTTTGGAATCGTCCTCATCCGCAGCATCATTGCCCCCATCAATCAGGCACTGCAGGTAGCCAACCATCTGGCAGAAGGCAATCTGGATGTCACCATCACCATTGGTGCCCATGATGAAGCAGGCCAACTGCTGATGGCCATGCAGAACATGGTCCACAAGCTGACCTCTCTCATCAATGACATTGAAACCCTGGTCACAGCGGCCGTCGAGAAGGGGGATTTCAGCTACAAGATAGCGCTGGACAACCGGCAGGGGTACATCAAGCGCCTGTCCGAGTTGCTGAACCAGTTGTCCAATGTTACTGACACCAGTCTCAAGGATGTGATGCGCATCGCCACCGCCCTGTCTCAGGGAGACCTGACCCAGAAAATTGAACAACCCTACCCGGGCATTTTTGGTCAGACCAAGGATGGCCTCAACAGCACCATAGACGCCTTGACCGCCATTATCGAAGAGGTGCGCAACGCCGCCGACAACCTCACCAACGCCTCCAATCAGGTCAGTACCACGGCCCAATCCCTGAGCCAGGCCACCAGCGAACAGGCCGCAAGCGTCGAGGAGACCAGCGCCTCCATCGAACAGATGAGTGCCAGCATCAACCAGAATACCGACAACGCCAAAGTCACTGACAACATGGCGAGCGGCGCCGTGCTTGAAGCCACCGAAGGAGGCCGCTCGGTACAGCAAACCGTGGCGGCGATGCAACAGATCGCCCGCAAGGTGAGCATCATCGATGACATCGCCTACCAGACCAATCTGCTGGCACTCAATGCTGCCATTGAGGCGGCACGGGCTGGTGAACACGGCAAGGGATTTGCAGTGGTGGCAGCCGAGGTGCGCAAACTGGCCGAACGCAGCCAGATAGCGGCGCAGGAGATAGGCGAGCTCTCTTCCAGCAGCGTCGACACCGCGGAGAAGGCAGGCAGCCTGCTCGACAAGATAGTGCCTTCCATTCGCAAGACATCCGATCTGGTGCAGGAGATCAATGCGGCATCCGGCGAACAGGCCAGCGCCGCCAACCAGATCAGCATGGCCATGAGTCAACTTAACCAGGTGACCCAGCAGAACGCGGCCAGCAGCGAAGAACTCGCCGCCACCGCCGAGGAGATGAGCTCCCAGGCCAATGAGCTGCAGCAAACCATGGATTTCTTCTCGCTGGCAAACCTGGCCAAGCCCTCAAAGCCGAGTGACAACTCGCATAGAGGCTCGGCCCCCAGAGGCAAGTTTGTCATGCCTGCCCAACACCCGCTGCACGGCAACACGGCGCCGCAACCCCTGGTTGACGAAGCCGACTTTGTCCGCTTTTAACCGGAGAGACCCATGAGCATGTCAACCGAAGTGGCCGCGCCCCCCAGCACACTAGCCCATGACAATCAGGGCGACGCCCAATACCTGACATTCCTGATCAATGGCGAGATGTTTGCCATCAATATTCTCGGGGTCAAAGAGATCATCGAGTACGGCAACATCACCCCTATCCCCATGATGCCAAGCTTCATCCGGGGCGTGATAAACCTCAGGGGAGCAGTGGTATCAGTGGTGGATCTCAATGCCCGCTTTGGCAATGCCCCCTCCAGCATCACTCGCCGCAGCTGCATCGTCATCATCGAAGGAATACACCCGGATGACTCGGAGCATGGCAATCAGGACATAGGCGTCGTAGTAGATTCGGTATCTGAGGTGCTGACCATTCCCTGCGACGAGATAGAGCCGCCCCCCAGCTTCGGGGCTCACATCCGGGCCGACTTCATTAGCGGCATGGGCAAGGTGAATGGCAAGTTCGTCATTCTCATCAATACCGAGAAGGTGCTCTCCATCGACGAAATGGCACAACTCAGCGAACTGACCCAGCAGCAGGAACGGCAGCTGGAGCACAGAGTGAAAACCCCTTAAGCAGGGTATTAAAAACAGCAAGGGTGACGCTCACACCACACAGCAATGGCATGTCGCACAAGGATAAGGCTCATGACTCAATCATTCTTTGGCAATCTCTTCGGCAACGGCAGCGCGCATGCCTTGCTGCAAACAGAACTGACCCAACTGATAGGCGCCACACGCACCCTGCAGCAAGGGATAGCGCAGGGTGACCTGCCAACCCAGCTTGAACCGGGCACACTCAGCGGCCCACTGCGGGAGCTCTGTCAGGAGTTCAATGCCGTGATCACGCTGCTGGGGCAGCGGCTCAGCAGCAGCCTCACTACCATCAGTGACAATCAGGCGCTCTATGACGAGAACCTGCGAGTACGCAAGGCGCTGGATGGCGCCTCGACCAATGTGATGATCGCCGATAACAACCTCGACATCGTCTACATGAATGAAGCCGTGCTCGCCATGCTGGGGCAGGCGGAATCCGACATCCGCAAGGATCTGCCCAACTTCGACACCAGACAACTGATGGGCAAGAACATAGATACCTTTCACAAGGATCCGTCCCACCAGCGCAGCATGCTGGCCAAGCTGGACAAGACCTACCGCGCGCAGATCTCGGTCGGTGGCCGCATCTTCTCCCTCATTGCCAACCCTGTCTTCAACGACAGCGGGGAGCGGCTCGGTTCAGTGGTGGAGTGGGCCGACCGGACCAAGGAAATCGCCATCGAAAACGAGGTGAAAGCGGCAAACACAGCGGCCAAGCTCGCCGCCGCCGAAAGCCTGCGGGTAAAGAAGGCGCTCGATGGTGCCACTACCAACGTGATGATTGCCGACACAGACCTCAACATCATCTACATGAACGAGTCTGTCAGGGCAATGCTGAGCGAGGCCGAATCCGACATTAAAAAAGAGCTCTACAGCTTCAACTCTGCCACCCTGATGGGTGCCAACATTGACAGCTTCCACAAAAATCCCGGCCATCAACGCAGCATGCTGGCCAAGCTGAACAACACCTACCAAACCCAGATACTGCTCGGCGGGCGCACCTTCTCCCTCATCGCCAACCCTGTGTTTGGCGACGATGGCGAGCGGTTGGGATCCGTAGTCGAGTGGTCGGATCGCACCAAAGAGGTCTCTATCGAGCGGGAAATGTCGGAGATAGTGCAGGCAGTGATCAAGGGCGAGCTGCACCGCCGCATGGATCTGACCGGCAAGAGCGGCTTCTTCCAGACACTGGGGGAAGGCATCAATCACATTGCCGAGGTAATAGACACCAGCCTCAACGACGTCATCAGGGTGGTGCAATGCCTGGCCAGGGGTGATCTGACCCAGACGATCGAGGCCGACTATCCCGGGGTGTTCGGCACCACCAAGGACTCCCTCAATCAGACCATAGTCTCGCTGACCAACATAGTCACAGAGGTAAGAGGGGCTTCTGACAACCTGTCCAGCGCCTCTGAGCAAGTCAGCGCCACCGCCCAATCCATCAGCCAGTCGAGCAGCGAGCAGGCATCCAGCATGGAGCAGACCAGCGCCTCCATAGAGCAGATGAGTGCCAGCATCAACCAGAACACAGACAACGCCCAGATCACGGATGGCATGGCCAGCAAGGCCGCCAAGGAGGCGATGGAAGGGGGGGAAGCGGTCAAGCTCACGGTCGATGCCATGAAGCAGATCGCCAAGCGGATCGGCATCATAGATGACATCGCGTACCAGACTAATCTGCTGGCCCTCAACGCCGCCATAGAGGCGGCGCGGGCGGGAGATCATGGCAAAGGCTTTGCGGTGGTTGCCGCCGAGGTACGAAAGCTGGCGGAGCGCAGTCAGGTAGCCGCCCAGGAGATAGGTGAGCTGGCTTCCAGCAGCGTCGACATGGCGGAAAAGGCAGGTCGCCTGCTCGACCAGATGGTGCCCTCCATCAATAAGACCTCGGATCTGGTGCAGGAGATCAGCGCCGCCTCCGCCGAACAATCCACTGGCGTCAGCCAGATCAATATCGCCATGAATCAGCTAAGCCAGGTAACTCAGCAAAATGCCTCCTGCAGCGAGGAGCTGGCCGCCACCGCAGAGGAGATGAGCAGCCAGGCAGAGCAACTGCAACTGGCGATGGAGTTCTTTACCCTGGAGCAACACAAAAGCGGCGCGAGTCAGAAAGCCGCGCCCCCCCGTGCTGCTACGCGAGGACGATTCGTGACTGACGGCAATGGGCAGGATGGATTCGGCACCTCCCCTCGCCCCCGCAACGATGGGGATTTTGTCCGGTTTTAATCGAGGGGCCGGGTGAGCATGGCTCCCCCGCCCCAACCCTATCGCCACAGGGAGTCCGACCGTGTATCAGACCCAGTTGCATGATGATGAATTTGCGCAGTTTCAACGCTGGATCCACCAGACGGCGGGCATTGATCTGTCACCGGCCAAGAAAGCTCTGGTCGCCAGCCGGCTGTCAAAACGGCTCTGCCACTATGAGCTGGAGAGCTATGGTGACTATTTCAGCCTGATCATGAACCAGAGGGGGGCTGAGCTGCAGGTCGCGCTGGATCTGCTCACCACCAACGAGACCTACTTTTTCCGGGAGCCAAAGCACTTCGAGTTTCTCAGCGAGAAGGTACTGGCACGACTGCCAAAAGAGAGGGGAGTGAGAATCTGGAGCGCGGCCAGCTCATCGGGCGAAGAGCCTTACAGCCTGGCCATGACCCTGGCCGAGACATTGAGCCAGGGCAATTGGGAAGTAATCGCCTCGGATATTTCGACCAGGGTGCTGGAACAGGCGAGAGCGGGGCAATATCCCATGGAGCGAGCCCACAATATTCCGCTCTCCTTCCTGATGAAGTACTGCCTGAAGGGCGTGGGGTTTCAGGAGGGAACCTTCATCATCGATCGCAAGCTCAGGGACAAGGTACAGTTTCGTCACATCAATCTGAATCAGGAACTGCCCGACATCGGCATGTTCGACATCATTCTGATCCGCAATGTGATGATCTATTTCAACCGGGATACCAAGGGACAAGTGCTGCAGCGTCTGGTGCCGCGCTTGAAGAAGGGGGGCTACCTCATCGTCAGCCATGCGGAAAGCCTGAACGGCCTGCCCCACGGCTTGCAACTGGTATCGCCGTCCATCTATCTGAAACCATAAGGGTTTCAGAATGAAAGAGATCATGCTGCAACCAGGAGAGTTCTTTTTTGGCCAGGATGACACCATCATTCGCACCCACTTGGGTTCCTGTGTTGCCATTACCATGTGGCATCCGGAGCAGAAACGGGGTGGCATGTGTCACTACATGCTGCCAAGCCGGGCTCGCAGCGATGACCCACTGGATGGCCGCTATGCCGATGAAGCAATCCAGTTATTTATCAATGAAATAAGCAAGTACCCCGCCCCCATTCACGACTATGAGGTCAAACTGTTCGGCGGCGGCAACATGTTTATCGAACAGCAGACACTCACCACCATGAATGTGGCCATCAAGAACATCAAGGCAGCCTGGCAACTGACGCAGCACCTGGGCCTGACCATCAAGGCCCATCATCTCGGACATGCAGGACACAGAAGCCTGATCTTTGAACTGGCCAGCGGCAATGTCTGGGTTCGTCATCATCGACTGCCACATCGTTAAGGGAACGGGAATGAAACAGATCAAGGTCATGCTGGTGGACGACTCCGCCGTGGTCAGGCAGGTGTTACAGGCCATTCTCGAACAGGAGCCGGACATCAGGGTGATAGCCACCGCCTCGGATCCGCTGTTTGCACTGGAAAAACTGAAAAAAGAGTGGCCCGACGTGATAGTGCTGGACGTGGAGATGCCACGCATGGATGGCATCACCTTCCTCACCAAGATCATGGCCGAACACCCTACCCCGGTAGTCATCTGCTCGTCCCTGACAGAGAAAGGCGCGGAAACCACGCTGCAGGCCATGGCCGCCGGAGCGGTGGACATCATCACCAAGCCCACTGTCGGCCTCAAAAGCTTCTTGCAGGAGTCGGCACAAGCCTTGGCCATGGCGGTGCGCGCCGCCGCCCAAGCCAATGTCAAACGGCTGGGCAAGGCGCCCCCGTTAATCGTGGCGGCCAAACTCAGCGCCGATGCCATCATGCCGCCGGCAAGCCAGCATGCCATGGCCCAGACCACGGAGCGGATCGTGGCGATCGGTACCTCTACCGGCGGTACCCAGGCACTGGAAGCCGTGCTGACGAACCTGCCGCGGGTCTGTCCCGGCATCGTCATAGTGCAGCACATGCCGGAGAAGTTCACCGCCTCCTTTGCCGAGCGGCTCAACAGCCTTTGCCAGATCGAGGTGAGAGAGGCCAAAAGCAATGACAGGGTCATTCCGGGTCTGGCACTCATAGCCCCCGGCGGCAAGCACATGCTGCTCAAGCGCAGCGGCGCCTATTATCACGTCGATGTCATGGATGGCCCCCTCATCAACCGCCATCGCCCCTCGGTGGACGTACTGTTTCGCTCGGTCGCCAAGTTTGCCGGCGGCAATGCCACCGGCATCATAATGACGGGCATGGGAGATGACGGCGCTCGCGGGTTACGGGAAATGCTGGAGGCGGGGGCCAATACCTTCGCCCAGGATGAGGCGTCCTGCGTGGTGTTCGGCATGCCCAAGGAGGCCATCAAGCTCGGGGCCGCCCGTCACATACTGCCGCTGCAGGATATTCACCACGCCATAGTGGGTCGATAAAGCGCGCGTTCAGCCACTGGCGAAGTGTGCCCGGCCTGCCGGGCACAACTGTTTCAGGCGGGCATGTCGTCGAGCAGGGCAAACAGCCGGTCGATCTCGGCCGACGTGTTGTAGTGCATGCAACCTATCCGCAAGACCCCCTCGCTCACCTCCAACTGTTCCACCAACGCAAGCGCATAGAAGTGGCCGGCCCAGCTACAGACCTGATGCTGACCTAGAAATTCCGCCATCTCGACCGGCGTATGGCGGCTCGAAGTGAGGGCGAAGGTGGGGGTGCGCCCCTTGCTGTCATTGATGCCATGCAGGGTAAACCAGGGACGCTCGGCCAGCTTGGCCAGCAGATGGGCGCTGAGCTGTTGCTCATGGGCATGGCTGCGGGCAAATGCCAGATCGAGACGGGCCTCCAGATCATGTTCGGCCGCATCCAACCCGGAGAGGGAGGCCAGATACCCTATGGTGGCCTCGACCCCGGCCAGCGCTTCCCAGCTCTGGGTGCCGGTTTCCCACTTGCCGGGCGCCACATTCTTCGCAGGCTCCACCTTGTAAGGAGTGAAATGCTCCAGATGGCGCTGCTTGCCATACAGGATACCAAGGTGCGGACCGAAGAACTTGTAGGCGGAGCAGCCGAGGAAGTCACAATCCCAGGCCTGCACGTCGATGCGCTCGTGAGGGGCAAAATGAACAGCGTCCACATAGAGCAGCGCCCCGACCCCGTGCACGGCATCGGCGATGCGAGGGATATCGACCAGAGTGCCAGTCGTATTGGAAGCCGCCGTCACTGCGACCAACCGGGTTTTGGGGCCCAGCAGGCTGAGCAGATGCCCGTAGTCGAGCCCGCCGTTCGCCACATCCACCCTCACCTGATGCACCACAACGCCGCGATCAGCCGCCGCCTGCTGCCAGCTCGACACATTGGAGTAGTGATCCAGCCCGCTGACGATGATCTCGTCCCCCGCCTGCCACTCACGTGACAGAGCACGGCTGACCGCAAACGTCAGGGTGGTGAAGTTGGCGCCAAAGACGATCTCCTCAGCTCTGTCCGCCCCAAGCAGGGTCGCCACTGCCTCTCTGGCTCGCTGTGCCTGCTGCTCCGTGGCTCGGGCCGAGAAAAAAGGCCCCCCCAGATTGGCGTTGAAGCGGCCGAGATAGTCAGTCATGGCAGTGAGCACAGAGTGAGGCACCTGGGCGCCGCCCGGGCCGTCGAAGAAGATGGGGGTCTTGCCATCAACCAGTTGATTGAGGGCGGGAAACTGGCCGCGCAACACGGCAATATCGAGAGGCTGCATAGAAGAGTCCACAGTCCATGTTAACAGTTGAATAACATGGTGAGAGTAAAATGGCGCAGCAGCAATGTCCATCTGTGAACCGGTCAGCCATCACAGTTACATGATGAGGCCATATTTTCAGTATAAAATGCTGGGAAGCTCTCCATGGCATGCTTCTCCATCAAGGCTGGGACGCGCGGGCGACTTGCCGCTTTCATGCCGGCAATCAGCGTAGAAGTCGTTGATAAGGATGAAAAATGAGCGAAAGATATCAAAAAATAACCGACTCGCACTTTTTTGTCGCCAGATATCACCAGAAGGGGTTCACAAAGCTGCCGGATCTGATAGTATGCGCCTCGCACTTGGGGAGGGGTTCCCGAGCGGCCAAAGGGATCAGACTGTAAATCTGACGGCTCTGCCTTCGAAGGTTCGAATCCTTCTCCCTCCACCATTCAAGTGCAAATGTAGTGACAATCAGGAAATACCCCGTGGAGGGGTTCCCGAGCGGCCAAAGGGATCAGACTGTAAATCTGACGGCTCTGCCTTCGAAGGTTCGAATCCTTCTCCCTCCACCATTTTCCCGGTTGAAATGGCTGAATAACCTATGCTTTACCCCCGTGGAGGGGTTCCCGAGCGGCCAAAGGGATCAGACTGTAAATCTGACGGCTCTGCCTTCGAAGGTTCGAATCCTTCTCCCTCCACCATCATTTAGAAGACCCGGCCTGGTGCCGGGTTTTTGCTTTTTAAAATTGCATCCATTTGACACTGTCAGATCTGACAATTGCATCATCCGCTACTTTTAGAAACAGTAGCCTTCATACCTTTCAGGGACATAGCGCGCCATGTTTGAGATTTGGGATGAAACAGGACAAGCAAGCGGCTTGACACTGCCACAGCTGCAACAGCGGCTGGTCAGCTATCAGGGCGACGTCATGGTGCGCTACACCAACCGCATCGGCCTGCCGACCACGCTGTTCCTGACCATAGCCAAGGGTCAGGCCTACCAGCGCTTCAAGGCGGATACCCCCCTGCTTGACTGGTCGTGGCTGGCGCAAGCCGTGCATCCGAATGCCATCCGTGAGCCCCGGTTCTCCTATCTCAGCTCAGTCTCTTCCTGATCCCTCTTCTTGGGGACTGGCAAGCAGCAGAGTAACTCATCGACTATCTGCTGCAACACAGCCCTGAACCCGGCCAATTCGGCCCCACACCGCTCGGCCCCCTCCTTGCGGATCTTCTCCTCCAGATGCCAGGCCTGCTGCGCCAAGTCATCTACCATCATCATGGAGATGGTGCCGGCCTGACGGTGCACCCAGTTAGCCAGCCCCTTGTCGTCGTCATGTACCAAAGCAAGGGATTGTTCCAGCTCCTGGCGAAACAGCGTCATCATCTGCTCAAAAGGCTCTCCAACTCCGAAAAACGTCTGCAGGGATGTCACATCAAGCAGTTTGGGGACGGACAATATGTGCCACTTCATCAATATCTGGCGAAGCCCGTCCAGCAGCACGGGTTTGCCCAGTACATCATTCATGCCTGCCGCCAGGCAGCGCTGCGCCTGCTCCGGCATCACATTGGCCGTCATGGCGATGATGGGGAGCCGCGCCAGTCCCTCAACAGTGCGCACCTGGCGGGTAAAGTCGTAGCCATCCATCACCGGCATCTGGCAATCACACAGGATCAGGTCGTAATTGTGCTGTGCCAGCATGGCGAGCGCCTGCTGGCCATTCTCGGCCAGATCGCACACCAGATTGAGCTGCTTGAGCTGGCGCTGCACCAATACCTGATTAAGATGATGATCCTCGACCACCAGCAGCCGGTATGGCAAAGGCCGGGAAGTTGGCTCCACGGGAATAGGGTCGGGCAGCAGTTGCTCACCCCGTCCCAGCTGCCGATAGCACACCTCACGCACCGCTTGCCAGGTCAAGGGATTGCTGTTGAGCCAGTAACGCCCTTCACGCAACTGATAACCCAGCGCATTGCTCAGTGGGGCAACAGAGATGCAGGGCTCAGAGAGATCCGCCCCATCGGCAAATAGCAAGTCGACCCCCTGCCGTTCATCGCTTGTCTGCACGCCCAACGACAGCAGGTGCAGGCGCAAGGTATGGCGCAGCTTGCCATCCTCCAGTGCCATAAAGGCACGCAACCCCATGAGGGTGGAGTCATATTCACGACGCTGCTCAAGGGGCAAGGTGACCGAGAGCCCGATGAAAGTCCCAAGCCCGGGCGCGCTTTCCAGCCTGAGCTCTCCCCCCATCAATTCGGCCAGGGTATGACTGATGCTAAGACCAAGCCCGGTCCCGCCATAACTGCGGGTGGTGGCGCCATCTGCCTGCTCAAAGGCGTTGAAAATACGGGCCTGCGCCTCGGTACTCATGCCGATGCCGGTATCCTGCACCCCGATCAGCAACCGCTGCTCCCCGTCTGTTTGCGCCTCCAGCTTGATGGAGAGTTCGATAAAGCCGCGCTCGGTGAACTTGATGGCATTGCTGACCAGGTTGAACAACACCTGCTTGAGTCGCAGCACATCCCCAGTGAAGCGGGCGCCCACCTCATCATCGACACGCAGGTAACACTGCAGCCCCTTGCGTTGTACCTCAGTGCTGATCATGGTCAGCACGCTGTCGATCAATTCGCGCAGTAAAAAAGAGCTCGGCGCCAGCGCCATCTTGCCCACATCCAGCTTGGAGTAATCCAGCACATTGCCGATCAGTTGCAACAGTCCCTCGGCCCCCCGGTTGATGATGGCAACCATCTGCCGCTGCTCCAGGTCGAGCGACGTAAAACTTAGCTGCTCCGCCATGCCGACGATGCTGTTCATGGGGGTACGGATCTCATGGCTCATGGTGGCCAAAAATTCAGCCTTCTTGCTGGCCGCATGCTCGGCGATCTCCTTGGCCCGCGCCAGAGCCTCCTCCACCTGACGGCGGTGCAGGATCTCCTGGCGCAAACGCCAGTAGGCGATGGAGAGTGCGAAAATAAACAAGGTGACACCCGTGCCAACGGGGATCAGGGTTTGTATCAGCTTTTGCCACGGGATCCCTTCGCTGTAGTTCACCGCCAGCCAGGTATTGCGGATCTGCTGCTTCTCCTTGTCGCTCATGCTGGCCAGCACCCGATTGATCAGCGGCAGCAGGGGAGCATAGGTGTCACGCACTGCAACAGCCAGTTCATCCTTGAAGGGGGTGGGCGCCACTATATGCAGGCTATCGTCGAACTGCTTATTGATAAGGCGCGACACTACCACCAGATTGCCTATATAAGCATCCCCTGACCCTGCGGCTACCATGGCCAGACCGGCTTCAGGGCCCGAGACTACGCTAACCCTGATATCGGGAATGCGATTCTTTAGCTCGGCAACGAGCATGCTGTCGGTCACGATAAGATGCTTGCCAGCCAGTTCGGCAAGGCCGCCCACTGTACTGTTGCCACGGGCCATGGCGATGATCACTGGGAAGGCGGTAATGGGCTGACTTATTTCCCAACCAACCATGCGTTGGCTGATACGGGTTGGAATAATGGTCAAGTCCACCTCCTGATGCAGCAATGCCTGCAGCAGCTCGGGCCAACGTTGATCAGTGCGGTAGCGATAGGCTAGACCCAGCTTCTCCTTGAACAGCGCAAGATAGTCACCGATAAGACCGCTCACCTTGCCACTGTTATCCGTGTAAGAAAAAGGCTCCCAGCCCTGAATAAAACCTAATTGCAACGGAGGAAGTCGAGAAAGCCACTCACGCTCATCGGGCCGCAGCAAAAAAGCGCTATGCCCCAAGAAACTCAGGCTGTTATCCCCCAACCAGCGCTGCTCCAGAACACTGCGATCTTCCACACTCAATGCCTGAATAGCAGTGTCAAACCGGACCCCCAGCCTGGGCTTCCGCTTGCTGATCCCCAGATGCAAGCTCTCCATCAGCAAAGGGGACTGGGCCACCACGGCCAATTCGGGGTGCCGGGCAATAAATTGATTGGCAACATGCAGGTTACCGATATAGGCATCGGCCTGCTTGTCGAGCACAGCCTGCATGGCAGAACCGGAGTCCTGAAACAGAATACGAGAGACATCGGGATAATGGAGACGGACCAACTTTTCGGTCAGAAAACCGGCTTCAATAGCAATCCTGGATTGACTTAAGGCACTGACATCCTGAAAAAAAGAGGTGTCATGGCGTACCACGACCACGGTCGGTGACGAATAATAAGGGCGCGTGTATGAAATACATTCTCGTTCTTCCGAGCGAAAGGCATCCAGTAAAATATCGACTTCGCCTTTGCAACTGGCCGCATATAAACGGTTCCAGTCGGGGTATGCTTTCCACTCAATCTGGTAGTCAAGGTTCTTGGCCAAGATGGTCATCAATTCGGCGCTAAAGCCGCTGCCATTATGGCCATCCCACTGTTGATACGGCCCCCAGCCGCCCACCAACAACCCGACTTTGATAGTGGGTAAGGCGACTTTGCTTTCAGCAAGAAGAGGTTGACTTAATATACTGATATTAAATACCAATATGACGACCATGCATCGAAATATCACCACGAGAGGACACCTCATCGTGACAACCCAGAAGGAAATGACATCATATTAACGCTCGAAAAAATGCGGTGCGCAAAGTAGTATAGAAATGAGATGTTTGATAGTTTAAATATTATTCGCTGTTTTATATGGGGCTCACCTATGTCTTTCAAGATCATTCTTGCCGACGACCACCCACTCATACTGACCGGGATCCGCAGCCTTATTGCACATAACCAACCTGGTTGCGAGATTGTTGCCGAGGCGCATCAAGTCTCCGAACTATTAAACACATTGCAGCAACATAGCTGTGATCTGTTGATCACCGATTTCAGCATGCCAGGGGATGAGCGCAGCGATGGCTTGACCATGATCCAGCAATTAAAACGGGATTATCCCACCCTGCCTATTCTGGTGCTGACCCAGATCCACAATGCCGGTATCTTGCAGTCACTGATCCAGCTGGGAGTGAGCGGTGTTCTGCTCAAAAAAGCGGTGATCAGCGAATTGTCCGATGCCATCCGCCAGATATTATCCGGCCACAGCTATATCGGCAGTTCGGTGAAAACCCTGCTGGCCGAAGCCGGGCTGGATCATCACACCACCTCGATTCAACTCACCCCCAAGGAGAGCGAAGTGGTGCGTTTATTGGCCAGTGGCATGTCCGTCACCCAGGTGGCCGAGTACCTGCATCGCAGCGTCAAGACAATCAGCACCCAGAAAAAAAGCGCCATGCTGCGGCTCGGCCTGCAAAGCGATAGCGCCCTGTTTCACTATGCCAAAGAACAAGGGCTGGCCTGACCCTTGACCAGGATGAACCACCAAGGCTTTAAATCGCCGAATCATAAATAATAGTAACATTACCTTGGTAGGTGCTCCCTGGGGACTTCATCATCTCAGCCAAGGCTGGTTTATCTACCTTGAATATAAGAGTCCGTGCTGCATTTTTTGATAAACCTCCAAATGCTTTTTTTGTTTTCGCCTTTAAAACAAACTCTTCTCTTTCTCCATTTTGATAAATAACATCAAATCTAGCCTTGTGACCTGAGCGAGTATTATTTAGCATGCAGTATTCGCCATCACTATACTGACAGTTCAACCACACACTAAAACCTCCGCTGCCCCATAGTCGATATGGTAACTCTGCAATCAAGTAGGGGGGCTGATACGTTTTACTACGATAAATCCAGTCATGCCATCCACCAGGTGGTTGTAATACAACTTTATCGCTACCAGGGGGAAATTCCATTTTTATTTGATGTTGAACTTTTAATGTTAGTTCTATAGTCAGTTGATTATCTTCATACTCTCCATTGCCAAGATCAATATCTTTATTCGGGCCCACTGAAAGATTTATTGAACCAGTATAATTTCCATTTGGCATTTCTAGTGGAGAGGGAGGTTTTATTTTAAACCCAAAAAACATAGCTTTTATTTCAGACACAACATCCACAGATAACTCGGTATAACAAGATTTTCCCCCAACCCCCCCCCACAATACTATCCAAGCAGTTAGATTTACATTACCAGCAACCGTTCGGTCAAGATATTGGCATCCACCTTTAGGGTTTGTGAATGATGTGTGATATATTTTCCAACCATCATCTTGATTTACAACTGCATCAAAATGCACTCCCAACTTATCAGGTTTAAATAAAACAGAAAACTGTTTCCCTTTGTCAGATGTAATAATCATGGTTTTGTTTCCCAACGAACCTAGAGAAACAAAAGAATCTTTTGTATTTGAAATGTTTTTTTTCACATTTCGTTTTACTTTAGTTTTTAATGAAAACAACAAGCTATCAAGAGACATTACACCACCACTACAGGATGAGAGCCACATTCCATCACTGGTTTTCACACATGTTGTAGTGCTAACAAAGGTTCCATTATCAGACTCATAGACTGCAGGCTTATACTCAGCGGTCACTTTAACGACTGCAGCCTGACTTGGAAATCCAAACAGCAAGCTTGCCATTAACCACCAATATCCATGCATCGCACCAGCTCTCATTATCTCTTCCCGCTTAAGCACTTATTGACTGACCCAAGCCTGGGCACTACAGACCAGATCGCCCAGTAACAACACTTCCTGCTGACGTTCGGCTCGGGCCGTATCCAGCGACAGATCGCACTGCTGCAAACCCTGATACTCCACCTGCAAGCTGGGATTACGCTCGCTCATCTCCACCGCAAAGAAGCCATCGGCCTCGCTGACGGTGCGGCCCGCATGGTTGACCACCATGGCCCCCTTCAGTGGCGTCCCCTGCCCATCCAGCAGGCGGCCTATCACTGTCACTGTCTTCATCACACGGACCTGGTGATAAGCGACTCCGCCCTTGTTGAGGTGATAGGGCAAGACGTTGGGACGAATGGTCATGGAAGGGGCATTCTGCCCGGCCATATCCAGCTGCACGGCGCCACTGCGATAGGCGCTGACGGGTACCAGATTTCGACCTGGCCGTAACCTGATATTGCCCCCCTGATCGTCATCGGCGCGCAGGGTCAGCTCGGGTATGTCGGACTCCACATCCACTATCATGCCCGCCTCGTGTCCTTGTGACTGGCCTGTCATGATCAGGCGGCCCTCATCGCCAAACGCCAGGGTACTGTCAAGGTTGAGCCCCCCGCTCAGGGCCCGGTTATAGGAAGACGACTGCAGGTGAGCATCGCCGCTGACCAAGGCCCCCTGAAACCTGGCGTAGCCCGCCGTGCCGACACCGTAGCTGTCGGTGGTCAGGTTGGCCCCCACGCTCTGCAGGGCGCCCCACTCCAGCAGCTGCTGGTAGCTGAGGGAGGCGTTGCGCTCCTGCCCGCCGGAGCGGGAGGTCCGGCTGCCGATGCCGATGGCCAGCAGGCTGCGATCTCCCCCCAGGTTCATGCTCAGGGAGAGCATGCCCCCCCTGTCCCTTGCATGATCGGTACTGATGCTGCCCGGGCGGTCAAACACCGTCAGGTTCCAGCTCACCGTCTGGCCAAGCAGCTCTCCGTTGTAGCGCCAGCCCAGATCCGCGCCCAGCCCGCGCCCCACCTGATGAGCCAGATAGAGGTTGACGGAGTGGCGCTCATCGAGCCGCTGCTGCAGCGACAGGTTGCTCTGCTTGAGGTCGCGGCTCTCTCCGTCGGCTTGCCCCTGCTGGCGCTGCTGCTGATGGCTCAGCACCAGACTGCCCTCGCCATAGTGATACAAGGCCTGCAGATCGAAGCCGCTGCCCAGGCCTTGCGTTGCCATCAGGTTGCCAAACAATCGCCACTGGCTATCCAGGCTCCAGTCGGCCGAGAGGCCGTGCTGCCAGCGCTGGTCGATATACTGGCTGGAAGCCCCGACGATCACCGAGGGGGTGAGCAGATGGTTGAGCATGACGCCGCTGCTCAGGGGCCGGACCGTCTCCTCTTCCCTGTTGCTGAACAAGCGGGTCTGCTGGCCCACAAACAGGTTGAAGCGCCAGCTTTCATCCGGGTTTTGCCAGTTCATCGGCTTGTAGATCATCTCTTTGCGTCGCTCGGTCACCTGACCATCTTCCAGCACCCGCAACTCCACCTCGTAGATGCCGGCGGGCAGCACCTTGGTGTCGAGGGCCTGCAAGCCCGAGATCACCTGCTGCGAGTTGATGAGCTGCCCATCCCGATAGATCTCCACCATGCCGGGCCGGCTTGGGGTGACATAGAGCGGCGTCGTACTGGCCTGGCCTTGCTCTATCAACAGGGTGTCAGAGTCCCCCAGCATGACCCCCAGCACGGTCGGGGTTCCGCCGCCAAACAGGGTGGGTTGGCGTACCAACCCTTGGGCATAGGGCGAGAAGTAGCCCAGCCGGTAGAAGCGCCCCTCTCCCTCACGCTCGGCATAAAGTTGCTGCACATGGTGCTGCGCCGCCTGCCCGTTACCGGACTGGCTCACTTCCCCCTCCAGCAGCGGGGTCCACTGGCCTATGCTGCCCTGGGCCATCAGGTTGTAACGGCCACTGCGCTGCTCCCCTTCCCCCTGGGTCAGGTTCAACTGGTGGCGCAGCAGGGCGCCATAGCTGCCGGTTGTGGGCAGCCTGTAATAGCGGCTAGCGTGCAGTCCCTTTTCGGCCCCGGCCGTCAGCACGGACAACTGGGAGTTTTCCAGACTGTACTCCAGCGCCAACACCTGATCGGCGCACCGATTCTGGCAAGGGCCCAGCAAGTGAGGCTCACTCAACACCTTGCTCCAGCGCTGGCGATCCCGCTCTTCCAGCTCACTCTCGTGGCTGCTGGTCAGGGCCAGCAGTTGTACGCTGGTGTCTTTGCCCAGCACTATCTCGCCTTCCCCCAACAGCTGCCCATCCACCAGGATACGCACCGCCAGCGGGACGCCGAAGAAGTGATCGGCAAAGCCATCAGGCAAATCTTCTGCTTGTTGCAGCAGATCAAGGGGTTGTGCAACGCGCCCTCCCGTGGCCCAGGCAGGTACGCAGAACACAACCAGGATCAACAGGAAAGAGAAATATGGCACGACCTATCCCTCTCTTATAAGCGCAGACAAAAAGGCTCCCCCGATACAGGGAGCCGATTGTGACAGCTGTCATTTATTTACTAAGGTTTGGTTGGTGCTTCCGATTCAAATATCATGTTCACCACCCCCTGGTAGTTGCCAGGCTTGTAGCCGGCAACCGGGGCATCCGCCGGGATCACTTCAAGCCCCAGCAGCTTGCCGGTCTTGGCATCATCGGTCTTCATTACTTCAGCCGAGGTGGTACCCAAGGTGACGCCGCCAATCTTGACGGTCAGAGCGATGTTGTCATTGCCACTGGCCATCACGGCCGGGTTGGTCAGGTAACCTTTAATAGCGCCTATGGTGCTCTTGGCGTCCAGCTGCTTGCTGAGCGTGTCCAGCTTCTTGGTATAAGGGTTGTAAGCCAGCTTCTGCGGCGTGCTCATCCAGTTGTCCCCGCCGGTCGGCTGTACATAGAAAGCCTCGGTCGGGATCTGGGCGGTCACAGTGACCTGATGCTCAATACGTTCGGCAGCCATCAGATTGGCCGACACCAGCATTGCCAGAGGCGCAGCTATCCATAGTTTCATCACTCTCTCCTCTCTCGGATATAAGAAACATCAGTGACCAATCACCATGTTTCTGCTCTTGTCACCCTCAATCAGTTCAAACCGATAGAGGTGATCGCTCCTTTTCATCAGTTGCTTCTGCATGTTTGGCAACAGATGGATTTTGCTTGGGGTGGAACAGTTTTTCTTCCGCCCATCGCACTCTTCAAAAAAATCCAGCACTATGGTTGCATTGCCTTTATTCACGACAGTCGTCATGGTGTCTGTCTTTATCAATCGGGTATCAAACCGACTCTCTTTTGGCATCACGAAAATAATGGCACCAAAGCCGGTCAATATATTCACCCCGGCCGAGACTTGCTGCTGATTCTCCTGATCCGTATTGGCATCCAGATCGAACCCGTCCTCCTGTTTTGGCAACACAGGAATAAAACGGACCCTGAAATAGCGCTCCTTATCCCGCTCTCCCATAAACAGCAGCCGGGTCGCCTGCACCCCGTTGGCCGGAATAATCATGCGGGACGGGCTGGCGATCAGTGCTCGGCGCCCCTCTGTCAGCTCCGGCGATTCATGAGGTTGACCGGCTTCGTCATAGGTTATTTCGTGAATCGCCACCTTGACAAAGGCGGTAGCGTCACCCTGATTTCGAATGCGTTTTAAATAGGTGCTTTGCTGGCCTGACATATAGTCATAAAGCGTCCCTATGCTGATCTCAGCCGATGCAAACAGGTGACTGCTGAACAGCAGCAGGATGAGATATATTCTTTTCATTTTTATTCCAGACTGGTTTTCACATGCCGACGTTCATTTAATAAATGCCATTTATTAAAAAAGGAGTCAGTTGCATATCGCTGGAGCCAGTCTAGGTAGAATGACGGGGGAAGTTAATCAGAATAGTCCTATATTGACTAAGCAAAATCACGCCAATTATCAGACTATTCCTACGGTGTTTTGATCTTTCCCTCCTGTATTATGCGCAGCCATATCCGTCTATCAGGTGAGTGCCATGTTTGCGTTCAAAGAAGAGTATCCGATGAGTGACATGGCAACCGTGGCGGTAGCCGAAGTAGCCGTGCCCTTTTATCAGCCGATCATAGGCCGCGACCGTCAGGTCAAGGGTTATGAAGTTCTGGCCCGACGTTGGGATCCACAACGTCAGAGCTATCAGGGCATCGACTTTCTCTCCCTCAGCCAGGATGAGTCCCTGCATGTGGATATCGTCATGCTCAGGGCCATCATGCGCGATCTGCCAACCTTGGCGAAGGATGGCCCCTGTGCCCTCTCCATCAACCTCAACCCCATGCTGTGCAGCCCGACCTATCAGAATCTCTTGCTGCTGGTGCTGCTCCAGGCGAGAAAGGCAGGGATCGAGATCTGGTTCGAGGTGCTGGAACACGCGCCACTGCACAGTCAGCACAGAGCCTTGATCGAGGTGCTGCGGGATCATGGCGCCCATATCGCCTGCGATGATTTCGGCACTCTGGAATGCAACTTCCAGCGGGTGATGGCGTTGCCTTACGAAATCATCAAGCTGGATCGCTCCCTGCTGCTGCAGGCGGCGCGCACGCCCCATGCCCTCAAGATGTTGACCGGTCTGGTGGAATACCTGCAGCGACTCGGCATGAAAGTGGTGTGTGAAGGGGTGGAAACCCTGACCCATATCGAGGTCGCCAACCGACTCGGCTGCGATTATCAGCAGGGCTACGCCTACGCCATGCCCTCCCCCCTCTCCCGCTGGGCCTGATCGGGCCCACACATTCATTGCGACTCGCACTGGCATCAGCTACCTGCCAAATTGCATGATGGCGTGGGGGCGAGTACAATCTCGCACCCCGTATATCAGGTGCATCCCCTGTGATCCTGCATAATGATGTACGCCATCGGGTAGTTGTGACGCGAGCGCCGTCTCGCACCACGGCTCAACCAATCCGGCGCCATCAGGTGGCGTAATCCTGATTTGCAATCAGGCGAAAACCATAAAAAACACTTAAAAATCAAGAGTTTGCAAACAGGCGCCAATTTCTAACCACAAAACTATACATAGTGATAGTATAGGGTTTTCGTGCTTTAGCGACGGTGATTAGAGATCCTTCATGAGTGAACTTGCTGAAATTTTGTCCAAATTACCCCATGCGGACCTAGCCAGAATGCTGGCAGAACGAATGCAGGCAGATAACAGTAGTCCAGCAACCCAGAATCGCCATGACCTCGGAGGAGGAATATCCCTATACAAGCAAAAATATAGCTCCAAATGGTACTGTAGGATTCATCAACCTGAAATCATGATTATTGATTATCGTCAAAGTACACGAAAGGTAAACCTACAGGAAGCAAGATCCGAAGCTTTTCAAATTGCCGCTATGTTAAAATTAAAAGCATCTGGTGGTATTCCGCTAAAAAAAGGGATAACCCTTAAAACAATAGCAAATGATGTCATAGCTTATTATACAAACAGAGCAAAAACTAATGACAAATACTGTGTCAGTATAATAAACAATCACATCCTCCCATATTTTGGCGGCATGGAAATAGCAAAAGTAAATGACAGAACCATCAGGCTATTTTGGAATAAATACTGTCAGGAACAAAGAACCCCAAGTAAAACATTTGTAGTTACTATGAATGTAGTATTAAGAAAAATACTACTTGAGGCGAAAGAACAGGGACTAATAACAGTATTGCCAGATTTAAACAAAAAAGTTGACACTCGAAAACAAGTTAAAGGGGAATTCTGGGAGGTAGATGAAATAAATATTATTCTTGAAAATTTAAAAAAGTGGCACACAAATACACCTCGTCTACAAGATAGATATTTTTTGACTCTCTATTGCAAACTACTTCTTTTAACTGGCATTAGGACTGGAGAAGAGGCTCTTAATATAACATGGGGCGATATAATTAGACGTAATGATATGGGAAAAGTTGATTATTATTGCATAATCCGCAAGGGAAAAATGGAAAATACTAAAAAAGCAAAACGCGAGGTTCTAATTGCTAAGGGGGGAGAGTCGAGCAGAGTTATAACTGATGTATTATCACCGTTAGCATCATTCCTTGGTTTTGAAAGCTTGAAAGATGCGATGGAACATGCTCAAGATATGCCATTATTTAAATTTGAAGACCCAGCCAAGCTCTGGAGAGAATTCACCAAACACATGGGTTTAAAAGGTAACTTGTATTGGTTTAGACATACATATATCACAAATGAAATTATCAGTGGAAAACCTTTAGCACACATAGCTGCTCAGGTAGGGAATAGTGTAAAAGTTATTGAGGAACATTATGCCCATGCGACAATGCGACTAGTTCGGACAGCTGAACTAAAAGGACACGGCGCCTAGCTTCGCGCGCCTCTCAGTGCGTTGCACCTGAGACGGCAATTTTTTGATCGCTTCGCGGACATTTTATTAGAATGGCTTCGCCTAGGTCGAGGACAGGGAAACGATGTTGCATCATCCACACCCTCCTCCGGCCCTCTGTAACTGCTTACGCAAGGCCCCCTACCCAACAACCCCTATACCTGACACTCAAAATTGCGTAGATAGCCTCCCAATACGCTAAAATCACTTCCTCAATCAGTCAGTTAAACATGTGGGCCATCTGCACGCGTAAGCGTGCAATATCAACATCAGCGAAGCTAGACATAACTAGCCGAAATAAAAAATCAAATGTTAAAGACTTTCAAGTACAACTAGACACTAGATTTACACTACTACCTACAGCTTAGTGTCGATTCTATGATTTTTTAATACTTTCAAGTATTACTTGTGTAATACTTGTCGGGTAGTGCATTGAAATCTGCCAACCATAGTAATTACATAGCATGCAGAGAGATTAGGTAAGCTACAAACGCTCACGAAAATACGGGCCAGCGTTCACGAAAATACGAACAATAGAGTTCATTAAATGAGCGCCTTCGCATTCAGGCATGTGAAACGCTTTTATGATGGCTCTTTTTCATTGGCTTTTTAATCTGCACCATCTCCCGAATTCCGCGAGAACCATTATTTTTTACCATCCATCCCAGTGCTACAAGCTGTTCTAGGGCGTCCCGAACAAGCATTCGTCGATGCGTTGACGTTGATGTATCATATGAATTCTCCTGTTCACACCAAATTTTTATTATCAACGTATCAATTTTTGTCAAAGGCGACCATTGATTTTTATGAATCTGAGCTGACAGACGAGCATGCAAAAGCTGTGTCACATCACCTGTTAGCTTCCTACGCTCAGCAAGATTAATGATTGCTTTTTGCCCACCCATTAGGGCTGATGCAAATCGAGAATTCATTGCAATATGAATATGATCGCAACCAGGATTTTTAATAAGATAATATGAGAGCAAATTCATGCTCCAATCGACAGTCTCTTTTTTTACTCGGCAGCCAACTTGAGATAGACGATATAACGAATCAGCTAGCCTACCATAATTAGGCTCCCGCATCTGACAATCCTGCTGCTAGTAGAATTTCACGTCGCGTTGTTTCAAACACAATGCCCTGCTCTTGGGATGCGTCATCACTGGGCTGAAATATCGCCATAGAGCCCTCCCGACCGCCCCACTCATTCCGGCATGAATATCACTATTTTGTAGCGCCGCTATGCCAACTATTCCTAGTAGGATACTCTGATCTACAACATCCAATAATTCAAAACACGTGAATTGATATGTATTTCCAAGATGGGGTACTTCAATATTTATAGACCCGCGCCTATCACCATTCACCAGCGGTCTAAAAAGCTGTGCCATCGCAGTTACAGGGTCATGCTGCGCAAATAAAATTTTAGATATCTTATCTGTTGAGCTCTTCATTGTTGGCACACTGTTATTATTTTGTATACTCATTGCGATGGCGACCATTGGCTTTTGGCTTTATTTTTTGAGGTTCTGAGGTGATCTTAACTCGTTGAAATCCATAACCCATATCAACATTTTCATTTGTGCAACTGATTCGATGGAACCATCTTGGGCTCAATTTTGCCCCTTGGTTTTGTTTACTAATTCCAAATTCAACGTAACGCCACACAATGTCCTGATCGATATTATAATTTTCAGCTTCTTCATTAGTCATGCTGCGCACATATGCCTGCCAACGAACGTTTGTCGTCAATACCGACGAACCACGAGATGCCCCCGCACTACGGCTGCCATCACGTTCACCTTGTTTGCTGGTATGATGTAGGAAAATAACTGCACAACCAGTGCGGGCAGCTAAGGTTTGCAATCGATTGAGTACACGAGCCATCCCCGTACTATCATTCTCGTCCTCGGTGTGGATCTGGCGTAACGTATCAATGATCAAAAGCTGCCTACCCTCAGCGCGAGCTGTTATGAAATCCATCCATTGCTCATCCATCACATCCACAAGCTCGCTATCGAGATAATCGATCACTAAATTTTCGGCAATGGCTGCCCGCTCGGCGGGGGAACAATGCTCTCCGAGCGCAAAAAGCCTATGATGAATTGAAAGTGGAGAATCCTCGCAAACCAGATAAGCGACCCTACCACGGGCAGGTTCAATTTCTAACCTATCAGGACCTCCAGCTACCGTGGCGGCGATCTGAAGTGCCAAAGCGCTTTTACCACAGCCTCCAGCCGCAACAATCGAGCCAAGAGCTCCTAAAGGAAGTCCTTGCAGGACATACGCGGCCTTAGGCGGAACTGTCTCAAAAAGTGGCAATAAATTATTTTTCCTTTCCAAGAGCGTCTTTATATTTTTATCTGTCATGAAGTCTCCATCCACGCTGTATTTTATACTTGATGCATAGTAAATCAATTTATGCTCAAAGTGTCATCACTAGATTTATATTTAAGTGCGCTACTATTTTGTCGTTCAATTTGATAAGCACTACTATTGTCACGATTATACTCATCTAACGCAATGTGTCCCATCATAATTTTGGGTGACTCCCCCATAAATGTATGATTTCCACAATCATATTCGCGTATTTTTTCAACAACTAGAGCTCGAGTAAGAGTGCACTCAGTATTCTCATCCATATGGATAGTATTAACAGTAAAGTCGCCATTTTTAAAACCAGCTAATTTAATAGCGTACATATCTTCATTACTTTTAACTGCACCATACTTATGGTTAAGGTCTTTAGCTACCGCATTGATAAACTCCCTTCTTTCGAGTTTTGTTTTTAATACAACCTGATAAATCCCTACACTTTCTTCCACTACAAGACATGGTTTAAAACAGACCATTCTTTTCTCGGTAGTATATCCTAAAAAAACATTTAAATTTTCACGTCCGACATTATCAATTACGATATAGCTATACTGCTCCCGCAATACTGCGCACTCATCTGGGACCAGATTGACCTCATACCCTTTTCTATTTAATTTTACTATATCTGGGATCGAGCATATCATTTCTTTGACATTCATTTTTTCGTGGATTGTCTTTATCCCATATGGAGATATTGTTTCCCAATGACCAAATATTATGTTCAATATTTTTAGAACAGCATTAATTAGTTTCAGCAGTACTGGATCCACTCCTAGCGGCTTAACCAATGAAAGATGTGTACGGCGCATACTATCGCTATAGAGACGGCTATGGCGCTCAAGTAAAATCTCTGCTGAACCCCTGTTTTTACTGCTGTTACTCTGAGAGATTTTTGTGTCTTTTCCATCGTCGTCCTTGATCTTGTTAACGCTGCTGCGGCTGTATGCATCGCTTCGAGTGATGGACTTATCTGCATCATCAACTCCGGTCCAATTTGTGCTGCTAGGTCTGCACGGAGCGTTGCTATCTCTGATACGACCATCCTGCGTTGTTCGATCATCTGATGGATTTGCTTCTCCTGCGCGGTTCGTGAGTCGCGGAGTTGATGTGTCGCATCCTGAGCGAATTCTTGCATCATCTTGTATGTCTCTGACGCCAGCTGACCCAATGCTGTCACTGTTGACAACATATCCTGCATCTGCTGATGCATCTCTGCCTGCGCTTGTGTTGTCGATAAGATTTTTGTTTCCATCGTTGTAGTATGCTCGGCAGCTAAGCGCCTCAAACTCTCTAGTTTTCTCATATCTGAAACCTCGTTTTTCAATACCTGACAATGTATATTTTTTCCCCAAGTCACTTCCTTTAAATGGGACACCATTTACCTCAAATGAGAATCCATTTAATTTTCCTGTACTGGACAAACTAGCCCTTGCATTTACGCCCAGAATTTCTAGTTGCTCACAAAATGCTAGTGATGATATCTCAAGCCCAGTTGATAATACTTGGTCTATTGCATGTTGCAGAATAAGACGGTTTGGAACTTTTTTAAACGATCAGCCATTTGAATCTCGGATGATTTTATATTTGTTTTTTCTGTCCTTTTTATTCCTCGTGACAATCCCTTAGTAAGAGTTAGTTTAAACTCCACTTCTATTTCGCTAGTAGCCTGTATTAATCTTAGGGCTGAAAAAGAGTCCTTCCACAAATTACCATTATAATCACACTTTGATACAGCAATATGAATATGCTGATTAGGTTCCTCATGTTTATATGCAACCCATGGTCGTACATCTGGATTAAGACCCATTTTGTTTAATAGACTATAGGCTATCTCCTCCCATTTTTTATCATCATTAATTTCACTAGGTGGCAGAGATAATGATATGTGCACCATAAAATTTTTTGCACGACGACTACCTACCATCTGAAACTCGTCAGCCTGCTCTGCTGGGACTTGTGATGATATATTCCAATGAAGCTAGACTTTTTTCCACTAGCCAGGGAGCTACGATCAGAACAGGATATATATCTAATTAGTGGTGCAGGTGTTGAACCCGTAGTGATTTTTCCTTTCAATTTATTATTACCTCTACCTGACTATCATGCCAAGCCCCATAGTTTTATTACATCATGAACAATTATGTTTAATAAAAAATAAATCAGTATACTTGTAGTTATACAAAATCAATTATCTTATCATCACCCCATAATCGTTTTTTTAATTGCAGCTATGTCTGCCGACATTGCAGCAAGGTCAGCCACATTTAGCACTCCTCGTCGATGAGCTATAATTAGAGCCTGATTAAGATTTCGTGATATACCTGATAGTGCACGTGATGTTTCATCACTGATATTTACAGGGGGACGGATTGTTCGTCCCAAAGCAGCATCACGCAGGAAACATGCAACCCTGTTACGCCTTCCACCACATTTCCCTAGAATGCTTATTAACTCATCTGGAGTGAGGTATACATTAAACCGTTCTGTTCTAAATCTAGCCATTATAAAAAGCCTAAATTCGCCAATTCTGAACGCCAATCAAAAGAATTAGAAATATCTAATACAAACTTACCTTTGGATTGCAACTCAAGGTCCTTATATACTAGTCTTTTCGTAAAACACCTATTGATTGAGTACATGTCACTTAAGCGTCAGTATAATTACGAGCAGCTTTATAGAGCTTTATCATGCTGGCTGATGCGTGTGTATCATCCTGCAAGAAGCCAGTTAAATTAATAGCATAATTTTCTGCCATGCATTTAATGTCTATTTCCATTTGATAATAGACATTTTCTTCAAACGAAATGACTTTATTGTTATTTTTTTGAAAAGCTTCCTTTCTTTCATTAATTGATTTAATCACTAACTCTAGATAACATATCAATTTACGTTTCAAAAAGTTATGTTGGCTTTTTCGTTTTTCAATTTCAGAAAAAATGATAATAGGACGAATATATCTTGTAGAGTGAGAGTCAGATTTAGTGTGGTTCATAGCAAACCTCTTTGTTCTGAAGCATACTTATCTCACGGAACAGAGCACACACTGCATCACGGTACACAAAAAAATCTGGTTTAATATTAAAATCATAATGATGGTCAATTTTCATAAAATGAAAATTGTTTTTTTGAAAATGTACCAGTCTATCTACTAAGCAAGAAATCTTATAAGACAATAACCTATCGTTGAACTGCTCATCTACTTTTTTAAAATCTCAATGTAATCGATCTGACAGTTAATAGTATAGATATAGTCAAGTAATGCATTGATACGCATGATCACACTGTCAACCTCTGACCATCTCTCTAAAAAAACCAGGTCATTACAGATTAATTGCATTTTACAAATATCATTTAGTGCGGCATAGACAGCACGAATTTTATCTAGCATAAATTGCACTCCGGATTATTGTTATTGTTATTGTTATTGTTATTGTTATTGTTATTGTTATTGTTATTGTTATTGTTATTTTCAAGCAACCACTCGTGAGTGGTATCAACCGAAGGGCGATGGGTATAGTCAAAGCGCAGCTTTGACACACCTTGCTGAACTATATTGGCAATATTAATATTGCGCCTTTAAAATAAATTTGTCCAGATATGTTTAGCATTATCCACAAGTTTAAACTTCATACTGAATATAATTAAAAAATAAAAGCAAGGAAATGACATTTAAAATATAGGTGTAATTTCCAAAATCAATGCTGCTTGAAAGGAACGACCCCTTCAAGTCTACGTCATGGGCAAGTCGCTTCCCCACCATGACTATTACTGGCGACGAGAGTGCAGCCTATTCTATACCCAACGAACACTCTGCACCTTCCTGATGCTTAAAGGGACTCTCAGCCCGACTCTGCGAGCAACTCAGAGGCAGCTCGACTCCCTGCTCTAGGTGAGAACAAATAGCTATACATATCGGACTATAGCTTTTTTAGCCCTCCAAAGGCCGAGTCACAGACCTAGTTGTCGACTCCACAGGTCTTGAGGTGTTTGGCTAAGGAGAGCCAGGAAACGCACCGGCGAGTGTGGCGCAAGTTGTATCTGGTGGTAGATCCGAAGAGCCACGATATCGTAACGACGAAAGTGTCGTTGGAGAATGTCCATGACGAGATGCTGACTCTACTCAATATCCACTGTGGCGTAAGCTTGGCACTATATATGTGTGCCAATGACCACAAAGCCAAAAATCAGCTGATAGTGCGCGCAGGAGCAATCGCTTGTTTCCCGCTGGGCTATGGAAAACGGGGCACCAGAAGAATGAGGTTATGCTGGTGCGTATTCCGGTGAAGTTGAACTGTGATTCAGGAATCTGTGAACACCATTTCTGGAATAGATGTTTAGAGGGAGTAGTCGATCAGAAACTGAGCTTTGAGGGGAGCCGTCTTTTTCGACTCATCGAACACGCTAGCAGCAAGCACAGCGCGGCAGTTGTGAACCCAAGGAGTTTGAGCATGGTCGTTCATTTGACACCAGAACACGAATTATGAGCAGTCCGGAATCAGCACTGATTTTAAACAGGAATAGGTTTTTATTTTCGACCAGAATATTTATCTGGTGATGAGAATATAAGCGCTGACTCACTGGAATAAGATACGCTGGTATCACACGTGCTCGTTAGCAGATAGAGGACGATGTTTCGGTTCAAGCAGCTGATTGCAGGAAAGTCCGTCTAAAAATAACGCTCAGGTGGGTGAAGCGAGAGTATTTTAGCGCAACAAACAAACAAACAAATAAACAAACAAATAAACAAACAAATAAACAAACAAACAAACAAACAAACAAACAAACAAACAAACAAACAAACAAACAAACAAACAAA
>Ga0115550_1000576_pt1 | contig 30901 bp, 28 predicted proteins | sample COGITO_mtgs_1005_FD_87177 | JGI IMG/M metagenome (GOLD analysis project Ga0115550, IMG submission 87177) | Pelagic marine microbial communities from North Sea - COGITO_mtgs_100511 | ecosystem: Environmental > Aquatic > Marine > Epipelagic | place: Germany:Helgoland, sampling site Kabeltonne...
CAAACTCAGAACCAGAGCCCATCACATCATCACTGCTCGTTTGAGGAGAGACAAATGCCAGGCCGCCGCGCACCAGAATATCGCCAGCCTGGTGGGCCATGGCGACGGGAGAAGCAAGTGCGGCTGCGATCATCAGAGGGAGGATCTTTTTCATCACATTTTTCCTTTTAGTTTTCGTTCTATGTTGCAAGCCTGAAGACTATAAAAGGATGTGAATGCAGGGTTATTGATTTAGCTCAAAAGTTACCAAGAAATAGATAGATGTGTACAGCAGCTTCCAGACCACCTGAAACCCTGGTGAAATAAAGAAAATGTCATTAATAACAATACATTAATCTAAATAAATTTAGACCAAGCCCCATTAAGTGGCTATTTAAATATATCTTATGGTGGATTTAAGCAGCGGCTTGTGACTACTTAGTCTTCATGGCAGCGTATTTTTGTATCAAATATGACTCGGCTGTGAGCGGAATATTCATAAAAAAACAGACCAAAGGGAAACACAGTAGTCTCCGCGCAGCCATCATATGAGATCCCATTTTTCCAGCTGATGTGGCAGGTATTTATCCCCGGCATCCTACTGTCAATACAGGCTCATCAAGCGGGCTGACGGAGATGGGATGCCTGACACAAGAGGAACTCTCCCTCCACTATCTGTTCCGGGCTCAATGCCCACTGCTCCCGGGCCAGTTCACCGCTATATCCCCGCCAGCGATCCCGTCCCTCCTGCTTGGCCCTGTACAGCGCCATGTCCGCCAGCTTGAAGCTGAGATTCCAGAACGAATCTTTCAGCTCGGGGTGCAAGGGGTAACTGCAATACCCTAGTGATGCCGTCATCCGGAGGGGCACCTCTTCCCGACCGAACCGATATTCGGCAATCTTGCGGCGCAAGCGCTCAATCCGATCTGCCACCCGCTCCGCTTCCTCACAGGTCAACAACAGCAGGAACTCCTCCCCGCCCAGCCGGATCAGCGGCTCCTCCTCGCCGAGAGCATTGCGCATCAATGCGGCCAGCTGGCACAACACCAGATCTCCCATGTCGTGGCCAAAGCGATCATTGACCTGCTTGAAGTAGTCCAGGTCCAGGATCACCAGCACCCTGGCAGCGGTGACGTTATCCCGGGTCAGCAACCACTCGTCGAGGTAGCGCCGATTGGAGGCATGTGTGAGCGGATCCGTATAGGCAGCGACCTCCATCCTGGAAGAGTGCGCCTGCAAGGCACTGTGGTGCAGGCTGATCTTGGCCGCCATCTCCCTGAACTTGCGGCTGAGCAGGGCCATCTCCTGGCTGCTGTCGATAAGCGGCAGCAGGCTCACATCCTGCTTGTCGCCAAATTTCTGCAACGCCTTCACCATCTCGCTGACCGGCCCCAACACTATGGCTCTCAAGCGGGCCAGGGCCATCAGAACGCAGGCGATGCTGATCAACAACATGCCAAAGAAGGTCCAGATAGCCCCCTCCATCGCCCCCTGCAACACATCACGATCGTCTTCCACTATCAGGGTCAACACGGGGTCGCCATTGCTGTCGAGCAGCAGCCCCTCTCCCCTGATCCGCTGCAGTCCCAGATCAACCAGTCGATAGCTCATCTGTGGCTTGAGTGGCTTGAAGGAGAGGAAGTTATCGGAAGGCTTTGGCTGGGAGAGGGTCAAAGAGAGGGCTGTGCGCTCAGCCAGATCATGCAGATAGCGAGCATCCAGCCAGCGAGTCACCAGCAGATAGCCATTGGGTGTGGCGTTTCCCAGGGTGTTGGTCACCGGCTGGAGCGAGTAAATGAGGGGTCCCCACTGGGATCCCCTCACACCGCTCAGGCTGCGAATCCCCTCCTGACGGGATTCACGCAGCAACTGCAGCTTGAGGTCGTCCAGGAAGAAGGGAAGCAGGGTCGTGTCCGTGCCTGGCGTCTCGGGCAGCAGGGTGCGGGTCCAGATCTCGGCCCCCTGCAAATCCATATAGCTCAATACGTTGAGTTCAAAATCCCGCATCGGGGTATCGACCAGCAAATTGGAACGAATATAGGCCTGATTGGGGTGGGCCAGAAAGCGATAGCTCTCATCCCAGATGCCCCAATCCCGGGTGAAGGCATTGATGGCACTGATATCACCCTGCACCGCCTTGATCACCCGCTGCAGGTGCTCCTTCATTCGCCGCTCTTCGACCCGCTGCGCCGCCGGCACCTGAGCCAGGGCAATCACGATGAGCAGCATCAGGATGGCTCCGGCCCAGACGGGAAACATGGAGTAGGCCAGCAAATGATCGATGGAGCGAGAAGGTTGAGCCATGAACGCCAATATCCTTTGGACGGCAAACGAAGGAGCGAAAACTGTCTTGTACCAAGTATGGAGTATCCACCTCCTGGGGCGGCAACTGAATCACTTCCATAAAAAACAAGGGGCCCAGGGCCCCTTGTTTCATGACTGCAGTGATTATTTTACCAACAGCGGCGCCAAAAAGCGCGCCGTATGAGAATCCTCACAACGGCTGATCTGCTCCGGCGTGCCCGTCACCAGAATGCGACCGCCGCCAGCGCCCCCCTCGGGTCCCAGATCGACGATCCAGTCGGCGGTTTTGATGACGTCCAGATTGTGCTCGATGATAACGATGGTGTTGCCGCGATCCCGCAGTTGATGCAATACCTTGAGCAGCTGCTGGATATCGTGGAAGTGCAGCCCTGTGGTCGGTTCATCCAGAATATAGAGGGTCTGGCCGGTGTCACGCTTGGAGAGCTCGCGCGCCAGCTTGACCCGCTGCGCCTCGCCGCCGGAGAGCGTTGTCGCTGACTGACCAAGGCGAATGTAAGAGAGACCCACATCCATCAAGGTTTGCAGTTTGCGCGCCACTGCCGGTACCGGATCGAAGAAGGCACGCGCGTCCTCTACCGTCATGTCCAGTATTTCGTGGATGTTCTTGCCCTTGTACTTCACCTCCAGGGTCTCGCGATTGTAACGCTTGCCCTTGCAGACATCGCATGGCACGTAAACGTCCGGCAGGAAGTGCATTTCCACCTTGATGACCCCATCCCCCTGACAGGCTTCGCAGCGACCGCCCTTGACGTTGAAGGAGAAGCGACCCGGCAGATAGCCACGGGAGCGCGCCTCCTGCGTGCCGGAAAGCAGCTCGCGGATCGGGGTGAACAGGCCGGTATAGGTGGCCGGGTTGGAGCGCGGGGTACGACCGATGGGGCTCTGGTCGATATCCACCACCTTGTCCAGGTGCTCCAGTCCCTCAACGCTGCGATAGGGCGCCGGGGTCGACTCGGTCGCCTTGTTGAGCTCGCGGTGGGCAATGCGGAACAGGGTGTCGTTGATCAGGGTCGACTTGCCGGAGCCGGAAACACCGGTGACGCAGGTCATCACCCCGAGAGGCAGGTCCAGATTGACGTTGCGCAGGTTGTTGCCGCTCGCGCCTTTGAGTTTCAACCACTTGCCGGTGAGCGCCGTACGCTCGGCAGGAATGGCAATCCGCTTGCGGCCAGAGAGATAGTCACCGGTCAGCGAATCCGGGTTGTCGATGATCTGCTGGGGTGTCCCCTGGGCTACGATATTACCGCCGTGTACCCCGGCCCCGGGGCCTATGTCGAGCACGTGGTCAGCCAAGCGAATGGCATCCTCGTCGTGCTCCACCACGATGACGGTGTTGCCCAGATCGCGCAGATGGATGAGGGTCGTGAGCAGCCGCTCGTTATCACGCTGGTGCAGGCCGATGGAAGGTTCATCCAGCACATACATGACCCCTACCAGGCCGGCGCCGATCTGGCTCGCCAGCCGGATGCGCTGGGCTTCCCCACCGGAGAGGGTCTCTGCACTGCGTGAGAGGCTCAAATAGTTGAGGCCGACATTCACCAGGAACCCAAGCCGTTCGACGATCTCTTTCAGGATCTTCTCGGCGATCTGGGCCCGCTGGCCGGTCAGGCTCAGTCCCTCGAAGAAGGCCAGCGCATCCCCGATGGACTGTTCGGCGATGGCGGACAGGTTGCGGTTGTCCACGAATACGTGGCGCGCCTCTTCTCGCAGCCGACTGCCGCCGCAACTGGTACAGGATTTGTTGGCGATGTACTTGGAGAGCTCTTCCCGTACCGAGTTGGACTCGGTTTCACGGTAGCGGCGCTCCATGTTGTGCAGGATCCCCTCGAACGGATGCTTGCGCACCACAACGTCACCGCGATCGTTCATGTAACGGAACTCGACCTCGGTACGGCCCGAGCCACGCAGGATCACCTCCTGGGTTTTGAGGGGCAGATCTTCCCACGCGGCCTCCAGATCGAACTTGTAGTGATCGGAGAGGGATTTGAGCATCTGGAAGTAATAGAAACTGCGCTTGTCCCAGCCACGAATGGCGCCGTTGGCCAGACTGATAGAAGGATCATGGATCACCTTGGCCGGATCGAAATATTGCTGTACCCCGAGCCCATCACAGGTGGGGCAGGCACCGGCAGGATTGTTGAAGGAGAAGATGCGCGGCTCCAGCTCCGACATGGAGTAGCCACACTCGGGGCAGGCGAAGTTGGCAGAGAAGGTCATGGGCCCAACCCCCTCCTCTCCATCCATGGGCACCACCTGCACGATACCGCCTGAGAGGGTCAATGCCGTCTCGAACGATTCGGCCAGCCGCAACGCCAGGTCATCGCGTACCTTGAAGCGGTCCACCACCACTTCTATGGTGTGCTTCTTGTGCAGCTCCAGGGTGGGTGGATCCGAGAGATCGCACACCTCGCCATCGATACGGGCCCGGATATAGCCCTGGGCCGCCAGATTCTCCAGCAACTTGGTGTGCTCACCCTTGCGATCCCGGACCACGGGGGCCAGCAGCATCAATTTGCTGCCCTCCGGCTGGGCCAGCACCTGATCCACCATCTGGCTGATGGTCTGGGCGGCGAGCGGGATGGCGTGAGTCGGGCAGCGGGGCTCACCTACCCGCGCAAACAACAGACGCAGGTAGTCATAAATTTCGGTGATGGTGCCGACGGTCGAGCGCGGGTTGTGAGAGGTGGACTTCTGCTCGATGGAGATGGCAGGGGAGAGCCCCTCTATATGATCCACATCCGGTTTCTCCATCAGGGAGAGAAACTGGCGGGCATAGGCAGATAACGACTCCACATAGCGACGCTGCCCTTCGGCATAAAGGGTATCGAACGCCAGGGAAGACTTGCCTGAACCGGAGAGGCCGGTAACCACGATCAGCTTGTCGCGGGGCAGGGTCAGATTGATGTTCTTGAGGTTATGGGTGCGAGCACCCCGGACCACTATCTTTTCCATCTTGTTGCACGCTCGATACACAAATCAGAGCGAATCAGTATGGCATAGAGACTACTGGATGAATAGACAGGCTTTATCCATCATCTCCATCGATTTCAGAGATATTCTTTCGCCCAGCTCACCGCCTGCAACCGGTTCTTGACGTTCAATTTCTTGAAGACGTTATAGAGGTGGGACTTGATGGTGTGCTCGCTCACAAACAGGCTGTCGGCAATCTCGGTATTGGAGGCACCCGTCATCAGGTAGCGAATGATCTCCTGCTCGCGCGCAGTCAGCAGCGTCTGGTTGCGCAGGTGATGTTCTCCCCCCTTGCGGTAGTAGTTGACCAGATCGCACAGCAAATGGCGCGGGATCCAGTACTCCCCCTGCAACACCTTGCGAATGCCGAGCACCAGCCGATCCAGCGGATCCTGGCGGAAGAAGAGTCCGCTGGTGTGAGGCCACATCAGCAACAACTCGCGATCCGTGCTGGTCGGAGCATTGAGCAATATCGTATTGGCTTCCCCGAAGCGACTGGAGATCTCCCTCGGCCACCCCCCCTGCTGGCTCGACTTGAGGTAATCCAGATCGACCAGAAATAATGGGTGTGACTCTCGCCCATCCTGTTCCGGCAGCGCCTCCAGGGTGCTTACCAGCAGGATGGGGAGTACCAGCTGCTCAGCCAGATAGCTCTGAAAACTGGTCGCCTGCACATTATTTTCAGTCACCAGTACGACTATGGTGTATGGGGTGGTCATGAAGAGCACGTCCTTGAACATTCAGGCCATGGTTTTTTTGGCAGCAGAGAGTACCAAGCCCCCCAAACGCTGCAGCATTAAAAAAGCATTAGACGCCAGTGTGCCTCTTTTGAAACTCACCAATTTCCCAAGCAATACAAATGACTAGCCACACCCCCCCATTTGGGTGGAATACTGGCACTGTGCCCGGCAAAGAGTGTCACAGTGCAGTCGGGATCCGTTTTGCTACGTTTGCTCAGGCCATCCAGCCCTGCTCGCTTGCTGGTCATGGTCGGCCTCGTGTAAGTTAATCCTTCGGTTCATGTTCCGGGTGGAGGATGACAGGGCAGGAAGATGTGCGCTCGTTCACGCCAACTGTTATTATTGCGGCCAAAATCTGAAAGCGGAACATTGGCCAGCTGGCCGACTGAACCGGGTTCAGTCATCGCATGATGTGTCAGTGTCGCCAAGCGATGCTGCCTATCTCGCAGAAAACAAACGATATGTTGAATTGGTCCGGGCATATGGCCTGGCCGGTATATAAAGGGTGGAAGAGAGATTATGGCCAGTCGAGGCATCAATAAAGTCATTCTGATCGGTAACCTGGGACAAGACCCGGAAGTACGCTACATGCCGAGTGGCGGTGCCGTGACCAATATCACCCTGGCCACCTCTGAAACCTGGCGCGACAAGCAGACCGGTGAGCAGAAAGAGCGTACCGAATGGCACCGTGTGGTATTCATGGGCAAGCTGGCCGAAGTGGCTGGTGAGTACCTGAAGAAGGGCTCCCAGGTCTATGTCGAAGGGAAACTGCAGACTCGCAAATGGCAGGATCAAGGTGGCCAAGAGCGTTATACCACCGAAGTGCTGGTAGACAGCTTCAGTGGCGTGATGCAGATGCTGGGTGGTCGCCCGCAAGGTGGCGCTGGCCAAAACATGGGTGGCCAGCCTCAAGCGCAAGGCAACTGGGGTCAACCACAACAAGGCATGCCAGCCCAGCAGCCGGTAAACCAGGCTCGTCCTGCCGCCGCACCGCAGCAGAACATGCAGCAGCCACAAGGCGGTTATGGTCGTCCGGCCCAGCAGCCCCAGTCAGCACCGCCGGTCTACAACGAGCCGCCGATGGACTTCGACGACGATATCCCGTTCTAATCGGCAATGAATCCCGAGAGGCCCTGTTCATGCAGGGCCTTTTTTTACCTGTTATTGACGCAGGCACGGCATGCGGTGCTATTCCTGTGTGAATGTGGCCGTTATTTCCACGTGTCACAGGCCGTCTTGGGATTATGCTCAGGGCGACTCGTTTGCCAGAGAGAACTCATGGTGTTTCTGCATCGCACGCTACTGCTCACCATTTGTCTGACCACCGCCATGGTGGCCCCCCGGCTATTTGCCGCCGAACTGCTGCGGGTGGGCGTCAGCTTCGCCATCCCCCCCTATGTGATCGAGGAAGAAGGACGCGGGATCGAGCTCGACCTGTTTAAAGAGGCCTTTCGCGACAGTGGCTATGAGCCCCGCTTTGAATATCTGCCGCTGGAACGCACTTTCCGGATGCTGGAGTCCGGCAAGCTTGACGCCATCATCAACGTCAAGCCCGGCATGCTGAACAATGTCTTCCTGTCACAGCCCGTGATTGCCTTCCATAACCGGGTGTTCACCCTCGGCAAGACTCATATCAGCACACTGGACGATATGAAAACCCTGAGAGTCAGCGCCTTTCAGCGGGCTCGCCAGATACTGGGAGGTGCCTTTGCCAGCATGGCGGATCAAAATCCCCGCTATGAGGAGGTCGCCAAACAACAGGGGCAGGTTCACAGACTGATGCTGGGGCGGGTGGATGCAGTGATCCTGGAGCAGCGGGTGTTTTACTACTATCTGGCAGAGCTGGCCGACAGCAAATATGGCGCCGATCTCTATGCTAGTGGCCGGGTCAGGCAATATGACCTGTTTGCGCCAACCCATTACCATTTCGCCTTTCGTCAGGTGGAGCTGCAACGCAGGTTCGATCGCCAACTGGATGCCATGCGAGCCGACGGACGCTATAGGAAGATCTTCGAGGCCTACGGCGCCACACCATAAGGCAAAAACATAAAAGCCAGCCTGTGAAAGGCTGGCTTGATACTGGCTCCAGAGGAACTACAGCGTGGAGGAGCGTTACTTTATAGCGCTGCCATTTTTCAGGTCTGCTTTCTGACGTTTGGCGTCGCGCTTCTCTTTCAGTGACATCTGCGGTTTTTTCTTGGCATCTTTGCCGTTGTGATGTTCTTTGTTACTCATCATCAAACTCCAAAAATGTTACCCAGACAGTTGGAACCCAGGTTCCAGCATGCCATCCGAATCGTAGACTTCAGTAGTACGCTTTCAGTGACGACCGATTGATCGCACTCACTCCAGCATACCCCCAATGTTGCGCAAGAATCCACCCTCATCAGCCAGGGTTCGTCCTGAGTCATGCCTCCATCACGGCTCTGATCGGATACGTGATGGCATGAAAGGCCAAAAAACCTGAGTATGCCTGATAAAATTCGCCTCCCCTGACATATTCACTCACGAATCGAAATAAATCACCAAATCAAAAATAACTATTCTTTAAATAAGACAAGGTAATTTAGATAAGCATTCTCACTACCGTCAGAAACAAAATATTACAACCTGAATAGGCGGCTTTATTTTCAAGCTGATATTATCCCGACTTATTTTCATAATTATGTTCCCGAGAGTAAGGACATCCCATGACCAGAAAAACGAGAGCGGCGCTGGTCTCCGTTTGCTCAAACATCACACTGATTATCATAAAGATATTCGCTGGTATTCTGAGTGGCTCCGTCAGTATTATTTCGGAGGCCATTCATTCGGCAATGGATCTGGTGGCGGCTCTCATCGCCCTGTTTGCAGTACGCAGGTCAGATATTCCCCCCGATCAACGCCATCCTTATGGACATGACAAAATAGAAAACGTCTCCGGCGTGATCGAAGCTTTGCTGATCCTGCTGGCCGCCGGCTGGATCATCTTCGAAGCTATCGGCAAGTTGATCACACCAACGCCGATCGAAAGCGTGGGTTTTGGCGTACTGGTCATGCTGATCTCGGCGCTGGTCAACAGCGGCGTCTCCACCTATCTGTATCGGGTGGCGAAAGAGGAAGAATCCGTTGCCCTGGCAGCTGATGCCCTGCACCTCAAGGCAGACGTGTTGACCTCCCTCGGAGTAGCTGTCGGTCTGTCAGGTATCTGGCTCGCCGCCGGGCTGGGTTACAACCTCTATCTGCTCGATCCCATAGTCGCCATCTGCGTGGCGCTCTTCATTCTCAGAGAAGCAATATCCATGCTTGACCAGGCTTTTCAACCACTGCTGGATCACAGCATGAACGAGGAGGAGCTGGCCATGACGACCCGAGTGATCGAACAGTGCTGCCCGGAGCATGGGGGCTTTCACGCCCTGCGCAGTCGCCAGGCCGGACGCCGTCGCCACATCGATTTCCATCTGACCCTGCCCAAGGAGATGAGCATCGAACACTCCCACGCCATCTGCGATCGGATAGAAGAAGGCATAATGCGTCACATACCTCATGCCATAGTGCTGATCCATGTCGAACCGAGCGGCCACAGCTGAGAGATGTACCAGACAAACCGGGACATACGAGAAATCTGCAGTGAACTGGCAGATAAATGACGGAGAAAAGTGCAGAACCGGCTCTTTTATGCCAGCAGAGCGGATTGCATAAGAAATAGTCGGTGAAAATGTGTTAATGTATTCCACCCCCCAGCCGCCCCAGGAGCGCGCCGTGAAAAAGTTGGAAATGAAAGACCTCACCGAAGCCGAAAAGGCCGAGATAACCCTGTTGCTCCAAAAAGCCCAGGCCAATGCTGATCATCAGCTGACCAACGCAGAACGTAACAGGATCCGTGAGGAAGGCCGGCTTAAAATCGTGGCAGATCGTGCAGAGGCGGCCAAGGTGGCTTCCAAACTGGCTCGGGAAAAGGCCAAAGAACGGGCCAGAAATCAGGTACTACCAGAAACCTTCAGCTGGATCGACTCCGTCAGCAACAAGTTTCGCAGCAAGCGCTGAGTTAGCGCTGTGTTGATGAGCGCCCACCCACACCAGACCGGTGTGGGTGGGCGTTTGCCATTCAGGCCCTGCGGCAACCAAGGAAGAGCACTGCTATACCGCTCTTGATCAGGAACGCCTCTACGCCAGTCAGAAAGCAGTCACAAAAAAGCTCAGCGCCAATCATAGCAAGGGCCAGCGCTCAATCTCGCCAGTGAACGCCGTGGCTCATGTGACAATATGAAGTTGATAGCACGTCGATAACCAGAAATTAATATTGAGATAAAGTTTGCTTTAACGAAGAGAGCATGTTTTAATCTCTCTCGATGGTTCGGTAGTTCAGACCTGTTTATGTTAGGCAGTCATTTTAGTAAAGCAGTGATTAGTATAAGAGTTATCTACGATAGTTCTTATTAAATAATTCTCCTTCTTTAGTGCTCCCCATACGTATTGCTGACGAAAAATCATAGATTGCCAACTTTTGGCACTTAAAACACTATTTTAGGAAATTATTATGTCTAACAAAATGACTGGTACCGTTAAATTCTTCAACGCCGAGAAAGGTTTTGGTTTCATCTCCCCGGCTGACGGCAGCAAAGACGTGTTCGTACACTTCTCTGCAATCCAGTCCACCAGCTTCAAAACTCTGGACGAAGGTCAGCGCGTTGAGTTCACCATCGAGCAAGGCCAGAAAGGCCCGGCTGCTGCCAACGTAGTTGGTCTGTAATTCAAGCAAGGAAGCCTTCACGCTAGCTAACGCCTGCTGAGAAGACCTTCTGCAAGAATTAAAAAAACCCGCCTAGGCGGGTTTTTTGTTGTCTGAAATTCCGTGTTTACCCCGCTTACCCCCTCTCTCTTAGCCCTTTCATCTCTCCCTCGACTCTGTTCATCTTGCTGCTTTATGTCATCCAAGTACTCCCCACCCTGTCTGCCCCTCCAGCCGCCCCTATGACAGCTCAACAAACTTAATGAGATTAATTATCGTTTACACATCTTTCACTGATCATTACAATGCCAGCCGACAAACGGGAAGATTATTCAATTGAACCTTCCCGGTCCTGATTTCACGCGGGATGCAGTGAAGTCACCCCATCGAGTTCACCCAAAGGATGAATGTCACTTTCTCATTAAAAGAGTTCAGGCCAACATGATAAAAATGCACCGCAACAAGCTGACCACGCTCATTCTCGCCGCCCTCGCCTCCCACGCCTATGCCGCCGAACAGGAAGTCATGGTCGTGACGGCTTCCGGCTTCCAGCAGAAGATCGAAGATACCGCCGCCTCCATCTCGGTAGTGACCCGTGAGCAATTGGAAAAACGCGCCTACCGCGACGTGACCGATGCACTGAAAGATGTGCCGGGCGTGGTGATCACCGGGGGTGGCAGCAGCAGTGACATCAGCATTCGTGGCATGGGCTCCAAATACACGCTGATGTTGGTGGATGGCAAGCGAGTCGACAGCCGTGGCACTCGTCCCAACAGCGATGGCCCGGGCATAGAGCAGGGCTGGTTGCCACCGCTGCAAGCCATAGAGCGTATCGAGGTAGTGCGTGGCCCCATGTCCTCCCGTTACGGATCCGATGCCATGGGCGGCGTCATCAACGTCATCACCCGCAAAACCGCCAGCATGACGGCATGGCAGGGGTCGCTGCATGCTGACTCCACCTTCCAGGAGAACAAAGACTCAGGCAACATCTTCCAGACCAACGCCTACACGGCCGGCGCTCTGGTAGACGGGCTGCTGGGGGTGCGTCTGAACGGCCAGCTTTCCCATCGCGGTGAGGATCAGTTCCAGAATGGCTTCGCCGAACAGGAGATGCGCAGCGGCACTGCCGTGTTCAGCCTGACCCCTGACGAGCACAATCGCTTCGACTTCGAGGCCAGCCGCGGTCTGCAGGATCGTGATCGCACGCCGGGTGAGTCCATCCCGGCCAAGTCCAAGCCCAGCCTGAGCACTTACGAGCGCACCAACTACGCCATCACCCACGACGGCCGCTACGACTTTGGCTCCTCCACCAGCTATCTGCAGCGGGAAGAGAACACCAATCCCGGCCGCCAGATGAAGCTCATCAACACCATAGCCGACACCCACACCCAGTTTGAGCTTGGGGATCACTACCTGAGCGTGGGTGGCCAGTACCGCTACGAGGATCTGCAGGATCAGGGCAACCAGCTCAACGTGGCCAACCGCGCCAACCAGCTGACCCGCTGGAGCTGGGCCATGTTCGTGGAGGACGAGTGGGCACTGACCGACAGCTTCGCCCTGACCGGCGGTGTACGCATGGACAGGGATCAGAACTACGGCACTCACTGGAGCCCGCGTCTGTACGGGGTCTGGCATCCGGCCGAGTCATGGACGCTGAAAGGGGGCGTCTCCACCGGCTATCGTTCACCGGATCTGCGCATGTCGGCCGCCAACTGGGGCCAGGCCACGGGTGGGGGCACCCAGGATGGGATGCTGGTGGGCAGCCCGGCACTCAAACCTGAAACCAGCGTGAGCCAGGAAATCGCACTGCTGTGGGATGGTCAGGAGGGATTGAGCACTGGGCTGACTCTGTTCAACACTGACTTCGAGGACAAGATCTCCGAGATCCGCCGTTGCACCAGCAAGAGCGATCCCTCCTGCACCCTGAACGGTCATACCTATGACTTCATCAGCGACCGCATCAACGTCGACAAAGCGAATATGCGCGGGGTGGAAGGCACGGCCAACTGGGCCATCAACGAAGACTGGTCACTCGCCTCCAGCTACACCTTCACCCAGTCCGAGCAGAAGAGCGGCTCGATGGAAGGCAAGCCTCTGAACCAGATGCCGCGCCACATGTTCAACACCACGGTCGACTGGCAGACCACAGAAGAGGTCAGCCTCTGGTCACGGGTCAACTTCCGCAGCAAGACCTCTGACTACCTGAGCCGGGTCAAGATGGCAGAGGGCACGCCTTCCTACACCTTCTTTGACACAGGTCTGGTCTACAAGGCCAACAAGAACCTGGACGTGACCGCCGGTATCTACAACCTGTTCGACAAGACTGTGGATTACACCAGCTTCGGTACAGTACTGGACGGTCGCCGCTACACACTGGGGATGACCTACAACTTCTGATGACTCACCGCCGCCCATCCCGGGCGGCGGCCTATTTCACCTCTTTGTCCGCGTCCTCTTCTGCATAACAGGCTGCCTGCCAGGTATTGCGACCACGGGATTTTGAACCGTACATCAGCTTGTCTGCCTGCTGCAGCAAGCCAGTGCTCTCTGCCCTGACCCCTGATGGAACCCAGACGGCCCCCGTGCTGATGGAAAGCCCCAGCTCACCGGCACTGGTCTGCAACTTCTGAGCACTCACCTCCCGTCCGATCCGGCTTGCCCAGCCTTGCAACGCCGCCATATCTGCCATCGGCAAGCTGATGCAGAACTCCTCTCCCCCGATCCGGGCAAACAGCGCATCGCTTGGCAAGACGGCCTTTACCCGCTCGGCCAGAGCGGCGATCACCTCATCCCCGACGCCATGGCCAAAGTGATCATTGATGCCCTTGAAACGGTCGATGTCGAACAGCAGCAGGGCCGAAGCCTGACCGCTTGCCAGCCGCTCGGCCAGGAGCGGCAAGAAGGCGCGCCGGTTCAGGATCCCCGTCATGGAGTCTGTGTTGGCGAGGCTCTCCAGCCGGGCATTGGCCCGGACCAGTTCGACGGTACTGCTCGCCACAGCGCGCCTCAGCTGCACTATGTAAACCAGCAATACAGCCCCTGCCGCCGCCGATAGCCAGAACCAGAAGTGGATGGGATAGACGGTCTCTATATGCATCCATTTGCGGGTAATACGCTCCCTGTCCGCCTCGCCCATGCGAGAAAATCCCTGCTCCAGCTCCTGCAACAGGGCCTGATTGCCCTTGGCGACGGCAAAACGCACCTCATCGCTGTAGAGATGGCGTACCGGAATAAAGCGGGTGGGATCTTTCGAGGTGTAGATATAAAAATTGGCCATCTGCAGATCGGCGATGAAGGCATCCAGCTTTCCGCTCAAGGCGGCGCTCAGCATGGCATCGTTATCGTCAAAGGCTTGCAGGCGCGTGTTGGGAAAGTGCTTGCGGGCGTAATACTCCTCATAACCGCCCACTACCACCCCCACACTCTCGTGCAACAGGTAGTAATTCACATCTGTGCCGCGCAGGGAATTGGAAAAAAACAGCTGGGCATCCAGCCGGGAGAGCGCCCGACCATAGTCATAGAGCGGATTGCGCTCCGGTGACCAGAGCAGGCCACCATGGACATCGGCCTTGCCGGTGCGCACCAGCTCCAGCGAGGTCTGCCAGTCCACCAGCTTGAACTGGACCGGCCGCCCAGTGACCCGCTCGAACTCCCGCCAGTAGTCGATCAACAGGCCATCCGGCTGCCCCTTGTCATTGATGTAGGAGAAGGGCTGCCAGGCCTTGGAGTTGGCCACTATCAGGGGTTTGACCTCGGGGGTAGCCCAGACGGGCAGCAAGAGTGCAAGGAGCAGCAAACCTGCGCCCCAGCTGACCCGCCAACCTGCCCCAGAAGAGACCGCCATTCCTGAACCCACCTTGTTATTGGACATCTATGCGGCCATTTATTATCACTAGCTTCATCATAGAAGAGCAAGCATGACCCAGTATGAAATTGGCGTTATTTCAGTCTGATAGCAGCAAAATAAACCAAGGAGAGCGCCACCTGGGCGCCCTCCTCATACAGACTCGACACAGTTACAGGGGCAGGCTGATCCTGGCTTCCAGCCCACCCTGCTCCCGGTTGTGCAGGGTGAGTTCGCCCCCATGCTGATGTACCAGAGTGCGAGCGATGGAGAGGCCCAGCCCAACGCTACCGGATTCGATATTGCGCGCCTCATCGAGCCGCACGAACGGCTTGAACACATCTTCCAGCCGTTCAGGATCTATGCCAGGCCCCTGATCGCAGACCCGGATCAACAGCTCACTCTCGGTGCGCTCCAGCGATACCTCGGCACTGCCGGCGTACTTGATGGCATTGCCGATGAGGTTTTGCAGCACCCGCCGCAAGGTATTGGCGCGGCAGGCATAGACCTGCTTTCCCTCCACCAGGCAAGTCACCGGCTGACCGGTATCGGCATAATCGTCACACAGACTCTCCAGCAGACTGACCAGATCCAGCTCCCTGGTCGCCTCCTGCTGCCCCTCTTCCCGGGCAAAGCTCAAGGTGGCCGCCAGCATCTGCTCCATCTGTTGCAGGGTCTGCTGAATGCGTTCCTTGTCCTCTCCCTCGGCCAGAAACTCGGTTCTTAGCCGCAAACTGGTGATGGGGGTGCGCAAGTCATGGGAGATGGCCGCCAGCATCCGGGTTCTGTCCTGCACGAAGCGGTCGAGCCGGGTATGCATGCGGTTGAACGCCTGGATGGATTCACGGATCTCGGTCGGCCCCTCTTCGTGGAGCGGCTCTATATCCTCGCCACGCCCCAGCCGGTCGGCGTTGGCGGCCAGCTGTTTGAGCGGCCGGGTCGCCCGGCGAAACAGCCAGATCATCAGGCCAATCACCATGCTAGCTACCAGCATCAGGTTGAAGGTGGTCTGCCAGGACCAGCTCGACGACTCCTTGTCCACCAGAGAGCTGAACTGTAGCCAGCCCCCGCGCGGCAACTGGATGGAGCCATACAGCCGCATGTCCTGCGGTGGCGGCATCCCCTTGCGGTCCTTGAGCATGCGGGAGTGGTGTTTCCAGGCGCGGCTGCGCTGGGCATCCTGCTTCAGCTCGGCGCTGATCTCCACCATCAGTGACGGCGGATAGCCCAGCCGTGAACGCACCTGCTGCTCGAAGCGGGGGCTGCGATTCTCCGGTTGCAGCGGCTCGTCGGAGAGGCGCAGCAGCAGGGTATCGCTGCGGCTCGCCTTGAGAATTTCGTCGTAGAGCGAGGGGGGGGACAGGGCCAGCAGACGCGCCACAGAGACGATGCGCTGCATGGCATTGCGGCTGTTGATGTAGCCGAGCGCCTCCTCCCGATCCGAGCGGTAGATCTGGATGCTGAGCAGCTGGATCAACACCAACCCGGCCAACGCCACCAGTATGATCTGGCCGGTGAGCCCCTTGGGCCAGAGGCGGGAACACAATCGCTTGATCATGGCCACGAGGTCACACCTGGGTCACATCGGCGGCGAACAGGTAACCGCCACCCCAGATGGTCTTGATAAGTTCGGGGTTCTTGGGATCCCGCTCCAGCTTTCGGCGCAGCCGGCTCACCAGGGTATCGATGGCCCGATCGAAGGCGACAGCCTCCCGGCCACGGGCCAGATCCAGCAGTTGATCCCGACTCAGCACCCGCTGGGGACGCTCCAGAAACACCCGCAACAGGTCGAATTCGGCGGTAGAGAGGCTCAGCCCCACGCCCTCTTCATCCACCAGCTCCCGACGGTTGATGTCGAGCAGCCAGCGATCGAAGCGCAGATCCCGGGTCAGGGTCTCGGGGGCGGGCTGCGGCTCGACGTTGGTGCGGCGCATCACCGCCTTGATGCGAGCCAGCAACTCCCGCGGGTTGAACGGCTTGGCAAGATAATCATCGGCTCCCATCTCCAGCCCTATGATGCGGTCCGTCTCCTCCCCCATGGCGGTGAGCATAATGATGGGCATGCAGGATTTCGCCCTCAGCTCCCGGCACAGGGTCAGGCCATCCTCCCCCGGCATCATCAGGTCCAGCACCAGCAGATCGAACTCCCGCTCTTCCAGCAACCGCTTCATCTCCTTGCCATCCCGGGCACAGCTGACCCGCAGGCCATGCTGCTCCAGGAAGCGTTTCAGCAGATCGCGGATCTCGCTGTGATCGTCGACGACCAGAATGTGGGTGCTGCTTTGGTTCATGAGAGCCTCTCCTGTTAGAGCTGGCACGAGTATACGAAAATCTGTCGGGCGGTTTGTGTCAAAGTGTGCCAGATCAGCAAGATGCCACACTCTGCTACAAAAAAGCGGTCACTCGGCAAAGTTGAGACACAAGGCGAAGGTTTACTTGGGGCACACCAACTCGTCCATATTTGCTCATTGCAGGAGACAGGCCATGCTCGCCCTCACCACGCCCTTCATGCTGGCTTATGCCGCCAGTGAGGCCCTTGCCAGAGCGGCGGCCAAATCGCACCAAGCTGCAAAGAAAGACCACCTGACCCCGGAGCCCCCTTCGGATGGCGCTGGCGTCACGGCGGCCAGCCTCCCTGCACCCGACGAGACACACTTCCCTTCCTCATGATGCAGACTGCGCCCGGTTCGGGCGGCGCCTGACACCATGACACACAACGCCGGCATCCTTCGGCGAGCCACACCAAGGAGACAATGATGATTAAAAAGACCCTGACCCTGTTTGCACTGGCCGGACTGGCCCACATAGGCATGGCACAAGCGGCCATTCCGGCCGACGTCAGCGCAGCCCCCGGCCTGCTGTTCGTCAACTGGCACGATAACGCCAGCAGCAGCAGCGCCAACCCGACCCTGATGATCCGCAACGCCTCGGGTGATCTGCTCAAGCAGGTGCCCGCCGAGCTGAAAGGGATGCAGCAGGTACGACTGCCGATGAGAGCCCAGGGCAATCTCACCCTCAGCCTGGACGGTGACAGCGACAGCTATCGCATGCCTTACAGCGTTGGCAGCGGCCGCCAGCGCTGAACCAACCTATTCACCCTGTGGTTTTCTCACGATAATGATGTTGCCTGACCGGTGACATAGAAATACCCCGCCAGAGACTGCATCCGGTGGGGTATTTTTATTGGCTCATACCGGCACTGAATATATTTTTGCCCGCCACTATCACTTATTCCCCTGATCCGATGAGTAGATAAATTTAACCGGGAGGCAGCCACTCTTCTATGGGGGGCCCCCTGTTGTCACTACCGTCTTCAGCAAGGTGAAATACAAGATCCCGATGTCACACTCTGCTACAAAGTAGGCTTCAACTGGCAAAGTTCAGACACCGGTCTGGTGTTTACTTGAGGTCAAGGCGAGCAAGCCGAATCCGAACTCAATCCGCAAGGAGATATACCATGAAGACTCTGACCAAAACTCTGCTGACCGCCACCCTGATCCTTGGCCTGCCGCTCGGCGCCTATGCCGCCAGCGAAGCCGTTGCCACTACCCAGGCCGGCGCCATGACCAATTGCCCCATGGATGGCAGCGGCATGAAAGGTGGCAAGCACCACGGTGGCCGCCACGACAAGATGGCCCGCATGCAAAACATGACCCCGGAGCAGATCCAAGCCAACCTGCAACAACGTTATGACAGGATCGAAGACCCGGCCAAGAAAGCCGAATTCGTGAAGAACCTGAACCTGCGCGCCGACGGCATGACCAAGCACGCCGACGCGATGAAACAGTTTGCCGAAGCGCACCAGTAAGCGCATCGCAATCAACACAAGGGTGGCCTCGGCCCCCCTTTCTTTTTTCCACTTTCCCGCGCACTGGCTCATGGCAGGGGGATCACCCCGTAGAGCCGTCATTTCCCTTATCTTCTGCTCCGGGTTCTGTGAGCGATAACAAACGTTTTATGTTCGAAATGGCTAATAATGGCGACTCAAGCAACAAGGTCACGCAAGACAGTGCCAACAACAGACAGGAGTCGTTATGGGGTGGAGTCTGGGAACAATCAAGGGACGATATACAGCCGTCTTCGTGGGATTCATGGTGCTGGTGTGCGCCCTGACGGTCATCGGCATCCAGATCTGGATCAAGCCGGCGCTGCAAAAGGCCGGTGAACAGAATGTGACGCTGCTGGTCAGCGAGATCGCCACCGACATCCTCGATGAGCTCAACGGCGTACAGAGCCAGTCCCGCAGCATCACTCAGCTGGTCGCCCAGCTGCCAAGCGAGCAAATTGATGCCCTGCTGCCTGCGCTGATCGATCAATATGGCAATGCCATGGTGTTTGGCGGCGGCATCTGGCCGCTGCCGGATCAACGGGAAGCGGGCCGCACCAAGTTCAGCACCTTCTTTCACAGGGATGCGGCCAACAAGCTGATCCCCAACACCTACTGGAACTCGGCCGAGGCCCCCAACTACTTCGAACAGCCCTGGCACAAGGCGGGGCAACAGGCTCCCCAGGGCATGTGCGTCTGGGCGGCGGCCTACAAGGACGGTGCCAGCCAGCAGCCGAGAACCAACTGCGCCATGGGGATCTATCGCAACGGCGCCCTGTTCGGGGTATCGACCATAGATGTGACCCTGGGTTTCTTCAACGATCTGGTGGCCAGGAAAGAGCAGGAGATCGGGGGCCAGGTGATGATCATCGAGGCTGACGGCAAGATCCTGAGCAAGAATGCCCGTCTGAACGGGGATGTTGTGCTGGGCAACCTCTCGGCTCACGCCGATTACCCCTTCGCCGGTGCCATCGCCAGCCTGATCGGCCAGAGCCGGGGTACTGGGCTGTTGCGCACCACTTTCCAGGATCAGGGGCAGGAACAGACATTGCTGCTGCAGGCCATAGAGGGGACTCCCTGGTTGCTGGCCACCGCCCTGCCAACCAGCACCCTGACCCAGGACAGCCAGGACGTGCTCACCACACTGGCCGCCATCCAGCTGCCCCTGGTCGGGCTGCTGTTCGTGCTGATGCTGCTGGCCATCACTCAGCTCGGCAGCCGCTTGCAGACCCTCAAACAGAATATCGACGCCCTCTCTGCCGGCGATGCCGACCTGACCGCCCGCATCCAGGTGAAGGGGAATGACGAGCTGGATCACATCGCCCTGTCGGTGAACCGCTTCATCGCCTATTTGCAGCAGATGATGGTGCAGGTGACTGACGCCACCGACCTCATTACCCGCGAACTGGCGCAGCTCGATCAGCAGACGGGTCAGGCAAGACGGATCCTGGGTGAACATGCCGCCGAGACGGATCAGGTGGTCACCGCCCTCACCGAGCTCAGCTCCACCGCCGACAGCGTGGCACAACACGCCAGCGACTCGGCCAGCTTCACCGAAGCCGCCAATGGCCAGGCCGCCAATTCACGCAAGGTAGTGGGATCGGCCTCCGCCAGCGTAGTGGCCCTGATCGACGAAGTGGATCTCGCCGCCGCCAAGGTGCTGGAGATGCAGGAAGATGCCAAGCAGATCGGCAGCGTGCTCGGGGTGATAGGTGGCATCGCCGCCCAGACCAACCTGCTGGCGCTCAATGCCGCCATCGAAGCGGCGCGGGCCGGTGAGCAGGGCCGCGGTTTCGCTGTGGTGGCTGACGAAGTGCGTGCCCTGGCGGCTCGTACCCAGAAGAGCACGGCCGAGGTGGGCAGCATGCTGTCGCGCCTCACTCAGGGGGTGGCCGATGCCGTCGTCGCCATGGAGCAGACCAAGCGCAGCTGTCAGGCCGCGGCAGATACCACTGGGCAGGTGACTGGGGGGCTCGACAGCATGGCCGACTCAGTGGTGCAGATCCACGATCTCAGCAGCCAGATCGCCACCGCTGCCGAGGAGCAGAGCCGGGTGACAGAGGAAATCAACCGCAACATGGTGAGCATCCGCGACATGCTCAACCTGCTGGTAGAAAATGGCCGCAACACGGAGCAGAGCGCCGAGTCGCTGCTCAGCTCCAACCGCCAGTTGCTGGCTCTGGTGCGTCGCTTCAAGGTGTGATCATGAACGTCAGCCAGCAAAAAGGGGCCATCAGGCCCCTTTTTCATGCACGTCACTCAGACTCAAGCCTTGGCTTTGTCGGCCAGGTTCAGGGTCTTGACGGTTTCGCCTTCGAACTTGATGACGACGTTCTTCTGAGCGGCTTCGGCATCCTTGAACAAGGTCTTGGAGGTCTCTGCCAGCATGGGAGATACCTTGTTCAGGGCGCTCAGGTCATAGGTCCACACTTCCAGACCGGCTTCGGTCTTGGTGGTGACGGGCGCGCCCAGCTTGTCCTTGATGGCTTGCTTGTTGGAGCCGCCTTCCTTGATGTCCAGCGCTCTCTTGATCGCTTCGTTGGAGGCGCTGTCCATGGCGGTACCTGCCATCTCTTTGGCACTGCTGGTGACACTGCTGGTCACTGTATCGGTCAGGGAGTCCATCAGACCGGCGTGGGCAAACAGGGGCAGTGCAGTCAGGGCAATCAGGATGCTCTTTTTCATCGATTCATGTCTCATGGGGGATTAAAGAGCGCGCATCAAACCAGCGCCCTCAACAGGAGTCAAGGCAATCGCGCGGTCAATACGCATTCGGGGGGTAAATGAGAGAAATCCGACAACCGGTCGCGCCCGGGCAACCGGTGAAAACAGCCCCTTGCAGGCCCTTCTCATCTATTCACAGATCTGGTTCTTGCCAGCCAGCTTGGCCTGATAAAGCGCCCTATCCACCCGTACCATCAGCTGGCTCAGGGGCTCATTCAGCCGGTATTCCGCCAGCCCGAAACTCAGGGTGATATCGAGCTGCTCGCAAACCCGTGACTGGGCGATCAGCTCCCTCAGCTTGTCGGCCACCCGCCAGGCATCAGCAAGAGCGGTATTGGGCAGCACCACCATGAACTCGTCCCCACCCCAGCGGGCCAGCAGGTCAATCTCGCGAATATGGCTTTGCACCCGCGCCACTATGTTGATCAGTGTTTGATCCCCGGCGGCGTGGCCATGGCTGTCATTGATCTGCTTGAAGTCATCCACGTCCATGGCGATCACCGAGAACGGCTGATGAAAGCGCTTGGCCCGTTCGCACTCCATCTGGATATCCCGCTCGAGCCGATAACGGCTGGCTGCGCCGGTCAGGGCATCGGTTTCTGCCAGCTGGCGGTTCTCTTCCGCTTTTTGCTGCAAGGTCGCATTGAGCTGCACCAGCTCGGCCGTGCGTTTGGCGATCAGCTGCTCCAGTGAATGGTTGCGTGACTCAAGCTGTTCATACAGCAACTTGCGAGCATGGATATTGCGGTGGGCGCCTATCATGCGCGCCACTGAACCATCCGGATTGCGCGCTATGATATGGCCGCAATCCTCGATCCAGATGTAGCTGCCATCCTGACAGCGGCAGCGGTACTCGACCCGATAGTCGGGCGCTGAACCACTCAGATAGGCATCGAAGCAGGCCATTACCCGCGCAATGTCGTCGGGGTGGATCACCCCCTCCCAGGTGAAGACGTTGTTGCCAAGGGAGTGGGGCTCATAGCCCAGCATCAGATACCAGCCAGGGTTGCGATAAACGAAGCCGGTGTTGGCATTCCAGTCCCAGATCCCGTCGCTGACCACCTCCAGAATGCCGTGCACTACGGCTTCACTGACGTCCGAGATCCTGATCGTGTCACTCTCTTGCAGCATAGAGACCATCCTTGTTCTTCTGCCCCGCACAGTGGCGAGGATGCTCAAGCCCGATTGTTGAAAAAACAGCGGAGGGGGACTATCACCCGAAACCTTGCCCTCCGCTCTTTGCCCGCCCAGACCTGCCCTGCTATTGGCCATATTATCGGCAGAAATCAGGTTCGTATGAACAACAACTGCAACCAGTGTGGTTCAGGTTATTGCGTCTGTCCGGTTATAAATCCGGGATGACGCAGGCAAGACCATGAGCCATGCACACCCAGTCGACAGGGAACTCATCCAGCCGAGCCAGGGACGCCCTCCTGCGGCTGCGTTTCAGTAGGTGGCGATAATTGCACCAATGAGGGGCACTGCTTTGGCGCGGCTCTGTCCAGATTGGGTAAACATCACGCCATATGGGCCAGAGACATACTTAAGACATTGAAAATAAACACTAATACTTTTGGCTCACTAATTGCTTTGATCAGGGTCAACCACCAAAGGATTGGGGAAGCTGCATGAAACTGATCACCGCCATTATCAAGCCATTCAAACTGGATGACGTTCGCGAAGCCATCGCCAGTCTCGGCGTCGAGGGGCTGACCGTCTCCGAGGTCAAGGGCTTCGGTCGCCAGAAGGGGCACACCGAACTCTATCGCGGAGCCGAATACCAGGTCGATTTCCTGCCCAAGGTAAAGCTGGAGATCGCCACCCTGGCCGACAACGTCGAGCACATCATCGAAGCCATATGCAAGGCTGCCTACACCGGCAAGATCGGTGACGGCAAGATTTTCGTCTATGACCTGCAGGCTGCCGTGCGGATCCGCACTGGCGAGACTGACGCAGAAGCCCTTTGATACAACAGGAACCGAGGAACACAACATGGAAGAGTTGATCAAGTCCGTTTCAGAGCTGCGCTATGCGCTCGATACCTTCTATCTGCTGATATCCGGCGTGCTGGTCATGTGGATGGCCGCCGGTTTTTCCATGCTCGAAGCCGGGCTGGTACGCGCCAAGAACACCACTGAGATCCTGACCAAGAATATTCTGCTCTATGCCATTGCCTGCATCATGTTCCTGCTGGTTGGCTACAACATCATGTACGTGGACAACGCCGCCGGTGGCTGGTTGCCAAGCTTTGGCAGCCTGATCGGCACCCAGGCTGACGATGCCGGTCACTCACTGCACTCCGACTTCTTCTTCCAGGTGGTGTTCGTGGCGACCGCTACCTCCATCGTCTCGGGGGCCGTGGCCGAGCGGATGAAGCTCTGGTCCTTCCTGCTGTTCTGCGTGGTGATGACGGGCGTCATCTACCCGATGGAAGGGTACTGGACCTGGGGCGGCGGCTTCCTCAAAGAGGCCGGTTTCTCCGACTTCGCAGGCTCAGGCATAGTGCATCTGGCCGGTGCCGCCGCTGCCCTCGCCGCCGTGCTGCTGCTCGGCGCCCGCCGCGGCAAATATGGCAAGCAGGGTGAGATCTACCCCATCCCGGGTTCCAACCTGCCGCTGGCAACTCTGGGTACCCTGATCCTCTGGATGGGCTGGTTCGGCTTCAACGGTGGCTCTCAGCTGGTGCTCTCCACCGCTGCCGACGCCACCGCCATCGGCACAGTGTTCGTCAACACCAATGCCGCAGCGGCAGCCGGTGTGGTCGGCGCCCTGCTGGTCAGCAAGCTCACCTGGGGCAAGGCGGATCTCACCATGATCCTCAACGGCGCTCTCGGCGGCCTGGTTGCCATCACGGCCGATCCCGCCTCCCCCAGCCCGCTGTTCGCCAGCCTGATCGGTGCCCTGGCCGGCGCCCTGGTGGTCTACGCCATCGTCGCCTTCGATCGCCTGAAGATTGATGATCCGGTCGGTGCCATCTCGGTACACGGTGTCTGCGGCCTGTTCGGCCTGATGGTAGTGCCCCTCTCCAACGAGAGCGCCACCTTCTCGGCCCAGCTGCTGGGTGCGGCCGTCATCTTCGGCTGGGTGTTTGGTGCCTCCCTCATCGTCTGGGGCCTGCTCAAGGCCACCATGGGGCTGCGGGTCAGCGAAGAGGAAGAGATGATGGGAGTCGACGTGCACGAATGCGGCATCGATGCCTACCCCGAGTTCGTCACCGTCAAATCCAGCATCTGACCGACTGAACAAGCACAATGCAACAGGGCCGGAGGCAAACCTCCGGCCCTGTTTTTTATCGCCAGAAACGGGTGCTGTGTGGCTATCCTGGGGCGCAGTGCCATGCACCCTCGTCATGCCCCTGTGGTGCCAATGGCAAAAATGTGTTCAACACAGGGCAAAGGTGCGCTGTTTATCGGGCCTGATGCACTCTGTGGGATTGAACGAATAACCGCCATCATGCCCATGATGACCTCTGTTTACATTCGCACAATAAACAAACCAACGATCAAAGTGTCATTACCGACAGATGAAGAAAATATTCAATAAAATCAGATTTGTGCCATTCAAATTCGCCACTGCCATTATATCTTGCCAGCCCGCCTTGTTTTTATTTATATAAATAAAGCTAAAACTCTAAACGAGTCATTTATTGAGCATGATGCCCAGCCATTATTTTCCATAATATAAAAACCCATGACGACAATGGGTTGTTATTGCTGAATGCACTGACTATAATCCGCGGCCCTCCAGCAATGGCGGACAAAAGGAATATAAATAAACTTCATGGATAGAGGTATTTCAACCACGCAGAGTTCACGCATACAGGAATAATTTATCCATGAATACCTTCAATAAAGCGCTCGTTTTCTCCCTGCTCGGTCTGGGTATCAGCACTGCCGCCTGTGCAGAAGGCTGGTATGCAGGGCTGGATCTGATCACCTCCAAGGCAGATCTGGATGGCATGGCGCAGCAAGCGTATGACGCCAAATTGATGGACGATCGTCTCGATGGCGGTAGCCTGATCGTGGGTTACAGCTTCAAACCCTGGCTGGCCATCGAAGGTGGTCTGCATGCCCAGCAGATGAGCCAGCTGATGTGGATCACCAGTTCAGTGGCCACCGGCTTTGTTGATACCACCATAGACACCCGCAGCATCAGCCTGGCCGCCAAGTTCAGTCAGCCGCTGGCATATGGCTTCTCTGCCTACGCCAAACCCGGCCTCGCCTATACCCGCACCGAAGTCGAAGTGATTGGCAACGGCAGCATACCCGCGCTGGGAGTGAACGAGCAGGGTCGTATCGACGAAGCGAAAGGCCGGGTTCACCCCAATCTGGAAGTCGGTTTCGACTATGCCTTCAACAGCAGCATCTCTGCCGGTATCGGCTATGAGCGCCAATTCAGCGCCCTGACACTGGGTGACGATCACCACTCAATGGATACGTTCAAGCTGGGTCTTCGTTACCACTTCTAAGTTATCTTGTTCCTCAGGGGGAGATCTCCCCCTGCTTTTCCCGCCAATGGATCTTCTCTCCCTGCTTCCATCCGCCAGAATATAAGTTAAATCCGCCATTAAGATTATTTGACTGATCTGTATCCCGAATCCAGAAATGGCTTTGTTACCTGATCCTCACCTATATTTACCCGGCTTATTTCCTCCCTGCTTCACCCATATTTTGGCATCCCATTGGGGCGGGTCAATATAGCTCAGTTGCTGCGCCAAATGGCGCCAGGCAACGCCTATTTCGCTATTTTTCCGATCAGGTCTGTGCACCGCTTATTCTAACGACTCAATGCCGCCTCACTGTGCGGGTCCGGCTTTAAATGCGGGATGGTGCAGATTGCGATAATGGCTGGGAGCCAGGCCCTGCTGGCGCTTGAAGGCGGTGGAAAAGTGATACTCGTTCTTGAAGCCGCACAACTGGGCCACCTGTTTCACCGAGTCGCCGCCGCTGGCCAGCAAGAGGGCGGCTCGTTGCAAGCGCAGCCGTTGCAGCAAGGCCATGGGGGCCAATGCAAAGTGCTGCTGACAGAGACGATAGAGCTGGCGCTCGGAGAGGTGCAGGGCGTCTGCCATACGCCCTATGTCCCAGCACTCGGTCAGGGATTCTTTGAACATCAACTCGAGACGCAGGGCCTGCCGCTCGCCGCGGCTCTGCCCTTCTCCCTTTTGCAGCAGGCGGCGTAGATAAAAACCGAGCTGTTCTACCAGCAGCGCACTGAGCAACGGGTCCTGATGGCGCTCCTGCTCCGCATAGAGGTTCTCGATAGTGCGAAGCAGGGTCCCCTGCTGGGAGGTACAACCCAATCTGGAGTGGCTGGCGAAGGCATCCCAGGGGGAATCCTTGTGCAGCAGCAGCCACACCAGATCCCAGTCACCACTCACCGCCGGTTGTGGCTCCAACCCTGGCGGCTCTGGCAACTGCCTCTCCGGTAATAGCGTCTCTGGTAGCTGATAGCAGAGCGGTTGACCCGCCGGGATCAGGGCCCACTCCCCGACTTGCAGCCGCTCAAGACGATCGCCGATCAACACCTCCCCCTCGCCCCCCAGGGTGAGCAGAAAACAGTGCACGTCCTCAAAGCGACGTTCAATCCTGTAGTGGGTGCGCAGACATGAGCAGCCCGCCAGCCACACCTGCTCTTGTGCAAGGGCGGGCAACAGGCTGTCACAGCAGATCTGCTCGCGGCAGTCGGGGGAGACGTCAATGACTTCAGGATTGGCAGTTTCAGACATCATCAGGACGGGCTCAGCCATGTCGAACATTCAAGGCCCAGCATAGCATGGAGTGCATCAACTCAAAGGAGACAGGCCATGCACATACATCACGTCGCCATCTGGGCACAGGATCTGGAGGCACTCAAGACATTCTACTGCACCCTGTTTGGCGGTCAGGCGAATGAGCGATACCACAATCCGGTCAAACAGTTTTCGTCCTACTTCGTGCGCTTCGAGGGGGGCGCCAGTCTGGAGCTGATGCACAGCCCCATCCTCTTTCCGGCAGATCTCAGCCTGCCGCACCCGCTGCAGGGGCTGGCACATATTGCCTTCTCCCTCGGCAGTGTGGAGGAGGTGGACAAGATGACCGCCCGCCTCAAGCTGCTCAAGGGCGCCGAGGTGAAACACCTGGACGGCCCCCGCTGGACCGGCGACGGCTATTACGAAAGCACCTTCCTCGACCCGGAAGGCAACCGGCTGGAGCTGACTGTTTAGCCCCTCACCCTGACCCTCTCCGTAGGTTCGATTAGCGAAGCGTAATCGGACGGCGGTAACGACATTGCCCCCTTCTCCCGCTTGTATCAAGAGGAGGAGAAAGACTGGGGATGAAGGGCCGCGATATCATTGCCGTAATGGGCGGACATCAAATCGCGGTGCAATACGCTTCGCTTATTGCCCCCCACCACAGGGGGTATCCAATTCAAGTCGATAAAAATCCGTCTCGACGTGTTTTGGATTGTGGCGAATGAACTGCCAGCCAAAGCGCCGGTAATGGTTCAGTGCCCGCAAGTTGGTACGACTCACGGAGAGCACTACCCATTTACAGCCCACCCCCAGCAACTGCTGGCGAATATAGGCTTGCAACTGCGCGGCCAGACCGCGGCCACGATAGTCGGGGAACAGATAAATCAGCTGCACATAGCCGGTCTCGGGTTCATCGGAAAAGCTGCGAAATTCCAGCTGGCCCACCAGTTGTTCACCCGCCCAGACATGGAGGTAATGCCATTGCGCTTGCCCCAGCCTTTCGCGGATCCGCTCCCGATAGCCTTCGATAAAGTCGGCAAAACCGTCATGGGTATGAAAGCTGCAAAAATAGGCATCCCTGCGCGCCTGCACACAGAGCTCGTAATCCCGATCCAGATCGATGGTGTTAAATTCAAGTCTCAAGCAATGACATCCTGTCGTGTGTAGGTAGGGTGTAATAAGCGAAGCGCATTACACCTTTTGGCATATAAATAGCAGCGGTGCATTTCACTTCGTTCATTGCACCCTACCCGATTGTACGAATTAGGCATTGTGGCAACCCGTTCCCCTCACCCTGCCCTCTCCCAAAGGGAGAGGGGATGATGCAGCATCGTGGATATTACGTTGGCATATAGCCACGGAGCTAAATCTCCCTTCTCCCGCTTATTTATAAAAAATGGGGAGAAGGGCTGGGGATGAGGGGAAGGAAAAAAGAGATTACGCGGTAAACGTTGGGCTTCGCTACGCTCAGCCACAACCTACACAATCGTGTAGGTTGGTGCTGAGCCTGCGAAACCCAACATACGAGATCGATTTTTCGATGACTCGACATTAGTAACCGATATCAAATGCTGTAGGCTTGGCAGACACTCTAATAAAATCACCATGCGCGTATACATTGTGACCAAATCCACACTCATTTTTATTCAGATTTGTATCAACCCTCAGAATACCATGATCTTTTTCTATAAATTTTATCGAAATTTCACAATTACCCTCTTCACCAGTTAACTTTATCAGCCCCTCATCATCCTTCATAGTCACAACCTGAGAGATTTCCCCCATGTTAGGACCATAAGCCATCCCCATTAACCCAAAGTAGAGCAGATTCAAAGATATCAAGTAGTCACTACCTTGCTTTTCTACAGAGGCAACATTCCAACTTCCGAAACCAGCATACTCCCAATAAGTTCCCACCATATCAGGCCCAACAGAGACTGGCATATTTTTAAGCAGACCGTAGTTGAATTTAGATTTTTTATCATTCGGGGCTAATGACAACCATGCTAGAGCCTTTAACTTATCCCCTTCTTTTATATAAGAAAGTGCAACATTGTTATACGCAGTAATAGTCGAAGCTTTATCTGGTTTGCCATAGGCATATCCACAACCCTCACTTAGTGAAACTTGCTCAGTGAAATAACCTCTTGCTTTGGCATATTCCCCTGCTCTGTATGACTCATTGCCTTTTTTAATAATGGCAGGCAGTTTAGCACACATTTCTTTTTCAACATCATCACCAGACTCTGCTGCATCAGCAAAGAAAGGTGCACTAACATAGACAGTCAGAACCATTAGAATTAATTTAAAATTTATACGATTCACTATTGTTCACTCCTCAATTACTTTGCCAATCTAGATTACTGCCCTGTATTTTCCCTGGCGCCATTACCAGCAGGGCGATGCTGTTATAGACTATTATGTAGGGTGCATTAGATAGCGCATATTGCACCAATTTGGCAACAACGCATTGGTGGTGCCATTCACTTAGTTCATTGCAAACCTAAGGTGCTGCATTGTGATAACCCGCTCACCTGACCCTGCCCTCTCCAAAAGGGAGAGGGGGATATACATAATCAGAAATATTTATATGAGATATAATATGGTTATTTCAGGTAAGTAAAATTACGTCTCACTAATCGAACCTAAAGAGCTATCAGGGGCTACAGGTTGAACACCTAGTGGTGAACTACTCATATATGGAACTTTTCCTGATGGAACAATACTCGATGCGGCCTCAAGATGGACATCTTGATCATCAAAGAAAATGTGTGGCTTGAATGCTTTCAACACTTTTGCCTTTCCTACTCCGCCTAGGAAAAATGCTTCATCTACATAAATACCCCAACTTCTCAAAGTCTTAATAACTCGCATTTCAGAGGGGCTATTACGTGCGGTGACGATAGCAACCCGCAGCGGGGAATATTCAATCTTCATCGGGAGGCGTTTACGTAACACGGCGAGTTTTCTCAGTAAGTTAGCATAAGGTCCATCTGACATAGGTACATCTTGTAAAGCATCTTCTCTTGCATGAAAAGCTGCCATCCCTTTCGTTTTATATACCAATTCGCTCTCGTCAGAAAACAATACCGCATCGCCATCAAATGCAATTCTTACTTGTCCCTCAGGTATTTGCGCAGCTTCTTTTGGAGGTAATTTTACAATAGCGGCAGCACACTGCCGTGAATCAATGACTTGTTGAGCATCGCTAACATTTGTTGTCAGAAACAAATCGACATCAAACGCATCTAAGTAGTCAACTACAGACTCTCCCGCAGTGAATGCTGAGCGAGTGATATCCAACTTCATATGCCGGATCGTATTTAATACTCTGAGGCCAGTCTCTGGACTATTCCTCGACATAACTACAACTTCAACTAAAGGAGATTTTTCACCAGCTTCAAGATGAGCGTTTAGAGCAAGCAATGCTTGAACTAGAGGAAACCCTGTACCCGGAGATAGTGGCAGATCCTCATGGGCCAACATGTAGTCACGATAACGGTCAATCGCGACATCACGATCAGTATCAAACATCTCCCTAAATATTTGATCTGATTCACTCATATCAAATAGTGCGGTGGCAGATATCCCAACAACTAGCGTTCTACTTAAATCTAATGCCATAACATATCCCTGTTTCAGTCAGATAAAGATTATTGCTCATCATTCATGGTTGCTATTCCCCAACCTCTCCGCCAATCCGGAATAACGCTCGGTCTTTTTCCGTACCGCCTGTGCCAGCAGGGCGCGATCGCCGTAGAGATCGAGGTGCGCCTTGGCGCGGGTGATGCCGGTATAGACCAGCTCGCGGGTCAGCAATGGGCTGGGGCTGTCGGGCAACACCAGCACGGTATGGGCAAACTCCGATCCCTGGGATTTGTGGATGGTCATGGCGTAGACCGTCTCGTGGGGCGGCAGGCGGCTGGGCAAAAGCGCCCGCAGAGTGCCGTCCGGCAGCTCAAACCATACCTTCAAGCGGCCACTTTCATCCGGCAGGCAGAGCCCCATATCGCCGTTGTAGAGGCCGACCCCGTGATCGTTGCGCACC
>Ga0115550_1000580_pt1 | contig 30692 bp, 28 predicted proteins | sample COGITO_mtgs_1005_FD_87177 | JGI IMG/M metagenome (GOLD analysis project Ga0115550, IMG submission 87177) | Pelagic marine microbial communities from North Sea - COGITO_mtgs_100511 | ecosystem: Environmental > Aquatic > Marine > Epipelagic | place: Germany:Helgoland, sampling site Kabeltonne...
GTGGAGGGAATTGAGCTCTCGGAGGCAACCGCGAAGGCGCCCCAGTCCACCGCGCACTGCAAGGCATCCTGGATCGCCATGCCTCGCGCCAGTCCGTGGATCAGGCCACCGGCGAACGCATCCCCCGCTCCCGTGGTATCCACCACTGACACGGGCCGCGCCGCGACCCGGATCTGCTCCTCACCATGGATGGCCACGGCCCCCGCCTTGCCTTCGGTCAGCACCAGCCACTCCAGCTGCTCCCCGGCCAGTTGGCGAGCATGCAGCCAGGGGTCGCTCACCTCGCCGAGATCGGAGCGGGAGGCCACCAGCACGTGACAGGGACGGCGAGCCTGCCCGCCCTTGGGATACTGGGCCACCACGAAACTCTTGCCGAGCATCTGGCGCATATAGCCTGTGATGGCGGTGCCGGGATAGTTCACGTAGAGACAGTCCACTCCCTCCACCGGCAAGTCGCCAGGCAGGTCGGGGCGACGCGGCCGCCTGAGGATGGTGCGCTCGCCGGTGGAATCCACCAGGATCAGCAGTTCCCCTGTTTCGCCCCCGAAGCGCTCCACATGAGAGCAGTCCAGCCCGTAACCCGCCGCCTGCTCCAGCAGCCAGTCGCCGGCCTCATCCAGCCCGATGCGGGAGGCGATGGTCACCTCGTGACCCGCCCATACCAGCCCTATGCCGGTGTTGGCGGCACCGCCCCCCAGCCTGCGGCCCTGATCCACATATTGCAGACGGGCACCGGCCACTAGGGGTTCGGAGAGAGAGAGCACATGATCACAGTTGAGATTGGCAAGCAGCAGAATGCGGGACATGGAGAAGCCTCACTGACAAGGGACCCCAGTATATGAGAAAGGGCCCTGACGGCCCTCCCTGAAATCACGGGGTTTGTGAACCAGCTCGACGTTTGCCGGCAGGGTTCACAACGGCTGCGTCACGCCAGCACGGATTCGGCGCTGACGTACTCGTAGCCAAGCGCCTGGGCCACTGCCGCCTGGGTGACCTTGCCCTTGAACACGTTCAGGCCGGCCCGCAGGTGTTTGTCATCCTTGAGCGCCTGGGCGTAGCCCTTGTCTGCCAGCGCCAGCACGAACGGCAAGGTGGCATTGGTCAGCGCGAAGGTGGAGGTGCGTGCGACACCGCCCGGCATGTTGGCCACACAGTAGTGAATGATGCCATCCACCACATAGGTCGGCTCTTCATGGGTGGTGGGGTGGGAGGTTTCAAAGCAGCCGCCCTGATCGATGGCCACGTCCACCAGCACTGAGCCCTTGCGCATCAGCTTGAGCATGTCGCGGGTCAGCAGCCTGGGCGCCGCAGCTCCCGGGATCAGCACGGCGCCGATCACCAGATCCGCCTGGGCGATGCAGGCTTCGATATTGGTGCGGGTGGAGTAAAGCGTCTTGAGGGCCGGGCCATAGAGGCTGTCCAGCTCCCGCAGGCGCGGCAGGGATCGATCCAGAATGGTGACATCAGCCCCCAGTCCCAGCGCCATGCGCGCCGAGTTGACGCCCACCACGCCGCCCCCCAGCACCACTACCTTGGCAGGGGCCACTGCAGGCACGCCACCGAGCAGGGTGCCATTGCCCCCCTGCGCCTTCTCCAGACTGTGTGCGCCGGCCTGGATCGCCATCCGTCCCGCCACCTCGGACATGGGTGCCAGCAGCGGCAGACCGCCGCGCTCGTCGGTCACCGTCTCGTAGGCGATGGCCACCGCCCCCGAGTGGACCAGCAGCTGGGTCTGCACCGGATCCGGCGCCAGGTGCAGATAGGTAAAGAGCAGCTGACCGGGACGCAGCAGTTCACACTCCTCCGGCTGGGGCTCCTTCACCTTCACTATCATCTCGGCCCGGGCGAATATCTCAGCCGCACTCGCCACCAGCTCAGCACCGGCAGCCTGGTACTCGGCATCGGACAGCCCGATCGCCTCGCCTCCCTGCTGTTGCACCAGTACCTTGTGTCCCCGGGCCGCCAGCTCCTGCACTCCGGCGGGAGTCATGCCGACCCGGTATTCATGGTTTTTGATTTCCTTGGGTACGCCAATAATCATGCTCGCTCTCCTGCTGTGATCCCGCCGGCCGCCCTTTCGCTACCGGGCAGGATGCCCAAAAATTGTAACAACCACTGCATCATGGTGGCCGAATCCACCTCCCCCTCCAGCGAGGAGAGGCTGCTCTGATAACGATCATCGGACAAGAAGTCCCGCCGCCGCTCGATCAGCGCCCGGTTGTACTCCACCGAAAACTCCGGATGCCCCTGGATGGCGACTATGTGGTCCCCCTGCAAGAACATGAAGTTGGGGCAAAAATCGTTGCCCGCCAGACGAGTCGCACCGGGTGGCAACAGGGCCACCTGATCCTGATGGCTGGCCAGGATCCGGATCTGCTCCAGCCCGGGCTGCATCCAGGATCCGGTCGCCAGCATGGGGTGAACCGACACCCCCAGCCCCCACCCCTTGGTGGATTTGACCACCTCGCCCCCCAACGCCTGCGCAATCACCTGATGGCCGAAGCAGACCCCGGCCAGCTTGACGTCGGCGTCGTGGGCCAGCCGGATCCAGGCGCGCAGTGCCTGGATCCAGGGCAGATCGCTGTAGGCATCGTGCCGCGACCCCGTGATGAGCCAGGCATCACACTCTTGCAGATCGTCCGGCAGCTCGCCATCGAGCGCCGACCAGATCCTGAACTCCAGCTCGGGGGCCAACGCCCGAAAGCCCTTGATAAACATCTCGGAGTAAACGGGGCCAAAATGATCCGCCAAATCGGGATCCAGCCGGTCACAATCGAGAATTCCCAGTCGCATCTGTTACTCCTTCAACAGGGATAGCGGGGCACTCCGGCAGCGTTTCGCCACCGGGCCATGCCTGGACTAGCTGCTGCATGGTTGCTTACTTCATGGTCGGCATGGAGAACTCGGCACCGACCCGCTGGCTCTGTGGCCAGCGCGCTGTTACCGTCTTCATCCGGGTATAGAAGCGCACCCCATCCGGCCCGTGCATGTTGAGCGGCCCGAAGATGGACCGTTTCCAACCCCCAAAGCTGTGAAACGCCATGGGCACGGGAATGGGGACGTTCACCCCTACCATACCGACCTGAACCCTGGCAGTGAAGTCCCGCGCAGTATCACCGTCGCAAGTAAAGATGGCGGTGCCATTGCCATACTCGTGCTGGTTGATGAGGCGCAGCGCCGTCTCGTAATCCGGGGCCCGCACTATGGCGAGCACGGGGCCGAAAATCTCCTCCCGGTAGATGCGCATCCCGGGGGTTACCTCGTCAAACAAGCTGCCACCGATAAAGTAGCCTTCCCCGTGACTCACGCCGCGACCATCCACTCGCAGCAGGGCGCCCTCGGCCACCCCCTGATCCACATAACTCCGCACCTTGGCCAGATGCTCACGGCTGATGAGAGGCCCCATCTCGTTCTCCGGTACCTGACCCAGGCCAGGCCCGACCCGTAGCGCTTCCACCAGCGGCGCCAGCTTGGCAACCAGTGTATCGGCGGTCTCATCCCCCACTACCACAGCGACCGAAATGGCCATACAGCGCTCGCCCGCCGCCCCATAAGCCGCCCCCATCAGGGCGGAGACCGCCTGATCGAGATCCGCATCCGGCATCACCAGCATGTGGTTCTTGGCGCCGCCCAGCGCCTGCACCCGCTTGCCGTGGGCCGAGGCGGTGGCATAGATATATTCGGCGATGGGCGTGGAGCCCACGAAAGAGACGGCGCCGACCCGTGGGTCGGTCAGCAGCACATCCACCACCTCCTTGTCGCCGTTGACCACGTTGAGCACACCATCTGGCAAACCGGCCTGCTTGAGCAGCTCGGCCATGCGCAGGGAGAGGGAGGGATCCTTCTCGGAGGGCTTGAGAATAAAGGTATTGCCGCAGGCGATGGCCACCGGGAACATCCAGAGCGGCACCATGGCCGGAAAGTTGAACGGCGTGATGCCGGCGCACACCCCCACCGGCTGCATCATGGAATAGCTGTCTACCCCCCGGCCCACATTGAGGGAGTGCTCCCCCTTGAGCAGATGGGGAATGCCGCAGGCAAACTCCACCACTTCCAGCCCCCGGGTCAGCTCACCCTGGGCATCGGAGAAGACCTTGCCATGCTCGCGGCTGATGAGCTCCGCCAGCTCATCCCTGTGCCGCTCCATCAGCTCTTTGAAGCGAAATAGCACTCGCGCGCGCACCAGCGGCGGTGTCTGGGACCAGTCGGTGAAAGCACGCTCCGCCACGGCGATGGCCTCGCCACATTCGGCGGCGGTGGCGAGTGCCACACTCCCCTGCTGCTGGCCGGTGGCCGGGTTGAAGATGGCACCAAACCGCTCGCTGTGACTCTGTTGCAGCTGGCCGTCGATAAAGTTGCTGACCCTGTATGTCATATATCCTCCATGATGAGTAATCCGCATTCCCCTGCGGGCCTACGGGCCGGGCACAGGGAGATGGCGCCCGACAAGCCGCGGGCGCCATGAAACAAGGTGAAAAAGGTCAGTCCTGGGTCTGCAACACATCCTGCAACAGGGTGAAGAGGTCGTCGATCTGGCTGCGCTCGATAATGAGCGGCGGCGACAGGGCGATGATGTCCCCTGTCACACGAACCAGGGCCCCCTTCTCGAAGCAGCGCACGAACACCTCATAGGCACGCTTGCCCGGCGCATCCGGCAGAGATTCGAGCTCTATGCCCGCCACCAGCCCGTAGTTGCGCACATCCTTCACATGCTTGCAGCCCTTGAGGGAGTGGGCCGCCTCCTCCCAGTAGCCCGCCAGATCGGCGGCGCGGGTAAGCAGGTTTTCGTTGCGGTAGATGTCGAGGGTCGCCAGCGCGGCGGCGGCGGCCACCGGATGACCCGAGTAGGTGTAGCCGTGGAACAGCTCGATGGCGCCCTTGCCGGCGGCCATCATGTCGTCATAGATGTGCTTCTGCACCAGCACGGCTCCCATGGGGATGGCGCCATTGGTGAGCCCCTTGGCACAGGTGATCATGTCGGGAATGACATCGAACTCCTGTGCCGCGAAGGGAGAACCGAGGCGACCGAAGCCAGTGATCACCTCGTCGAAGATCAGCAGAATGCCGTGTTTGGTGCAGATCTCCCGCAGCCGCTTGAGGTAACCCTTGGGTGGCATGATGACACCGGTGCTGCCGGCTATGGGTTCGACGATGACAGCCGCTATGTTGCTGGCATCGTGCAGGAAGACGATCTTCTCCAGCTCGTCGGCCAGAGTCACGTCTTCGTCGGGCAATCCCCTGGTGAAGGCATGCTTGGCAATATTGAGGGTGTGGGGCAGATGATCCACCCCGGTCAGCAGGGCGCCGAACCACTTGCGGTTGCCGGGGATCCCCCCCACAGAGATGCCGCCAAAGCCGACTCCATGATAGCCACGCTCGCGGCCAATCAGCCGGGTACGGGTGCCCTGACCACGGGCCCGCTGCCAGGCCAGCGCTATTTTCAGCGCCGTATCCACAGATTCAGAACCCGAGTTGGTATAGAAGACGTGACCGAACCCTTTGGGGGCTATCTCCACCAGCTGGTTGGCCAGCTCGAACGGCAAGGGGTGCCCCATCTGGAAGGTAGGAGCAAAATCGAGGTGGGAAATCTGCTGGGAAACCGCCTCGGCGATCTCGCGGCGACCATGGCCCGCGTTGCAACACCAGAGCCCGGCAGTGCCATCCAGTATCTTGCGGCCATCCTCTGAGTGATAATACATCCCCTCTGCCGACTTCAGGATGCGCGGCGCCGCCTTGAATTGCTGGTTGGCGGTGAACGGCATCCAGAAGGCGGACATGTCGGAGGGCGTATTGATGTCGCTGATCGGTTTCATGGTCACCTCATCCTTAAGGTGTTTAGTAACTATCGGCTTATGCCTATTAAATTAAACACCTGAATCCATAAAAAAGGGCTCAATGTTGCCCTGCTTGGTGTCACCCCGACCGGGGTGGTATAAGATATTTAACACAATTTTAATAATAGTAAACAGTCAAGGAGTGTCTATTGATGGATATCGGTCACCGCCTCAAGGCGGTTCGCACCAAGGCGGCCCTCTCCCAGCGCGAGCTGGCCAAACGCTCCGGTGTGACCAACGGTTTTATCTCCCAGATCGAGAAAAATCAGGTGAGCCCCTCAGTGTCCTCGCTGCGCAAGGTACTCGAAGGCATTCCCATGTCCCTGGCCAGCTTCTTCACCGAAGAGACAGAGATGGGGACAGAGGTGATCTTCCGCGCCAGCGACATGCCGGATCTTGGCACCCATCCCATCAGCTACCGACTGGTGGGCCACAGCCGCGCCAACCGTGCCATCGGCATGATGCAGGAGATACTGCCACCGGGCGCAGACACGGGTGACGACATGCTGAGCCACGAAGGGGAAGAGTGCGGCATCGTCATTCAGGGGACGGTCGAGGTGACCATTGGCGAGCAGATCCACCAGCTGGCACCGGGTGATGGCTACTACTTCGACAGCCGCACCCCGCACCGTTTTCGCAACGTGGGCGAGCAGGAGTGCGTGCTTATCTCCGCCAACACCCCGGCCAGTTTCTAAGTCGCCATTTGACAGGGTTCGGGCTGATCTCGGGCAAGTCACGCCGGCCAGTTTCCAAGTCGCCATTTGACAGGGTTCGGGCTGATCTCGGGCAAATCACGCCGGCCAGTTTCCAAGCCGCCATTTGACAGAATGCGGGCTGATCTCGAACAGCTCACGTCGGCTACACAGAGTCGCAAGGCAGCATCATTGAACAGTGTTCGAGCTGCTCTCAGGCACAGCATCCCGGCCAGTTTCTGACGGGAGCAGCCTCAACTGTTTAACAAAATGTTACAGAATGGATTTACAAGCGGCAGTATGTTTAGCATATTGATACGCGGATACCAATTCTTTGCCGGTTCAAGGAGTGAACATGAGTGACCTGACCCTGGCCCAGTGGCAACACAAGGCCTCCCATCTGACCCTGCCCTCCCAAGCCTTCATCGACGGCAGCTACCGGGATGCCATCAATGGCGCCACCTTCGACTGCATCAACCCGGCCAACGGCAAGCTGCTGACCAAGGTCGCCGCCTGCGATGCCGCCGATGCCGAGCTGGCGGTGCAGGCCGCCCGCGCCGCCTTCAATGACAAACGCTGGAGCGGGCTGGCCCCGAAACAGCGCAAGCTGATCATGCAGCGCTTCGCCGACCTGATGCGTCTCAACAAGGTGGAGCTGGCACTGCTTGAGTCGCTGGACATGGGCAAGCCCATCGGCGATGCCATGGGGTATGACGCCCCCGCCGCCGCCAACTGCATCGCCTGGAACGCCGAAGCCATCGACAAGATCTACGATCAGGTCGCGCCGGTGGAAGAGTCCGCTCTGGCGCTGGTGACCCGAGAGGCCCTCGGCGTGGTCGCCGCCATAGTCCCCTGGAACTTCCCGCTGGTGATGGCCTGCTGGAAGCTGGGCCCGGCGCTGGCCACCGGCAACTCCGTCATCCTCAAGCCCTCCGAGAAATCCCCTCTCACCGCCCTGCGCATCGCAGGGATCGCGAAAGAGGCGGGCATTCCTGACGGTGTCTTCAACGTGTTGCCGGGCTTTGGCCATACAGTGGGCGAGGCGCTGGCCATGCACATGGACGTGGATTGCATCACCTTCACCGGCTCCACCAAGATCGGCAAACATCTGGTGGAGTGCTCCGGCAAGTCCAACCTCAAGCGCGCCTTTATGGAGTGTGGTGGCAAGAGCCCCAACATCATACTGGCGGATGCGCCGGATCTGGACGCCGCAGCCAAGAGTGCCGCCGGCGCCATCTTCTACAACCAGGGTGAGGTGTGTACCGCCGCCTCCCGCCTGCTGGTGCAAAACAGCATCAAGCCGCAATTTATGGAACGGCTGCTGGCCCATGCGCGTGAGTGGATTGCGGCCAACCCCCTCGATCCCGCCACCCGCATTGGTGCCATGGTCGATGGTATCCAGATGGAGCAGGTTCTGCGCTACATCGATATCGGTCAGCAGGAAGGGGCCAAGCTGCTGCTGGGGGGCAAGCGCACCAATATGGAGAGCGGTGGCTTCTACATCGAGCCCACCATCTTCGACGAGGTGACGCCCGAGATGCGTATCTTCCGCGAGGAGATCTTCGGCCCTGTGCTGGCGGTAACCGGCTTCGATACCTTGGAAGAGGCGATCGCCCTTGGCAACGACACCGACTACGGCCTGGCCGCAGCGCTCTGGACGGCGGATCTCAACAAGGCGATCAAGGGCTCCCGCGCCCTGCGTGCCGGCACCGTCTTCGTCAACAACTGGGATGGCGGCGACATGACGATGCCATTCGGCGGCTTCAAGCAATCCGGCAACGGCCGCGACAAGTCACTGCATGCCCTGGAGAAGTACACCGAGCTGAAAAGCACCTGGATCCAGCTCGAATAGCATCAGAAATGACGCTCATTCGTGAAATAGGGGGAGAAATCCTCCTTTTTCATTTTTGCCCTTTCATCGCCCGTCTCAATCGATATAATCGTCAACTAGACAAGCCCTTAAATATAAAGATAAAAATGCTATTTTTTCTGGGAAGTGTACTGTTTCTGGTGATAGGACTGCCCCTGCTGTTCTACCTCTTGGGGCAGGGCGAGGCCTATGTGACCTGGGGTCCGTGGATCTCCGCCATCGCACTCATGCTGTGGTTGCTGCTGGACGTAGAGAAGATCCGTCGTGGCGGGGGCCGCTGAGCAGAGAAACGTACCGCTAAAATCCGCCGATCACCATTTATTCACTTCTTTCCCTCCAAAAGGATCGCTACACTGATTTTTTGCGATGTTTTCCAACGTCCGACTCTCCAGTGAAGGTTATCCGCATGCAGCAACAAGCTCAGCGTCAGGGCATCATCTATGCCTTGTGCGCCTATACCCTTTGGGGTCTCGCCCCCATCTATTTCAAAACCCTTTCCACCGTACCGGCTGCCGAAATCCTGACCCACCGCATGATCTGGTCCTGCGTTCTGCTGATGGTGCTGACCCTGCTCGGGCGCCAGTGGCACAAGGTGCAGGCCGTGCTGCGCCAGCCAAAAGTGCTGCTCACCCTGGCCTTCACTTCGGTCACAGTCGGCGGCAACTGGCTGCTCTTTATCTGGGCCATCAACAACGGCCACATGCTGGATGCGAGCCTCGGCTACTACATCAATCCACTGTTCAACGTGCTGCTCGGCATGCTGTTCCTGAGCGAACAGCTGCGTCGCCTGCAGTGGTGGGCCGTTGGACTGGCGGTGATCGGTGTTGCCGTCCAGCTCATCGCCTTCGGCTCCCTGCCCTGGATAGCCCTGGTACTGGCCTCGAGCTTTGCCATCTACGGCCTCATTCGCAAGAAGCTGGCCCTCGATGCCCTCACCGGCCTGCTGATCGAAACCATGATCATGCTGCCGCCAGCCGCCATCTACCTGTGGGGATTTGCCGACAGCCCCACCAGCCATATGACAGAGAACGACTGGCACCTCAACCTGCTGCTGATCGCCGCCGGAGCCGTCACCACGGCACCCCTGCTCTGCTTCACCGCTGCTGCCACCCGCCTCAAGCTCTCCACCCTGGGTTTCTTCCAGTACATAGGCCCCAGCCTGATGTTCATACTGGCGGTGACTTTGTACGGGGAAGCGCTGACACCGGACAAGCTGATCACCTTCGGCTGCATCTGGAGTGCGCTTGTGCTGTTCAGCCTGGACGGACTGCGCAGCGGCAAGCGGCGCCGGGCTGCCAATCAGGGTTGACGGCATGGCGCGTCGACTCTGCAATAATCTACAAGCCAATATTCAGGTTTCAGGTTATCAATAGCCGATGAGCGCTCCCCAATCCCGCATCCACTACTGGCAATCCCGGCTGCTGCCGGGGGTTGAACTCTCCCACTCCCACCACAGGGAGTTCAGCTATGGCCGCCACGTTCACCTGGACTATCACATAGGTCTGGTGCAGCAGGGCGGCCAGAAATTCATCCACAAGGGCAGCAGCCACAATCTGGTGCGCGGCGAGCTCTCTACCGTCAACCCGGACGAGATGCACGACGGCCTCAGCCTGCTGCCGGAAGGGTACGAGGTGCGGGTGTTTGCCATTGCCCCCGAACAGCTGGCGCGCTGGCTGCCGGACAGCCCAGAGCCCTTCTTCGACAAGGGCTTACAGAGCCGTCCCGACCTCTATCAGGGCTTCGCCCGGCTGCACATGTATCTGGACGGTTCCGAGCCAGACGGCCTGCTGGCGGAGAGTCAGCTGCTGGCCCTGCTCGGCGAGCTGCTGCACATAGCGCCGGAGCGCCACGCCCTGGCGGATCCCCAACTCAGATACCTGCGCGACTATCTGCTGGCCCGACTGGATGAGCGCCACAGCCTGGAGGATCTGGCCGCCCTGTTCGGGCTGGATCGCTTCGCCTTCCTGCGTCAGTTCAAGAAAAAGACAGGCATGACCCCCTATGCCTGGCTCAAGCGACTGAGACTGGAGCAGGGCAAACGCCTGCTCGGCAGCGGCCTGCCGGTGAGCGAGGTGGCGCTGGCGGTCGGCTTCTTCGATCAGAGCCACTTCCACCACGGTTTCCGGCAGGCCTTCGGGCTGACCCCCGCCGATTACCGCCAACAGATGCAGTCTTTTACGGGCCAGCCCGGCTAGCCAGGGCCATGACAGCCCAGCCCGGTCGATAACCATCAACAGATGCAATCTTTTACAATCGCCTCCCCGCCCTGATCCCCCATGCTGTCACCTCATACCGTCATCGAGGTTTTACCATGTTCACCAGCCTGTTTCTGACCATAGGTCTCATCCACCTGATCGCCCTGGCGAGCCCTGGGCCGGACTTCGCGCTGATCTTGCGTACCAGCCTGCACAGGCCAACGGCACTGGGGGCGGCGCTCGGCATAGCACTCGCCATCTTGCTGCACGCCACCCTAAGCCTGACCGGCATCAGCCTGCTGATCGCTGAACATCCCTGGCTCTTCATGGGGGTGAAGGTGGTCGGCGCCCTCTATCTGGGTTGGCTCGGCTGGGGGGCGCTCAAGGCCGCCTGGCACAGCTCGGCAACACTGGCCCTCAAGGCTGGCGGTGAGCAGCAGGGCTGGCGCAAGGGGATAGGGAGCGGGCTTGCCACCAATCTGCTCAATCCCAAGGCGCTGCTGTTCTTCATGGGACTGCTGGCGGCCATGGTGACGCCGCAGGTGGATGGGCTGACACGCGGCCTGCTGGTGCTGGAGCTGTTCCTGCTCTCTTTGGTCTGGTTTGGCGTGCTGGCCTGGAGCCTCTCCACCCCGCGGGCTCAACGCCTGCTTGGCCGGATCCAGCGCCCACTCAATCTGGTCACGGGCCTGCTGTTCGGCGCCGTCAGCCTCTCCATCCTGACCGGTATGGCCGGCGAAGCCTATGCCCTGGTCCCGCACTGACCTCCTCCCGCCCCCATGAAAAAGAGGGATGGCCTGAGCCATCCCTCTTTGCGTTCACACGGGCCGGCCCCGCATGGCAATCTTGTTCACACCAGGCACCACTGACTGTGGTGCTTGATGGCCAGGCTTATCCCGTCAGAACCACTGACCGTGGCGCTTGATGTAGATGGTCTTGATCGCCTGGGTCAGCCCCATGTAGGCCAGCATGGTGATCACCAGCCACATGAAGTACCTGGGCGCTTCCAGGGTAATGAAGCCGAAGTGCTCCGCCAGCGGCGAGAACGGCAGGTAGCAGCCGATGGCGATGGCGATGGAGGTCGACAACAGCACCGGCAAAGTGGCCGTGCTCTGCAGGAAGGGGATCTTGCGGGTCCGCAGCATGTGCACCACCAGCGTCTGGGAGACCAGCCCCTCGATGAACCAGCCCGAGTTCATGATGGCCTGACCGTTGACCAGGGGATCCATGCTGCCGTTGGCGGTGGCATACATGGCGCCGGCACCGAACACGAACCACATCAGGCAGAAGGTGCTGATGTCGAACACTGAGGAGGTCGGGCCGAGCCACAGCATGAAGCGCTTGATGTTGCTCGCCTCCCACTTGCGCGGGCGCTTGAGGAACTCGGGATCCATCTTGTCCCAGGGCAGCAGCATCTGGGAGACGTCATACACCAGGTTCTGGATCAGCATCTGCATCGCCAGCATGGGCGCCCAGGGCAGCCAGGCGGAGGCGACCAGCACGGAGAAGACGTTGCCGAAGTTGGAACTGGCGGTCATGTTGAGGTACTTGAGGATGTTGCCGAAGGTCTCGCGTCCCTTGACCACTCCCTCTTCCAGCACCATCAGGCTCTTCTCAAGCAAGATGATGTCGGCCGTCTCCTTGGCGATGTCGGCGCCGCTGTCCACCGAGATCCCCACGTCAGCATCCCGCAGCGCCGGGGCGTCGTTGATGCCGTCACCGAGGAAACCGACCGTGTTGCCGTTGGCCTGCAACGCCTTTACCACCCGCGACTTCTGCAGCGGAGTGAGCTTGGCGAAGATGGTGGTGTGCTTGACGACTGCGCACAGAGCCACGTCATCCATCACCTCTATGTCCTTGCCGAGCAGCGGCACCCCCGGGTTCAGCCCCACATCGCGACACACCTTGCTGGTGATGATGGGGTTGTCACCGGTCAGCACCTTGACCTCCACGCCGTAGTCATTCAGCGCACGGATGGCCGGGGCGGCTGAATCCTTGGGCGGATCGAAGAAGGTGAGGAAGCCGCGCACAACCAGTCCGGCCTCGTCACTGGTGCGGTAGCTCTGCTTGCACTCGGTAGCCGGGATATCGCGGGTCGCCACTATCAGCACCCGATAACCGTCGGCATTGTACTCCTCGCTGCGGCGCAGCAGGGCACGGCGCTCAATCTCATCCAGCTCGCGGATCTGCTTGCCGTCGTCGATGTGGCTGGAGACGGAGAGCATCTCCTCGACCGCCCCCTTGGAGACCATCAGCTGCTGGCCACTCTCATCCTGTACTATCACCGACAGGCGACGACGCACGAAGTCGAACGGCAGCTCATCCACCTTGCTGTAGCCAGCCGGCTTGCAGCCCGACCCCAACGCATCGGCGTGCTCGATCACGGCTATGTCCATCAGGTTCTTCATGCCGCTCTGATGATAACTGTTGAGCCAGGCCAGCTGCAGGATCCTGTCGTCCCGGCTGCCACGCACGTCGTAGTGGTGCTCCAGGATGATCTTGTCCTGGGTCAGGGTGCCCGTCTTGTCGGTGCAGAGCACGTCCATGGCACCAAAGTTCTGCACCGAGTTGAGCCGCTTGACCACCACCTTGCGTTTGGCCATGGCCACGGCGCCCCGCGCCAGGTTGGCGGAGACTATCATGGGCAGCATCTCCGGGGTCAGCCCCACCGCCACCGCCAGCGCGAAGGTCAGCGCCGACATCCAGTCACCGCTGCTGACGCCGCTCAGCATGAAGACCACGGGCACCATCACCAGCATGAAGCGGATCAGCAGCCGGGTGACGCTGTTCACACCCCGATCGAAGCTGGTTTCGATGCGCTTGTGGCTCACCACGTTGCGGGCCAGCGAACCGAAGTAGGTGTCGCTGCCGGTCGCCACCACCACCGCCTTGGCGGTGCCGCTCACCACGTTGGTGCCCATGAAGCAGATGTTGGGCAGGTCGAGCAGGCCCACCTCCCCCGTGCTGCTGCCGTCTGCCGACTTCTCGGCCACGGCTCCCAGGGTGTCGTACTTCTCCACCGGCAGGGCCTCGCCGGTCAGCACCGCCTGGCTGATGAAGAGATCGCGGGATTCGATCAGCTTGATGTCGGCCGGGATCATGTCCCCCGCCTGCAGGTGCACTATGTCACCGGCCACCAGCTCGACCATCGCCACCTCCTTGCGCAGGGAGGGGGCCCCCGGCGAAGGGCGGCGCAGCACGGTGGCGGTGTTGCGCACCAGCGACTTGAGGGTTTCGGCCGCCTTGGCCGAGCGGTACTCCTGCCAGAAGCGGAGCAGGCCGCTCAGGCTGACCATGACGCCGAGGATGATCACTTTGACCCAATCCTCGTCACCCGGCTCGGCCATCAGCACGTCCATCACGTAGCTGACCAGCCCGAGTACGATAAGCACCATCACGAAGGGGTTTTTGAACGCCTGCATCAGCTGGATCAGCGGATGGGGCGGTTTGTCGTGGGTCACCTCGTTGGGGCCGAACTGGACCAGACGGTTGGCCGCCTCGGTCGAGGTCAGGCCGTCGATATTGCCGCGCACGGCAGTGAGGGTGTATTCGAGGGACTTGTCGGCCTCGTCGAGCACCCGTGAGGAGAGCTTCTCATTGGCACGGCCCGGGGAGACGAATCCCTTTTGCTTGTGCCGGCTGGCGGTATGTTGTTGCTTCATAACTCTTTATCCTGATTTTCGCTTGCAGCAAGGCCCTGTCGCGGGCCAGGCCAGGCGTCAGTTCTGATGTGAGACAGGCAATGGGCCCCCGGTTGGCGCAGGCGCAACATGGCGCCGCCAGACGGTATGTCTGTCGGGCACGCTTGCCAGCAGGTAGGGGGCTATCAGGGATCAGGACTCCGCATCCTGTTACCCGCAGGGGATCAGGCGTGGGGAGGCGTGGACCCCGAGGGTCGAGGCTTGGGCTCTTCGGTCATACGATATCCTCCGAGTGGGGTGGAGAGAGGGCCGGGCGCGGCCACTGACAGCCAGATACACTGTCGTTGGCGAGCATGACCCACGGGTCTGTATTATCGGCGGACGAGTCCGGTGATCCCGCCACCAGAGCGGCATACACCTATAAAGGAAATAAGGATAACGACAGCTTGAAATAACTGGATGCCGGGCAGGGAATAATGTCAGCGATGCCGGGCGGGTGAAGATAACGGAGAAAACCGCGCCCCATTGAAATATTACGGCGCAACCTTTGCCACGACCGGAATATATTGAGCAATCACGTCAATTATTTTATTTCGCAACCTGTCATATCGAAAACGAATCTGTTTTCAATATGGTATTGTCCATCTTGTTATTTTACGCTCGATCACTTCCCGGCCATGGTACGGATGCATGGTTCCGACGCTGTGGCGGCCCTGACGGGCAGCACCCGGGGCGCATGATGAAGCGTTCAATTGCAGGGTCGCGAGGCGGCATGGCTCGCAGGTGAGCGGAACAATCCAGATTTACAACGGCAATCCCTGATGAAGGCCGGGATTAAGCGGTTGTGAGAGTCGAAGATGACTCATATAGATGCTGCACTCTATGCTGCACTCTGAGCAATCAGAGTGAGGGGGAAGAAAGGATATCAACCTCAGCTCTGGCAAGCCCACATCGCGATTTGCAATCGGCTACAACTGTCGCTTTCCATAATATCCTTCCATCTGTTGATAACACGCCGAGATTCTACCCAAAAGCATTCGAGGGCGCAAAATTTAAATTCATCTTTTTCCATTTAATGAGTTTCACACTCGTCACACCATTATTTCCCGCCCCTGAAATAGATTCATACTCATTTCACCATGTGCCCTTGCCAGGAATTGATCTGGATGGGGTTTTGCTTTCATTTTCCGCCACAGGCACGGATCCGCGCTGGAATCGGACTCAATGTGGGAATAGGATGCACGGCTTCCACTCACACATGACGCACAGGAAACAACAAGATGAATCGAAAATGGTCGCTCCCCATCGTGGCAATCGCGGGGGGAGCGTTACTCTGGCTCGGCAACACCTTTGGTATGAAATGGGCCCTGATGGCCCTGATCGGATTCGGCTTCGGCTTCACCCTCTCCTTCAGCCGCTTCGGCATCGTCTTCGGTTGGCGCGAAATGCTGACCAAGCGCAACAGCTACTATGTGCGGGTTCACCTGCTCACCATCGCCATCGAAATTCTGCTGTTCACCTGCTTCCTCTCCTTTAGCCACGCCCTCTTTGGCGACGCCATGGTGGGCAACGTGATGGCCATCGGCATTCCCTTCATCGTCGGCGCCTTCCTGTTCGGCATCGGCATGCAGCTGGCGGGCGTCTGCGCCACCGGCACCCTCTACTGCTGCGGCGAGGGGCAACCCCGCTTCTGGCTGGTGCTGATTTGCTACGGCATCGGCACCCTGATCAGCAACCAGTTCCGCCCCGAGCTGGAGGCTACCTTCTCCAGCCAGGTGGTACTGGCCAAGGATCTGACCGGCAATCTCTGGAGCGGCATGCTGCTCAACCTGGCGCTGGTCGCCGTGCTCTTCCTGCTGTTTCGCAACAGCGAACTCAAACGCACCGGCGAGCTCAAGCCCCTCTTCAGCGGTGGCAACCTGTTCTGGCGCGACGGCCGCTTCACCGTGCTGACCGGCGGCATCCTCATCGCCCTGCTCAACTCCTCCGTGGTCGCCCTGCACGGCTCTGCCTGGACCATCACGGGCGCCGTCTATGACATGGCGCTGCGCGGCGCCTCCCTGTTCGGCCTGTTCGAGGGGAACCCGAAACTGGCCCAGCCGCTCTTTATCAACCCCATGGTCGGCATGTTCTGGCTGGGGATCCTGGGGGCCATGCTGGCGCGCTGCATCAGCGGTGGCGGCAACTTCGCCCCGATGCGGCTCGGCAACAGCCTGGCATCCATCCTGGGCGGCCTGCTGATGGGAATGGGCGCCATGTACAGCGCCTGCAACCTGGGTGGCTTCTTCGACGGTACGGCGTCGGGCAGCCTGCACGGCTGGGTCTGGATGCTGATGGCCCTGGCCGGCAGCTTGATCGGCATTCGCCTGCGGCCGCTGTTCAAGCTCTAATGAAGTAACGGGATGGCGCACAAGTGCGCCATCCCGTTGAAATACCTTTCCTTATGTCCCGGCCTGATGGCTGCGGAGCGGGCCTCATCCCGCCCGGACTCTCCTTTTACCTCAGCCCAGCGCCCTGAACAGCAGCAGGATTGCGAAGCCGGTGAACATCACGGCCGACAACCGGTTGATACCTCTGGCGAAACGCTCGCCATACCCCTGCAAGCCTACCCAGCGAAACACCAGACAGTAGCCGCCGTGTACCACCAGCACAACGGCGCTGAAGGTCAGCGCCAGCAGCATGCACTGGCCCAGCGCCCCCTGACGAAAATCGATGAACTGGGGAAACAGGCTGGTGAAGAAGATGATCGCCTTGGGATTGAGCAGGCTGATGAGCGCCCCCTTGGCGAAACTGCGGCCGCAATCCCGATCGGTCGAGGCCCCGACGACCGGGCTGACCGCGCGCTGACGCCAGGAGTTCACCCCCAGATAGAGCAGATAGAGGGCGCCCCCCAGAGTCAGGATCTGCTGTCCCTCGGCCAGCCAGCCGGTAAACCAGAGCACAGCCAGCGAGGCCAGGGTCGCCACCAGCAGGATCCCCACAGCCACTCCGACAAAACCGGCGATGGCGTGGCGGGTCCCCCGGGTCAGGGTGTTGCCGATGGTGTAGATCACCGCAGGCCCGGGGCTGAGCACAGTCCCCACGGCGAGCAGCAGGTAGAGGGCGTAATATTCGAGACTCATCACAGGGCATTCCATGGTCGGTGTGGTGCCGCCCAGTATATTGACAGCCGCTTCGCCAGCCAGACATAGTGGCGCTCGGCTTTATAAACCAGGAGTTTAGAGTGGACCGTCTGACCGCCATCGAGATCTTCGTCGAGGTCGCCCGCGCGGGCAGCTTCAGTGCCGTCGCGGAGAGATTCGAGATGACACCGGCCATGATAGGCAAATACATCAAGTGGCTGGAGGCCAGGGTCGGATCCCGTCTGCTCAATCGCAACACCCGCCGCCAGAGCCTGACCGAGGCGGGCATAGAGTACCTCGGCGGTTGCCAGAACCTGTTGCAGCACTATCGGGAACTGGAGCAGAACACCCGGGCCCACACAGGTCAGGCGGCGGGCAAGATCCGCATCAATGCCCCCATCACCTTCGGCAGCTATCGGCTGACCCCCTTGCTGTGCCGCTTCATGGCACAGTATCCACAGATCCGCATCGAGCTGGATCTCTGCGATCGGCTGGTCGATGTGATTGGCGACGGTTTTGACCTCATCTTTCGGGTCGGCACTCCCAAGGATGCCGCCTATATCGCCCGCCCACTGACCAGCTCAACCTCTGTGTTCTGCGCCTCACCGCGCTATTTGCAACGCCACGGCACCCCCATGGCGCTGGCGGACCTGGCCCGCCATCAGTGCCTGGGTTTCACCCCCTGGCTGACGCAGTCGAGCCTGGCCGAGGAGTTTCCTCTCGAACACCTGCACCTCTGGGACAGCCAGTTCATCAGCAACCATGGCAGCGCCCTCAAGGTAGCCGCGATCAACCATGCGGGCATAGTGCTGCAACCCAGGGCCCTGCTGACTCAGGAGCTGGAAAGCGGCGTCCTGCTGGAAATACTGCCGGATGCTCTGCCCGCCCCTCGCCCTGTCAATATGCTCTATCCCGCCCGAGAACCCATGCCGCTGCGGCTTCGACTGCTGATCGACTACCTCAGCGAGCAGCGCCATGAACTGGATCAGCCCGCTCAAGAGGGAGACCAGGCCGGTTACTCCCCGCGCTGCTTCACCTTGCGCAGATAGACATAACCCTCACCCGGGCTGCCCCAGCGCTGATGGGCCTCGTTGTCGTAGGCGCGATCCAGCAATCTGACGCTGTCGGGACCGACCCAGAGATATTGCACCAGTGTGCTGGCACCGCCGAAGTTGGTGGCGCAGCTGCCGACCTTGCTGTGGCCTGCATACTCCCCCGAGGGTTGACGGCTCAGCCAGACCTCGCAGCCCTGGCGCAGGGAGAGCTGTTGCGGGGTAAGGGAGTCAAGCAGTCCGGGGTCGCGCCAGGCACCGGCAAAGTCGACGGCTCTGGGCATGGTCAGTTCGGCCATCAGGATGCGGCCGTCGGGCACGGGAGAAAAACGGTAGATACGCTGACGGAACGGGCGCACCGAGCGCTCGGTCAGGAACTGCTCGGCATAGACCCAGCGAAAGCCTTGATAACCGGGCCAAATCTCCACCAGCCGCAGCTCGGCGCTGGTGAAACGAGTGTCATAGCCAGCCTGCTCGCGACTGGAAAACTCACCGGTAAACCAGGAGAGCAACGGCTCCATGCCGACCCGGGTCGTTGTCGCACTGGCCGCTGACGGGCTGGTCGGAATGGCGACAAAAGGTGTGGGTGCCGCCCATACCAGACTGGTGCAGAGCAGCCCGAACAGGGCCGCCATCAGCGTGACCATCGAATCCATCCGAATCATTTTCATGGCGGCGATTATATGAGCGAATGGCTGCAATAACCTCAACCTTGATCAAATCCTTACCAATCCACTGAAAAATCACAGTGTTAGCGAAAGAAGCTGACGGCGGATACGCAACAAGGATGAGAGCGGCAACCAGTGAGCAGGATCGAGGAATAGACGATCTCCTGCATCTGCCGGGTCGAGGTAGTCGCCGTCAGAAAAGCAGAGTCACAGGTTTGCCATAACCAGAGCGCAGCAAAGCTGCGACAGCGGCAGGCGAGGCGTCAGCAGAAACAGTGGTCAGAAGACGCAAACAAGTCAGATACCCCCCCGGCATGGGCAGGGCCAGCTCGGCAAAGGTGTGTCCCTGAAGCAAACCTCCCCAGACCAGGAGATCATTCTCTCTGAGCATTGACCACCAGGAGGCGTACGGGAACAGAGGAAAGGAGATCGTAAACAACAGGCCGCTGAGCAACGCCAGTAATATCCGCAACCATAGCCATCGCAGTATGAACGTCCATCACGACATCAGTTACTCCCCTCAAGTGATGGAGCAGCATGCGAAGAGAGTGGCCACTTTTGAAGCCCTTAGGCCCCACCTGATTTGAACGATTTCCAGCAAAATGCTTTATACGAGGCCACTCATTTGGTTTATCCAAGAAAAACAAACGCCACGCTCAGGAAGTATCTTGCCACTCCCCTACGGCCTGACGTCGGTGACGGAAGCAGGAAAGGCGTACTGGATCGCGGGTCAAACAAGGGGGAGCTCTTTTCCACAGACCCGGACTGATGTAGTGCTGTGTATTGGTGTGGTGTGTATCAATTCGGCCTGTCGCTGAACCGCGCTGGACTTGATGGGATATGTCAATGAAGCGCGCAGTCACCGGGGTGTGCGGCCAGATGAGGGAATCATCATCCCAGCTTTCGCGGGAATGATGATTTTATGCCTGATTTTCGCAACCGGACCAGATTGGCCCAAAGGCCTAAAACGCAGTGCTTACTTGAATTTCGACTGGGCTTCGGCCAGACCAGTCTTCAGGTCGCTCCACATCTTGTCAGCGGTCAACTTGACCTGCTCCCAGGATTCACCGCTTGCCTTGCCGAGCTCATCCATCTTGTCGGAGGCAGCGTGCTGTTTGGCACGCAAAGCCTGGATCTCCTTCGCCCGTTTGACTTTCAGGTCGGCCGAGATGTTTTCCATTTTGGCTTCCAGCAGATTGATCTGACTGCTCCACTCATTGAGCTGAGCATTCAACTTTTCCTTGTATGCCTTTTGCACTTCCATGGTGTTCTCCTTGGGTGCTGATGAGCGATGGCGTTATTGGACAGCCGTGACAACGAGCTGGTTAACGACACCCTTGACGCCGCTGATGGCCATCGCACGGGCACTGGCCTTGTCGCTGTTGATTCGCGAATCGACAGTACCGGTCAGAGTGACCATACCCTGGACAGTGTTGACACTGATGTCCATTGACTTCAAACCAGGCTCGCTGAGGAACTCGGCTTTGACCTTGGCCGTCACTTCGGTGTCATTCCAGGACTGGGCACTTTTGGCAGTTTGCTCAGTCAGCTTGTCTTCATACTTGTCGACGGTTGCATCGACTTTCTCGCCAGTCTCGCTGGCGGCGTCATCAATTTTCTTGCCGGCCTGTTCGGCCGACCCTGGCTGGTCGCATCCACTCACCCCGAGTGTGAGGAGTAGCGAGAAGGCGATGAGGATAGCTTTGCTTTGTATCATGTGGTGGTTTCTCCGGTGCTAGGTTGCCTAGATCTTGCCGAGCAAGACCAGGATGAGCAGTATGGTCAGCACCAGTCCAATGGCGCCGCTTGGGCCGTAACCCCAGCCTCGGCTGTGCGGCCAGCTTGGAATGACGCCGATCAACAACAAGACAAGAACGATCAGCAGAATGGTTCCCATGGTCATTTCTTTCTCCTAAATGTTGCATATTGGATGACATAAACGACCCATGCCGTGGTGATGGTGCTCCGGATACGGGGTCTGGTCTGTTCTCCAACGCACAGACAACCCCTTCGATATGGCGGAGCGAGAGCGGTTCGCTGATGAAATCGACCGCCTGGATGCGGCACAGCCAGCCCGACATCTGACGTTCGTCGGCCACGATCCTGCGGGCTCAGCTGACAATCCGTCTTCTTGGTCAGTGCATTGGCACCCCTGCAGCCCGCGTCGCGGCTGCATCAGCAAGGTTATTGACCCGGTGCAACACCAAGCAGCCGGAGGCGACGGGCTCATTTTGCAAGGGGGTCTGCAAACGTATTTCCTTGATGGACCATACCGCTTCTGTCACCCACAACATCTTCTGCATCCGCCCACACTCACAGCGTCAAACCATGACACTGCACAGGACAGCACCCACAAGGATGAGCCCATCACCACCGAGGAGATGGAGAAGATGATCGACCAGTGGGCTGCCAGCCGCACCGCTGCCTTTGACATGGCTACACAGCCCTTGCTGGACGGGCGCGCGACACGTAGCCGAGTCCGCCGTCTCGCCATCAGTAGTGAAACCGGCTCCCGATTTCTGCTTTTCTCCCCCGCATTCTGGCAGTTAGGATGACCCTCCCGTGACTGAATCCTCATAGAAAAGGAACCACTATGAATCGCCACCCCTGCATCAAACACTGGCGCGAGCTGCAAGAGCAGACGCCGCGCTACTACTCCGGCAGCCAGGAGCCGCTTTCTCGCGGCTGCGCCCTCGGCAAACACTTCGGCTTTAGCCGGATTGGCATTCACCACGAGATCGTCGAGCCCGGCCATCGCACCAGCTGGCCCCATGCCGAAAAGACCGAGGACGAGTTTGTTCACGTGCTGGAAGGGACGCCGGATGTCTGGCTCGACGGCGTACTCTATCGGCTGCAACCGGGCGACTCGGTGGGCTTCAAGGCCGGTGACGGGCTGTCCCACGCCTTTATCAACAACACCGGAGAGACTGTTCGGCTGCTCTGTATCGGTGACACGGATCGGGAGGACAACCGTATCCACTACGCCGTGCATCCCGAGCGCAATATCACCCTCGGCAAGCTGCACTGGGACGATGTCCCCGAGCGCGAGCTGGGTGATCATGACGGCCTGCCCGACAAGCTGCGCGAAAGTAACGGTCCTTTCTGATCCGGCGCTCATACCGGAATGACCCAGCGCTGGCGACTATCCTTGATGCGGATCTCAATCAGGAGGAGTTGATCATGACGACGGGAACAGTACGACTGCACAGGGTGCTCAAGGCTCCGCCGATGCGGGTCTATCGGGCCTTTATCGAGGCAGATGCGCTGGCCAAGTGGCTGCCGCCCCACGGCTTTACCTGCCAGGTAGCGCAGCTGGAGGCCAGGGTTGGCGGCTCGTTTCGGATGTCATTCTGCAATTTTGCCAGCGGGCATGCCCACGCCTTTGGCGGCGAGTACCTCGAACTGGAGCCGGGCAAGCGCATCCGCTACACCGACAGCTTCGACGACCCCAACCTGCCAGGGGTGATGCACGTGACCATCAGCCTGACCGGAGTGCTTTGCGGTACCGAACTTGCCATCGAGCAGGCCGGGATCCCCGAGGTCATACCGGTGGAGATGTGCTATCTCGGCTGGCAGGAGTCCCTGACCCAGCTGGCCGCCCTGGTCGAACCCGAGATCTCGGGGGAGTAACCGGACACAGGCCCGAGCGGGTTGCGCGCGTCAGCCCGCCCAAAAAAGAGAGCCTGCCACATGGCAGGCTCTCTGCATTCCGGCAACCCTGAGACTTATTGCAGGTTCAACCCACCTAGGTAGTCCCGCTTGCCGAGATCGACCCCGGCCCGGCGCAACAGGGCATAGGTCATGGTGAGGTGGAAATAGAAGTTGGGGATGGCGTACTCGTGCACGCAGGTATGACCGTCCATCCCCTTGCCGCCCGCCCAGTGGGGGACGTAGCGACCGCTCTCGAACTGGCTGAAATCGGCATCCAGCTTGCTCTGCAAAAAGGCGATGGTCTTGGCGATATGGGCGCGCAGATCCGCCATCGTCTTCGGCTCATCCCCCATCACGGGCTGCTCGCCATGGCTGGCGGTGGCGACACAGGTGCGGGCCGAATCGCAGCAGATCAGCACCTGCTTGGCTAGCGGCAGCATATCGACGATCAGCCGATCGCCGAAGAAGTTCTCCACATTGAACTGCTTCGCCTCGGCATGGGCGGCGGCCTTGGCCAGGCACAGGTCGAGGTTGGTCAGCATCTTGATAAACTGGGCAGCAATATCACGGTTCATGGTGCGTTCTCGGTTGGTTGAAGGCAGTTAAACGAGCGGCACCACTATAGCGCATCCCCCTGCAGTATCACCCCCACCCCACAACCGCCGCGACAAGGTATGCCCATCGATAGGAAGCTGCGTATAGGGACACCCATCTTTTACCTATCACCAACCTGGCTACGGCTTACTCAGAAAGATGGGTGTCCCAGATTTGCCTCTATCTAGTAGTCATAGATACAGTAAATACGATCGAATTGCCCTAATGCTAAATCGTCCCGGTGGATAATAAAATTCAATCGCATAGAGTGCTCACTATAGATGGCTTTGAGCAGCACCAGATAATCTTCAGCATTGCCGCCTAATTCAGCCGCAGCGTGAAGTTCGGGGGCTTTATAGCGGCTATCTCCATGGCCATTAATGCTAGCGATACCATCGTAATACGGCAGCGGCTGCTCGGGGACGAGCAATGCCCGGAAGTTGGGTGATTGCCACTCGGTATTAGTCCATTGCGATTGAGTGAGAATCTGACCAGGAATTAACCCATGCTTATTCATTTGCATCAGCTCATAGCCCTTGAGCTGATCTTGCCACTCAGGCGCCAATTCATCATCCACAACCTCAAGGGCTTGTAGCACCATCGCTTGCCGCGGTTCAGGTAACTCTTGTAAACGTGCCTTAGCTAAATGCAATAAATGCGGGTTGTCACTATTAATCATGTCAGGGGCAATCAGCTTAATGCTGGCAATTCCCTGAAGTTGATAAGCTGTTTCATACTCATAGTTTGCACATACAGCATCAGAGAATTTAAGTTCGGCAATCCCTTTCCCAGTGTTAAGTTGCTGATCCTCAGCGACATAATAGACGTAACCACGAAGCATTTCCGAGAATCGCCAGCGCTCCAAAAAGAACAACAATCGCCCCTCTCGGGGCAAGTAGGATTGTAACGCCTTCAGTTCGCTGCAATTGAGCTGCGCGATAAATTACATGGGCACACGATAGGCTTGCGCAACCTCGTCCCAATCCCAAGATTGCGACCACCCATAATGCTCCTCGATATACTCGCGAGTATGGTCGAATTCCTCAGCGTAAGCATCCAGCATCTCCTCCCGTCCAACCAAAGTCACCGGATAATCCATGCCGACAGGCAAATCCGGTAAACCACCTAGCCTACTGTTGCCTAAATGAGCATAATCTTCGATTGCCCAGGGATAGAGATCGACACTACTGCGAATAAACACCGATAACGTATGGGCATGATGCGGGTCTTTAAACTGCGCCAGCTTTTGCTCGAGCTGTTGCTGACGAATGGGAGAATTTTCTGCTAAAAATATATCCATATTTATCTCGCTAAAAAGATGATTAAGGCCCCCCATTTTAGGTAACCCGGTCACTTTGTGTCTGGCTCGAGAGGTCACTGTTTGCTGATTGACCCATGATATTCCCCGCTTAGGTTATATCAGTCAAACAACGAGCTCGGATGCATATTGGGACACCCATCTTTTACCTATCGCCAACCTGACTACGGCTTACTCAGAAAGATGGATGTCCCAGATTTAGCCCTCGAGGTTGCCGGCACCCTGAGTCCTTCTTTGGCTCTTTTTTGATCTGTGACATGTATCACGCTTTTTCAGGAGCGTAGGCTGATCCCGCAGCCTGGGCATCCAACCGGGTACAACGCAAGAAAAGGAGAGTGCCATGAAAATCTATGACCGAAACCGCAATGCGCTGAAGCTGGGTCAGCGTGTGATGATTGCCGCCACCGGCGCAGTCGATTTTCTGAAAGAGGCCCACACCGACAACATGACCCCCTATCAGGCGGAGCATGAGAAGTGCGTGCTGCTGGCAAACACTCAAGAGCGTTACGCGCCCATCGAGTTGATTAGACTAGGCTGATCCCTTTCCCTGTCACCCTACTCTTTACAATTCACCCGGCCACCGCGCCCCATCTAGTGGCCGGGTTTCTACGCTCTACATCACCACGCCGCGTCATGGGAACATGCACGCTATCGGCACGGGAGATCACCATGAATAGGGTGTGGCTCAACCCCTTCCACTACATCAACTCACCTGTACGGACTACCCTCATCGGGGTGCCACATAACAAGGAGAGTGAATCATGTACGGGAAAATCCTTCTGATCGTCTGTCTGTTATTACAGGGTTGTACCAATACCCCTCAACGCCGGCTTGCCTCGGCAGAAAAGCAATTGAGTACGGATGGTGAAACCACCATGCTGTATCACTCTGTTCTTTATTATCCGGATGAACTGAGTTTGCGTTTTGATGGTTATCTGATTGGCGTGGAAAAAAGCCCGCGTTATCTTGTCTCTACACCACAAAGCGTGAAGGTCAGAACACCCTCAGATAAGACCTTAAAGACATCAACAGACGCATTATTAAACCAGCCCAAGTTGTTGTATATCTCGCATATTCTGCAAGAACAGACTCAACCCCAATCTGCCGAAAACCATACCTGTGCCTTGTATAACCTTTATCAACGACTGGACCCCGCACAATCCCAGCTGGTTGAACCCTGCGCCGAGCAGAATATGCTACCGATGGCCACCACGCATCGGCGTTGCCAGGATAAAGAGGTCTGCGGTTATGACGACAGTTGGGATGCGCTGAAGCTGTTAAAACAGAGCATGATTCAGCGCCTGATGACCCAGGCCAATACAGGCAAGCCCTACAGCGACATTGTGGTCATTGTCATGGGCTGGAATACGGTGCAAGAAGAAGCCATTCGCAACTTCAACTCCATCATGCTCAATATGAAACGCAGTGCCCCTTCAGATTTCAATCCCTTGGTTATCGGTGTCACCTGGCCTAGCCAATGGAGCAGCAGTTGGATTGAACCGATTTATCGACTCACTAGCTTCCCCACCAAGGCAGGCGACGCCGACGAACTCGGCCTGAGCTGGCTGGGTGTGCTGATACAGCAGACACTGCCGGAAGTAAAAGCCGCATTGCCTCAAGCCCAGCAAGCGCAACTCACGACCTCGCTGATTGGCCATAGCTTTGGCAGCCGTGCATCCAATGTGGCCGCCTGCTTTGGTCCGGCGATTTATCAGGATCGCTACCAGCCCCCCATTGCGAGCATTGATAACCTGATCAACCTGCAAGGAGCCTTTAAACTGACCCAGCTGACCGATAACGCTACATCGACCTCAGTGACGGTGTTTTGCCCTCTGGTCAAGCAGGTAGCGCTGACGGCATCGATCAATGACCAAGCCATGAACAAGGCGCCCGGGGGAGGCTATGCCGGCGATGCCAGGAGCTATGCAGAGATTTGCTCCAATACCAACACCCTTATTCGCTGCGCCTTCGCCAATCATCACGGTAACCTGTTCGGTGTCAGCGGCCCAGCCCGCAGCAACATCACCTATATCGAGGCGAGCAGTCTCATCAGTGAGAACGCCTATCTAAGTGGTGGTGGCGCGCACAGTGACATCTATCGCAAAGAACATGGCCGTCTGATTTATCAGCTGATGCGACAGAGAAAATAGCCATTACCACCATTGATTGAGAGATATGCATATCGACAGCAATCGGTAAATCAGTCTGCTGCACCATAACGTTTGCAGTGGGTGACATGTGGTCACCCGCTGCAATAAACCAACTCAGGAATCCGACACGATCGCACTGGCCAGCATCGGCCAATTATCAAAAAAGAGAAACCGGTCACGACCCACATGGCACAAGGTGATTGCCTAACCACAAAGCCTCATGCGAACCTTTAAACCCCGTTAACCCACTAAAACTAAACACTATGTTCAGGCAAATAATGATGAGTGCCGCCCTGCTGTCGGCGGCGCTGCTTTCCGGTTGTGCTTCCGTACCCATGGCCGATGCCACCGCTGACGCTCAGGCCAAGCAGTTTGTGGCGCCCAAGGATGCGGCCAACCTCTATATCTATCGCAACGAGACCTTCGGCACTGCCGTTAAAATGCCGGTGCTGGTGGATGGTATGGCGGTCGGCGATACCGTGGCCCACAGCTATATCTTCAAGCAAGTGACACCGGGCAGCCACACCATCACCTCCAAGTCGGAGAACGATGCCACCCTGACCCTCAGCACCGAGGCGGGTAAAAACTACTACGTCTGGCAGGAGGTCAAGATGGGCTTGCTGATGGCCCGCTCCAAGCTGAGTCAGGTCAGTGAAGAGGAGGGCAAGCAAGGTGTGATGGAGAGCAAGTTGGTTAAGTGAGCAACTAAAATCACCTTATGAGGATATCAGTTAAAGAATTATTAATTTTTAGCTACAGTATTTTCCCTTTACAAAGTTTTATGGTGGTGAAAATGGCAAGAAAAAATCAAGGCAATGAAGATGCGCTGAGATATATGCTCACAGCCTTTGGTGCTATAGTATTTTTACCGTTTATGATGTTTTCATATATTCATTATAATAAAATGAAGAGAAAGTATTTGATAGGTGATAATGTACAAAGGATTTTTGATGTTGGTTTGCTATGGAAAAGCGTTATCTTTAGTGCTGGTATCGTGATTACTGGGATTATTGCACTATATTACATAAATGCTAACATTCTACGTGTTATCCCACAGGAGAGCACGAAAGCCTTGCTGATAGTTGATGTTATTGTTTTTTTGTTGGCGTTATACCCTCTGAAGAAAATGGCAGAGCGGGTGGCAGTGAGATATTTTGGTGTTGTTTTTGATGACCAACATAAAAATATAATCATTCCTACTGATTTAGAAAATGCGAGTTTAAGTGATAATCTGCGCCTTCAGTTTATTAAAAAGATGGGTGATTGTGAAATTATCAAGATAAAAGATATTAGTAGTGTGACACGAGAGAAGGGGATTAACTTTTTCATTCATGGTGCTTTCGGCTCAAGAAAAATAAATTTTACAAATAAGCAAAAGCGTGATGAATGCCTATCAGCCTTACAAGCAAGGTCTACAATAAGAATTGGGCGCGACTTGGGTTATTAAAATGATAGACTTGTTTTGAAAACTCTTTTGATATCTGTATATCTGAAGGGAAGCATATTCTGTCTATCTAATAATTAACGTTGTCCGATAACCGATAAAACCAACCCGGCCTAGGCCGGGTTGGTTATTTCAAAATGTGGAAGAAATCAGAGCGCTTCCAATCTGGCATACGCCGTCACCAGCCACTTGGCGCCGACGTCGTCGAACTGGATCTGTACCCGGCTCTGCTGGCCGACCCCTTCGAAGTTGAGCACTATCCCTTCCCCGAATTTCGGATGCAGCACCCGCTGGCCGAGCGTGATGCCGCTGGCGTCGAAGCTCTGCTGCACCTCATTCTGACTGAAGCGGCCGTACTGGGTGGGTCTGCTCACCTGAGTGCGCAGCCGTATCTCTTCCAGACACTCGGCGGGCATCTCGCGAATAAAGCGGCTCGGTTTGTGGAACATCTCGCGGCCATAGATGCGGCGACTCTCGGCATAACAGATGTAGAGCTTCTCCATGGCGCGGGTCATACCCACGTAACAGAGGCGCCTTTCCTCTTCCAACCGGCCCGACTCCTCGGTGGATTGCTGGCTGGGAAACATCCCTTCTTCCACGCCCACCAGCAGCACCAGCGGGAACTCCAGCCCCTTGGCGCTGTGCAGTGTCATCAGCTGCACAGCGTCGGCATATTCGTCCGCCTGATTCTCGCCGGATTCCAGCGCCGCGTGAGCGAGGAAGGCGGAGAGATCGCTCATCTCTTCCAGCTCATCCGGGCGGTTGTATTGACGGCAGGCAGTGACCAGTTCGTCCAGGTTCTCTACCCGTGCCTGGGACTTCTCGCCTTTTTCCGCCAGATACATGGCCTTGAGGCCGGAATTCTGGATGGCGATATCCGCCTGCTGGTGCAGCGGCAGCATGGAAACCTGATCTTCCAGCGCGTCGATCAGATCGACAAAGCCGCGCACAGCGTTACCGGCGCGACCGGTCAGCACCTTGTCATTGAGCAGTCCCTTGGCCGATTGCCACAAGTTCTGCCCCTGATCCCGGGCGTTGGTGCGCAGGATCTCGAGAGTGCGATCACCGATGCCACGGGTCGGGGTATTGACCACCCGCTCGAAGCTGGCATCGTCGCCACGGTTGTTGATCAGCCGCAGGTAGGCCATGGCGTCTTTGATTTCCTGCCGTTCGAAGAAGCGCAGGCCGCCGTAGATGCGATAGGGCATGGCGTCCTGCATCAGCGCCTCTTCCAGCACCCGCGACTGGGCGTTGGAGCGATAGAGGATGGCGCAGTCGGCCAAGAGGCCGCCCTTCTCTTTCCAATCCTTGAGGCGGCCGACCACGAAGCGGGCTTCGTCCACCTCGTTGAAGGCGGCATAGAGGGAAATAGGGTCGCCCTCGGCCCCCTCGGTCCACAGCTCCTTGCCAAGCCGCTCAGAGTTGTTGGCAATGACGCAGTTGGCGGCTTTGAGGATATTGGCGGTGGAGCGGTAGTTCTGCTCGAGGCGAATGGTTTCGGCCCCCTGATAGTCGGTCAGGAAGCGCTGGATGTTCTCTATCTTGGCGCCGCGCCAGCCGTAGATGGACTGGTCATCGTCGCCGACTATCATCACCTTGCCGGTGTCCCCTGCCAGCATCCGCAGCCAGGCGTACTGGATGCCGTTGGTATCCTGAAACTCGTCCACCAGTATGTTCTGGAAGCGATCCCGGTAGTGCTCGAGGATGTGGGGCTTGCCCAGCCACAGCTCGTGGGCGCGCAGCAAGAGTTCTGCGAAGTCCACCAGCCCGGAGCGATCGCAGGTCTCCTGATAGGTCTTGTAGATCTGCTGATAGGTGCGGGTGACGGGGTCGCCGTAGAGATCGATATCGCCGGGGCGCAAGCCCTCGTCCTTCTTGCCGTTGATGTAGCTCATCACGGCGCGGGGGGCCCAGTGCTTCTCGTCCAGGTTGAGCGCCTTGATGACGCGGCGGATGAGGCGGTACTGGTCGTCGGAGTCGAGGATCTGGAAATCCTGCGGCAGACCCGCGTCCAGATGATGAGCCCGCAGCAAGCGGTGGGCGATGCCGTGGAAGGTGCCGATCCACATGCCGCGCTGCATGCTGCCCAACACCTTCTCGACCCGGCCGCGCATCTCGGCGGCGGCCTTGTTGGTAAAGGTCACGGCTATGATGGAGAAGGGTGAGCAACGCTCCACCTGCATCAGCCAGGCAATACGGTGCACCAGCACCCGGGTCTTGCCCGAGCCGGCGCCCGCCAGCACCAGCAGATTGCTGCGAGGGGCCGCCACCGCGTCTCTTTGCTTGTCGTTGAGCCCGTCGAGCAGGGTTGAAACGTCCATCACCACTCCTGTTTATTTATACAGGCGGGGATTATACGACCTGTGGCGCCACAGACCAAATCCGAGTGAATGACGAGCCTCTGCGCTTGTATAGGGGCGGCTTGGTGGCGGGCCGGGACCGGGGAAATCATGAACCGGCA
>Ga0115550_1000587_pt1 | contig 30495 bp, 27 predicted proteins | sample COGITO_mtgs_1005_FD_87177 | JGI IMG/M metagenome (GOLD analysis project Ga0115550, IMG submission 87177) | Pelagic marine microbial communities from North Sea - COGITO_mtgs_100511 | ecosystem: Environmental > Aquatic > Marine > Epipelagic | place: Germany:Helgoland, sampling site Kabeltonne...
AACCAATTTTTGAGTTTGCTTGTTGCCAAGAAATATCAGTTAACTGATGTTTGTAATTGGTATTCGCAATCCATACACCATTTAATAAAACCTCTCTAAATCGATTCGCAAGTACTACAGGTGATTTCATTTATTATAATTAAAAAAAGTTTTTTATCTCTTTATTTCACTAGAGTTTCTAAAGAAAATTGCATTCACGAAAAACAATTTTCCATTTTCCCAAAACGAACGAAATAAAGGATTGTCTACCATATAAATAATACTTCCACTTCCTTTTCTTTCTTCACCAATCAATAACGATTCAGGGATATTTTTTAAAGCTTTTTTACCTGCAAATCCAGATACATTAGTAGCATCTTGATCAAAGTAAGCAACATTGCTTCCGTTTTGTAAATATTCGTAGGTTCCACTTCCTAACTTTAATGAAAAATAAGAATCTTCATAACCAAAAGCTAACGGGTGGGTAGCATCTACAGTACTTTTAAAGATGGCTCCTGTAATTAAATTATCTGCTCCAGCTCTTTCTTGATCTGCATAAGCAGTTAAATTGGGAGTTTTCTTTTCTTTGCTATCTGGTGTAGCTTTCTTTCTTTTTAATGCAAAACCATCTTTACCTGCAAAGCTTCTTAAAGCACTTCCTATTGCTATTACTGTTCCGCCATTTCTAGAAAATTTACTTACTTTTTCTAAACCACTTTTGTTTAAAATACTACTGTAATAGCCATTAGGAATGATTAAAACATCAAAAGCATCTAAATCTACACTACTAAAATAATCGGTATCTAAAATTGTTAATGGGTATTTTAATTGCGTTTCAAAGAAATGCCAGATCTCACCAAAACTTAAAGAAGAAGTTCCGTCTCCTGATAGCACAGCTACTTTTTGTTTGTTGATAGGATTTACACTTGATGACCCAAAATCTTTTCCAGAACTTACAAATCCTGTTTTAACTGATTGAAGTGCTCTACCATGCTGGTTAGCTATAGCAGTCAATTCTGCATCAAAATCGTTATTTTTTTTATTATCACCTCGTAAAACAATTAAAGTTCCTTTTTTATATGATTGTCCTTCAATCGCAAAATCTTCTTCAGCAAAACGCACTCTTAGATTTTTATTTAAAACATCTGCTAAGAAAGCAGCATCTTCTAGACTATTCCATTTTGATAAATAGGCATAAGCCTCATTGTTGGGTTTGTTAAAAACCATTCCTACCAAGAAATCTTTTCTTGAAGGAACTTTCGTTTTAGATGCCATTGCTTTGAATCCGTGTGCATATGGTAAAGACCAAGCCGTAATGTCATAGGTTAAAGAATCTGCTAATTTAGCATTGGGTTCAAAAAGTACTTTTACCATTTTTCCTTTGGGTTGATTGCTATGAATAACCAAATCAAAAGGATTTACATTCATACGACCTTCTTTCTGAGTTTGGTAATTGTATCCTTTTACTTGACCTTCTTCAGAATATTCATAGGCGATTTCATGCTTGTCTAATAAGTTAATCAATCGTTCTGTTTTGTCTTTATTTTCGTTTTTTAAGACATAACTTTTATATTGTAAATTGCTGTTGTTAAAGAATTTATTAAACTCTGTATTCAATTTTGCAGCATTTTTAGAAGCTATTTCAACGGTAGATAAACCTGTGGTTTTATGATGAGCAACTCTATCAACTAAAGTTAATTCGTATCCATGATCAGTATCAATTCCTAATCCAGCCATTCCATGCCCCGCTTGCTCATAAGTCATTCCAATAGCTCCCATATAAGTTGGATAGGTATCTCCATAACTTGGATACAGTAAATCAAAGCTTTCTTTTGTAAAATAAAGCCATCCCTTTTGATCAAAATATTTTGCGTGATTTTTTCCAATTTGTGTCTGAAAATCACGTTGCCAATCGGTAATTATTTCATGAAAGGGTTCTGCTGCTGGTGCAAAGTAATAAGGGCTATTAATAAATTGCTCATGAAAATCTACATGAATATGTGGCATCCATTTATTATAAATTTTTAAACGTTGCGAAGTTTCTACTTGAGTAGCCCAAGCCCAATCTCTATTTAAATCAAATAAGTAATGATTTGGTCTTCCACCTGGCCATGGCTCTCTGTGTTCTTTTGCATTCTGATCAACATTATAAGGTGTACTTTTTACTTGATTAAACCAGTTTACATATCTATCTCGTCCATCAGGATTGATACATGGGTCTATAATTACTAAGGTGTTTTCTAAATAATCTTTCTTTTTTGTAACTAGTTCATATAAAGTTTGCATTGATGCTTCTGTACTTGAAGCCTCGTTTCCATGAACATTATAACTTAACCAAACAATGGCAACATCATTATAACTTTTATTTTTTATTCCTGTCTGACCAAGATTGTTTAGACGGATTTGTTCTATTTTTTTAATATTCTTGGAAGAAGAAATATAACTTACATATAAAGGCCTATACTCGTTAGTTTCGCCATATTTTTCTAATAGAACATTGTCTAATTGATTACTTACGTAAGTAAAATACTCTACGACTTTATGATGTCTTGTAAAACGTTTTCCTAATTCATATCCTAAAAATTCTTGAGGAGATTGAATGTTTTGAGAAAAAAGTGAAGTTGAAAATAAGGCGCATACTAAGACTAAAACTCTACTGTTCATATGATTCATTTTGATGAAAATCAAAAGTAAGAATTAATTTAGACAAAAAGAGGCGTTAAAGATTTGTTAGTGTTATTTTATACAGTAATGCTGTCGTCAAATTTTAGTATTTTTGAACAAATTAATTTTTAATGATTTCTACCACAGAATGTGAGTGTTGTTTTAATTGTGTAATTCAATAATTTATGAAGTTTACGCATATTCCTTTTCAAAAAACAGGTTTCTTTTCAAAGACCATGTCTGATTATTTAGAAAAGAAAGAAAGTATTCAACAATTCTATCATAATTTTCCCGATATAGCTGGATTTGATAAGCAAATAGATGAGAAGAAGAGTTCATTTCCTTCAGATTCTAGAACTGTTTTGGTAGATGTCTTACAAGAGCAATATAAAAATGTTGACGCTTCTGAATCGACTCTTGAAAATATCAAATCGTTACAAAGTCAAGATACATTTACAATAACAACCGGACATCAATTAAACTTGTTTACAGGACCATTATATTTTTTATACAAGATTATTTCTACCATCAATTTATCAGAAGAATTATCTGAGAAATTTCCTAAGCAACATTTTGTGCCTGTGTATTGGATGGCAACAGAAGATCACGATTTTGATGAAATTAATTTTTTTAATTTTAAAGGAAGTAAAGTTGTTTGGAATAGACAAGATGGTGGAGCAGTAGGGCGATTTTCATTAGATGGATTACAAGATGTTTTTGAAACTTTTTCAGAACATTTAGGAAGCTCTAAAAATGCAGTATATATCAAGCAACTTTTTGAAAAAGCTTATTTACAATATAAAAATTTATCTGAAGCAACTCGTTTTATAGCGAACGAATTATTTAAAGAATATGGATTGGTCATTATTGATGCTGATCATCAAAAACTGAAAGATGTTTTTGCTCCCATCATGAAGGATGAGCTATTGTCTCAAACTTCGTATAAAGCTGTTTCTAAAACAATTACTGAGTTAGAGAAAGACTATAAAGTACAGGTAAATCCAAGAGAAATTAATCTCTTTTATTTATCTGATAATTCACGTGAGCGAATTATTGAAGAAGATGGACAGTATAAAGTAAACGATACCAATCTTGTTTTCTCTGAAGCCGAAATTTTGCAAGAATTAGAAAATCATTCGGAACGATTTAGCCCGAATGTGATCATGAGACCCTTGTACCAAGAGGTAATTTTACCAAACCTTTGTTATATTGGAGGAGGAGGAGAGCTAGCGTATTGGTTAGAGTTAAAAGCATATTTTGATTCGGTAAATATTCCGTTTCCAATATTACTATTGAGAAATTCAGTGCAAATAGTTTCTGAAAAACAAATAAAGAAATTAAATAATTTGAATATTTCCTTTGAGGAAATGTTTCTAAAACAGCATGATTTACTCACAAAAAAAGTTCAAGAGAATTCGGATATTCAATTTAGTTTTGAAGATGCAAATGAATTATTAACGCAACAATTTTTAGCTTTAAGGAGAGTAGCAGAAAAAACAGATCCATCTTTTATAGGAGCTGTAGATGCGCAACATAGAAAACAACTCAAAGGTTTAGAAAATCTAGAAAAAAGATTGTCACGAGCAGAAAAAAGAAAGCATTCAGATTTAGTTACAAGAATCACGGCAATACAACAACAATTATTACCTAATCAAAGCTTAGAAGAGCGTCAGCGAAATTTTTCTGAGTTTTATTTAGAATACGGTCAAGACTTAATTATCGCACTTAAAGAATCATTAAAACCACTAAAACTAGAATTTACAATCTTAGAACTCTAAATGAATTCAAAACCGGGATTGCATCCTAGAAACAAGCACAAAAATGGTTATAACTTCGATGTTTTAATCAAGTACAATAAGAATTTAGCACCTTTTGTTAGAAAGAATAAATATGGAACTGTTACGATAGATTTTTCTGATCCTAAAGCAGTCAAAGAACTAAATGTGACTTTATTAGAAGTTCATTACGGAATCAAAGATTGGACATTTCCTGATGAAAATTTATGTCCGCCTATTCCTGGACGAGTCGATTATATCCATTATATCGCAGACTTATTAGAATCCTCCAGCATTACAAAAGATATTAAAATTTTGGACATAGGTACAGGAGCAACCTGTATTTATCCTTTATTAGGAGTTAAAGAATACAACTGGAATTTCGTAGCTGTTGATACTGAAGTAGATTCTTTAGATTCTGCTCAAGATATTGTGGATGATAATGGTTTAAAGAGTAAAATTACATTAAGACAACAATTAGATGAAGCTAATATTCTAAAAGGAATTATAGAAAAAGGAGATTCTTTTTCTGCGGTTATTTGTAACCCTCCTTTCTATAAATCGGAAATGGAAGCGAAAGGAGCCAATGCAAGAAAGTCTAGAAACTTAGGAAATAATGCCGTAAGAAATTTTGCAGGAAACAATAATGAATTATGGTATCCTGGAGGTGAAAAAGCATTTTTACACAATTATTTCTATCAAAGTTCTTTGTATAAAGATACAAGTGTTTGGTTTACTAGTTTGGTTTCTAAAAAAGAAAATATTGAAAGTCTTCAAAAATCTGGAGAAAAATTAAAAGTAAAAAACTTCACCATCATTCCGATGCATCAAGGAAATAAAGTAACAAGAATTATTGCTTGGCAGTTTTAAGTAAATAATTTTTTTTAAATTATGTCATTCCGAACCAGGAAAGAGGAGGAATCTTATAGTTTAAAGTTCTGATTAATGAGATTTCTCAATGGCGAAAAATCTTATTTCGAAATGACAACTATTTCTAAGTAAATACAATGTCGTTGATCTTCCATTTTTTACAAATGGAAGATAAGATAAGATACACCAGCATGTGAACAAACACCAGACATGCAAAAGCATAGATAGGAACTCCAAAAATTTGATAAGGCCAATAATACGTCCAAACCCCTAAATTAATGGTGATAATTTCTCCAAAAGCAGGAATAATTAGTGATAACCAAAAGGCAATAATCAATTTATTTTTGATTGTTTTATTTTTCAAATGAGGAATCAGTCCAGATTCTATTCGATACAAAAAGTAAAAAGCCAACATCCAAGCAAAAGACAGCCATAAAGGTAAATCTCCAGAAACTTCATGATATTCCCAATATTGATTGCTAACGCCCCAAAATTCACCTAAAATTCCACCAAAACCTGTGAGGATCATTCCTATTAGTAAGATCCAGTTATTAGCTGCAGACTTTACAATGTTCTTATAGATAACATGCATTATTTTTAAGACAAGAAGAATGGCAAGGATTAAATCGTATTGTTTTAAAAATCCAATTAGAAAACCAGCTATCGTAAGTTTTACAAGTGCTTTTAGAATTTCTGTAAGAAAAGCTTTAGAATTGGTAATTTGAATCATCTAGATATCTTGAACAACAAAAATAGCATTCTTATTTAAGTAGCAGCCATCTAATAGAAGTGTTTTAATTCAATTTTCAAATAAAAAAACCATAGCTAGCAACTTTGGTTTTAGGGGTAAACATTCTCTTTTCCAAACAATGACTCCCCACAAAATTCAATATTTTATAAATCTTGAATAATGGTTGGTACGTTTGTTAATATTATGTAAAATAGCAAATATGATGCCATAAAAAAAACCGAAGCATTTGCTTCGGTTTTATATGTGTAAAATCCTGAAATTAAGTTTTATTTATAAATGAATCACTTCATCATACGCATCAGCAACAGCTTCCATAACCGCTTCACTCATCGTTGGGTGAGGGTGAATAGTTTTTAAAACTTCGTGTCCTGTAGTTTCTAATTTTCTACCTAACACAGCTTCTGCAATCATATCCGTTACACCTGCACCAATCATATGGCAACCTAGCCACTCTCCATATTTTGCATCAAAAATTACTTTCACAAATCCATCTGGTGTACCAGCTGCTTTTGCTTTACCAGATGCAGAGAAAGGAAATTTTCCAATTTTCAATTCGTATCCCGCTTCTTTTGCTTGATTTTCAGTTAAACCAACAGATGCAATTTCTGGACTCGCATAGGTACAACCAGGAATATTTCCATAATCGATTGCTTCCGTATGTAATCCTGCAAGTTTTTCAACACAAGTAATTCCTTCTGCTGAAGCCACGTGTGCTAAAGCAGGACCAGGAGTTATATCACCAATTGCATAATAACCAGGAATGTTAGTTTGATACCAGTCGTTTACTAAAATCTTATCTCTATCTGTGATAATTCCAACATCTTCTAATCCGATGTTTTCTATATTGGTTTTAATTCCTACTGCTGATAATAAAATATCTGCTTCTAAAGTTTCTTCACCTTTTTTGGTTTTTACAAAAGCTTTTACTCCATTTCCAGAAGTATCAATTGTTTCAACAGAAGAACTTGTCATTATTTTTATTCCTGTTTTTTTCAAAGAACGCTCAAATTGTTTTGAGATGTCTTTGTCTTCTACAGGTACAATATTTGGTTGAAATTCTACGATAGTAACATCGGTTCCCATAGAATTATAGAACGATGCAAACTCAACTCCAATCGCCCCAGAACCAACAACAATCATAGATTTTGGTTGAGAAGGTAAGGTCATTGCTTGACGATAACCGATTACTTTTACTCCATCTTGAGGTAAATTTGGTAACACTCTAGAACGAGCTCCTGTTGCAATAATGATATTATCTGCACTATATTCAGTTACTTTTCCATCTTCAGCAGTTACATCAACTTTCTTTCCGGCTTTAATTTTTCCAAAACCATCAATCACGTCAATTTTATTCTTCTTCATTAAGAATTGAACTCCTTTGCTCATTCCTTCAGCAACACCACGACTTCTTTTTACAACAGCTTCAAAATCTTTATCAACAGCTTCTGCTTTTAATCCATATTCATCTACATGTTTTAAATACTCATAAACCTGAGCAGATTTTAATAATGCTTTGGTAGGAATACATCCCCAGTTTAAACAAACACCACCTAAACTTTCTTTTTCTACTACAGCAGTTTTAAAACCTAATTGAGAAGCTCTAATGGCAGTAACATATCCTCCAGGACCACTACCAACAATAATAATGTCGTATTTCATTTTATAATGTTTTATTGGTGATTGAGCGGAGTCGAAATCACATTTTACAATTGATTAAGGTGTCTTCGACTCCGCTCAGACACCGTTTTATTACATTCTATTTGGAACTTGAATTCCTAATAACCCGAATGATGATTTTATAACTTCGGCAACTTTATGTGCCAATTGTACTCTTAATATTTTCTTTATTTCGTTTGCTTCGCCTAAGATAGAGACATTTTGATAAAATGAATTAAATTCTTTCACCAAATCATACGTATAATTAGCAATTAAAGCTGGAGAATAATTTGCTGCAGCTTGCTGAATAGTTTCAGGATATAATTCTAATTGTTTGATTAACTCTTTTTCTTTGATGTGTAAATCAATTCCAGTTACTTCACTTGAATAATAAAACGTAGCTTTTCTTAAAATCGATTGAATTCTTGCGTATGTATATTGAATAAAAGGACCTGTGTTTCCTTGAAAATCTACCGAAGCTTCTGGGTCGAACAAAATTCGTTTTTTAGGATCTACTTTTAAAATGAAATATTTTAAAGCTCCTAAACCAATCATCCTATATAATTCAGATTTTTCTTGTTCAGAATAACCTTCTAATTTTCCTAATTCTTGAGAAATGTCTTTCGCTGTATTTGACATTTCAACCATCAAATCGTCAGCATCTACAACCGTTCCTTCTCTAGATTTCATTTTACCAGAGGGTAAATCTACCATTCCGTAACTTAAATGAAACAATTGTTTTGCCCAAGAGAATCCTAATTTCTTTAAAATCAAGAACAATACTTTAAAGTGATAATCTTGTTCGTTACCTACGGTATAAACCATTCCGTTGATGTCTGAATAATCTTTTACACGCTGAATAGCAGTTCCAATATCTTGAGTCATATAAACCGCTGTTCCGTCTGAACGTAACACCAACTTTTCATCCAACCCTTCATCGGTTAAATCACACCAAACAGAACCGTCTTCTTTTGTGAAGAAAACGCCACTTTTAATTCCTTCATCAATAACATCTTTTCCTAATAGATAGGTGTCACTTTCATAATATAATGTGTCAAAATCTACACCTAAATTCTTATAGGTAATTTCAAAACCTTCATAGACCCAACCATTCATGGTTTTCCATAAATCAACAGTTTCAGAATCTCCGGCTTCCCATTTTAACAACATTTGTTGTGCTTCAATTAATAATGGGGCTTGTTTTTTTGCGTCCTCTTCAGACATTCCGCCGGTAACTAAGGTTCCAATTTCTTTCTTATATTCTTGATCGAATTTCACATAGTAATTTCCAACCAATTTATCGCCTTTGAGTTCTGTGGATGCTGGAGTTTCTCCGTTTCCGTATTTTTTCCATGCCAACATCGACTTGCAAATATGGATTCCACGATCATTAATAATTTGAGTTTTATAAACCTTTTTACCAGCAGCTTTTAAGATTTCTGAGACAGAATATCCTAATAAATTGTTTCTAACATGCCCTAAGTGTAAAGGCTTATTTGTGTTTGGGGATGAATATTCTACCATAACTGCATCTTCAGATTCGTTTATAAATCCGAACTTATCTTGCGTCATAATGTGATGAAATGATTCTAAGTATACAGCATCTTCAATAACAAGGTTTAAAAAACCTTTGACTACATTAAATGCTTTGATTTCATCAACATTAGTAACCAGATAATTTCCTAAGTCTTCACCCATTTGAGCTGGATTACCTTTTTTAAAACGCAACATCGGAAATACAACTACAGTAATATCACCTTCAAAATCTTTACGTGTAGCTTGGAATTCAACAGTAGGTAATGCTGTTTCAAAAAGAGCTAAAAAACCTTCTTTAACTTTAGATTCTAACTGGGATTGAATATTCATTGAGTCAAATAAATTGAAGTGCAAAATTACATATTTTATTTGTTTTTGAATAAAGGATTTTAGGTAGATTTTATTGGTACTTTTGTAAAACTTTAGCTTTTACATCTTAGTTGCATTTTAATTTAACATTAGAACAACTTCGAGTTGACAATTGTGTCAGGTAGAGCAGAGTTGAAACCTACTATTATCTCATGGAAAAACGATTAGAGCAATTACCAAAATTATCTAAAGAAACTTTACCAGAAACGACAAAATACTTCAAAATGCTGAAGATTAGAACACCTAAGAATTTAGATGTTGTGATGAAAGAATTGCATGAAGAAGAATTTAAAAAAACCGATTGTTTGTCGTGTGGAAACTGTTGTAAAACTACCAGTCCTATTTTCATAGAGAAAGATGTTCAGCGTATTTCAAAGCATTTACGTGTGAAGGAAGCTAAATTTATTGATCAGTATTTAGAAAGAGATCAAGATGATTTTATGGTCTTAAAAACTGCTCCTTGTTCTTTCTTTGACGAATCTGATAATACTTGTTTTATCTATGATGTAAGACCAAAAGCTTGTTCGGAATATCCACATACCAATCGCAAGAAGTTTATTCAAATTACAGACTTAACATTAACAAATACTCAAGTTTGTCCAGCTGCTTTTAATATTGTTGAAAATTTAAAAAAACGTATTCCTCTAAACTATAACAAAAAGGTAAGAAGGAGTTAATTTTATTTTTATTAAAAAATTAGATTTGAGAAACTTTCAGTATTTTAGTGCCAAACTATTTTATATTGGAAACCATATTCAACTATTTTGAAACCATTCCTTCCGCTCATAGAAGTTTAATTCTTGTAGGCGGAATTACTTTTTTTTGGCTATTAGAAGGCGCTTTACCTTTGTTTAGATTTAGTTATAAAAAGTGGAAACATGCCATTCCAAACTTGTTTTTTACTTTAACAACCATCATTATCAATTTTGCTTTAGCGTTTTTATTGCTGAGAACTGCTGATTGGGTACAAACCAATGATTTTGGAATTATCAATTGGTTGCCAGCAATGCCTTTATGGTTATATGTTTTATTAGGCGTTTTATTTTTAGACTTCTTTGGAGCCTATTTAGCTCATTTTACAGAACATAAAATTAAACCTTTGTGGATGGTTCATTTGGTGCATCATACCGATCATAAAGTAGATACAACTACAGCAAATAGACATCATCCTTTAGAAAGTATGATTCGTTTTGCCTTTACCTTATTTGGAGTGTTGGTAGTTGGTGCCCCGATTGCTATTGTGATGATCTATCAATCAATGTCGTTAGTTTTTACACAGTTTACACATGCCAACATTAAAATTCCAAAATCTGTAGATAAACTATTGAGTTATATTATTGTTTCTCCTGATATGCATAAAGTTCATCATCATAATTTGTTGCCATATACCGATTCTAATTATGGAAATATATTTTCTATTTGGGATCGTTTGTTAGGAACCTATATGCATTTAGATAGAGAAAAAATTGTGTATGGTGTAGATACTTTTCCGGATGAAAAAATTAATAGTAATTTGGGAGAATTGTTAAAGCAACCTTTTCAGAAATATCAAAAGCCAACAAATATTTAATTTATAAAGGGTTACTTATAAATCAAATACTTACTCCTGACTTTTTTAAAAGCATTTAAACCTTCTTGCCAAGAGGCTTTAATTTCTTCTTCCGGAATTTTATCTTCTAGCTGTTTTTGAAGCTTTTCTGTACCGGCTAGTGTCGTGAAATATGGAATAAAGAAGTTTTTAGTTCGGTTTTGTTTTTTTGCTTTGATCAACCAAGAAAGATTTATTGAACTTAATCTTTTAGTAGCTCTTAAATCTTCGCCATAAACAATCATGTGTGCATGTTTTGGATATTTTGCACCTTCATTTGGACTTGGTGTAAATGAGAATTTACTATTGGTATTTAAAAACGGCGAACCGTAAATTTGAAATTGCATGTCTGTTCCTCGACCTGCACTCACATTCGTGCCTTCAAAGAAACACAAACTTGGATATAAATTAATAGCCGTGTCATTTGGTAAATTTGGGGATGGCTTTATAGGTAAACTATATTCAGATTGATGCGTGTAGTTTTTTAAAGGAATCACAGTTAATTTCGCTTTTATTCCATTTTTCAACCAATTTTCGCCATTAATCATTTCACCGTATTCACCAATTGTCATTCCATATATAATAGGAACAGGATGCATTCCTACAAAACTTTTGTGTTTTGGTTCTAAAATTGGTCCATCTATATAATGTCCGTTTGGATTAGGTCTGTCTAAAACCATAATAGGAATATTCAGTTCAGCACAGGTCTCCATCACATAATGCAAAGTAGAAATATAAGTGTAGAATCTAGCACCTACATCTTGTATATCAAAAATAACGAGATCAATTCCTTTTAACTGGTTAGTACCAAGTTTTTTATTCTTTCCGTATAAAGAGATAATCGGTAGACCTGTTTTGGTATCTAAACCGTCTTTAATGAATTCCCCAGCATCAGCCTTTCCTCTAAAACCATGTTCTGGAGCAAATACTTTTTTAATATTCATGTTTAAAGCAACCAAACTATCCACGAGGTGTGTGTATTTATTTCCATTAGAAATTACAGAAGTTTGATTGGCAACAATAGCAATGCTCTTTCCTTTAATTTTATTTAGATATAATTCCGTTTGATCTGCACCTGTTAAAATTATTTCAGAAGATTTTGATTCTTGAGCACAGGAAACGAGTACACCGGTAATTAATAAAAGAATAAATAAATATGTACTTTTACGTGCAGTTAAAATCATAGCATTGAATTACGAATTATTTGTTGCGAAACGCATTATCTCTGGTCAAGAGCATAAAAGTAGTATTTCATCTCCAATAATAAAAATTGCAATTGCTGCAATTTCATTAGGTGTTATTATTATGATGATTGCTATAGCTACAGGAGCAGGTTTGCAAGATAAAATTCGCAGTAAAATGTCTGGTTTTAAAGGACATATACAAATTACTAATTACGATAATAATAATTCCGATATTTCTATTGTTCCTGTTGATAAAAATCAAAATTTCTATCCCAACTTTTCAACGGTTGAAGGCATAAAAAACGTGCAAGTTTTTGCAAATCAAGTTGGTTTGATAAGAACAAAAACCGATTTTGAAGGCATTGTTTTTAAAGGAGTTTCTACCGATTACGATTGGTCTTTCTTTCAAGAATATTTAATTGAAGGTAAACTGCCCGATTTTAATCAAAAAAGAACGAGAGACGTCTTACTGTCTAAAACCTTGATGAATAGATTGCAACTCTCATTGAATGATACCATCAATGTGACTTTCTTTAAAAATGAACGATCTAAATTACCATCCAATAGAAAACTAGTCATTACAGGTATTTACAATACAGGTTTTTTAGAGTTTGATAAAAACATGATGATTGGTGATATAAGACAGGTTCAAGGATTAAATAAATGGAATGAAAATCAAGTAGGAGGCTTTGAAATACTCTTAGAAAATTTTGATGATTTGCCAAAAAAAGGGAAAGAAATATATCAAGAAATTGATGCTACTTTAGACGCTCAAACAATTATTTCTAGTTACCCAGCGATTTTTGAATGGATTCAGCTTTTTGACAATAATATTTGGTTCATTATTGCCATTATGATTTTAGTAGCCGGTATTAATATGATCACTGCCTTATTAGTGCTCATCCTCGAACGTGTTCAAATGGTTGGTATCTTAAAGGCTATGGGAAGTTCTAATTGGAGCATTCGAAAGATATTTTTATACAATGCATCGTATTTAATTTTTGTAGGATTATTCTGGGGAAATATCATTGGATTGACACTTTTGCTTTCACAAAAATATTTTGGTTTTCTAAGTTTAGACCCAGAAACCTATTATGTTTCACAAGTTCCGGTAAGTATTGATGTTTTATCAATCCTTCTTTTAAATATTGGAATCTTAGTTTTATGTTTTTTAATGTTGATAATTCCTTCTATTATTATTACTAAAATTCAGCCTTCAAAATCCATTCGATTTGCTTAATCCTATTCCTGTGATTTATGCTCAACTTTTACACTGAGCCTGTCGAAGTTTGATTGAGTAAAACAGGAATCTCATCAAGCTTATCTCTGAAATATTTCGTTTCTTTGCAGCGTAAAACTGAATCATGCAATACGCCGAAAATATCTTGGGAACTATTGGAAATACTCCATTAGTCAAACTTAATGTACTAACAAAAGAACTACCTTGTTTGGTATTAGGTAAATACGAGACTTTTAATCCTGGAAATTCTGTAAAAGATAGAATGGCCTTAAAAATGATTGAGGATGCTGAGGCAGATGGTCGATTAAAACCAGGAGGAACGATTATTGAAGGAACTTCAGGGAATACAGGAATGGGTTTAGCCTTAGCAGCCATTGTAAAAGGTTACAAATGTATTTTTGTGCTTTCTGATAAACAATCAAAAGAAAAGATGGACATTCTTCGTGCCGTTGGGGCAGAGGTAGTTGTATGTCCAACTAATGTAGAGCCAGACGATCCAAGGTCCTACTATTCAGTTTCAAAAAGACTAGGAAAAGAAACACCAAATTCATGGTATGTAAACCAATATGACAACCCAAGTAACTGTAAAGCACATTTTGAAAGTACTGGACCAGAAATATGGGAACAAACAGCTGGTAAAGTAACTCATTTTGTTGTTGGAGTTGGAACAGGAGGAACGATCTCTGGAGTAGGAAGTTATTTAAAAATGAAAAACCCTAAAGTTAAAATTTGGGGGATAGATACCTATGGTTCTGTATTCAAGAAATATCATGAAACGGGTATTTTTGATGAAAATGAAATTTACCCATATATAACCGAAGGAATTGGAGAAGATATTTTACCAGCAAATGTAAATTTTGGAGTTATAGATGGATTTACCAAAGTAACTGATAAAGATGCTGCGGTATACACACAATTATTAGCGAAGAAAGAGGGAATGTTTTTAGGAAACTCTGCGGGTTCTGCTATTAAAGGATTATTGCAATTAAAAGAGCATTTTACAAAAGATGACGTCGTTGTAGTATTGTTTCATGATCATGGAAGTAGGTATGTTGGTAAAATGTTTAATGATGATTGGATGAGAGAACGTGGTTTCTTAGAAGATGAAATTACTACTGCAGCCGATTTAATTAAAGATCATATAGACAAGCCAATGTTAACAGTGAGAACTGAAGAGTTAGTTTCTCATGCAATTGAAAGAATGAGAGAGTATAAGATTTCTCAAATCCCTGTGGAAGATATCAATGGTTTTGTGGGTTCTGTAGATGAATCTACTTTGTTACACCATTTTATTGAAGATAAAAATATTGCTAAAAAACCAATCAAAGATGTTATGGGAGCAGCCTTTCCAATTGTGTCAAAAGAGACGTCAATTGATAAGGTTTCAAAGTTGATTACGAAAGATAACCAAGCAGTTTTGGTCGATTTAGGAAATGGAAAACATCATATAATCACTAAATACGATATCATTAACGCTATTTAGATTCTAAATATCCAACAAAAGGGAGCCAATTGGCTCCCTTTTGTTCTTTTTAACTACCGCATTTTATATCAATAATACTTTGACTTTTTGCTTGCGTGATTGAATAATAGCAACCAGCTCCATTGTTCTTGGAACCCTATTCAATTTTGTCTTTATACCAAACATTACTAATCTCAGTATCAGTAGATAGATAGATTAGTTCAATTCATTTCTTTAATGAAGTAAGTTCTGTTTTGGGAAAAATTACTTTTTCAGTCAACATTGGAGCTTCATCACATTGTTGTCTAGTATATAGAATATTGTAGGAAAATTCTTTAGTATACCCACATTCTGTAACTCCGTTGGGTTCTTTTTTTACGTTCGATTTTTTAGAATCATTATTATAATTCATATATAAATAAGTAAAAATACTAGCTTCTAAACAATCTGATTCATTGGTTAGATTTTGTATTTTTTTTACATCGGAATCTTTTAAAAGAAAAACTTCTTGTGCTGTTATTAAGCTACTAAACATCATTAAAAATAATCATTGAATTAATTGTTTTCATGTCATTTAGTTTGATTATCAGTATTTTAAAGATAGTTTAATAAAAATAGATAAGATGATTATCTTTAGCTTTTTATAAAAAACCATTCATGAAAAACTTACAATTTATTTTTATTGCCTTACTAATCGTTTCTTGTAAAAGCACTTCAGAAGAAAATAACCCAATGGGTTATTCAGATGAAGTCTTAGAAAAAGCAAAAGCAATTCACCAAAAAGTCTTGGTGTTAGATACACATGTAGATATTAATGTTGCTAATTTTACAGCTGAAAAGAATTATACGCAACAATTAGGAAATCAAGTTAATCTTCCCAAAATGGAAGCAGGAGGTTTAGATGTTGCTTGGTTAATTGTGTACACAGGACAAGGAGAATTAACTGAAGAAGGTTACGATAAAGCCTACAAAAATGCCATAAGTAAATTTGATGCCATAGAAAAATTAACTTCTGAAATTGCACCCAACAGAATTGGTTTGGCGGTTACTTCTAAAGAGGCTAAGGATATTCATGCATCTGGAAAAAAAGTAGCGATGATTGGTGTTGAAAATGCCTATCCAATTGGAACAGATATTTCTAGAGTAAAAGAATTTTATGATCGAGGAGCAAGATATATGTCATTATCACATAACGGACACAGCCAGTTTTGTGATTCTAATACGGGAGAATTAGACAGTCTTTGGGTAGATAAAGGAGTAAGTGACTTAGGAAAACTAGTGATCAAAGAAATGAATAAATGGGGAATTATGATTGATGTTTCGCATCCATCAAAACAATCCATGAAAGACATGATTGAGCTTTCTAAAGCACCAATTATTGCATCCCATTCATCTGCAAGAGCCATGTGTAATCATAGTAGAAATTTAGATGATGAGCAATTGCAATGGATGAAAGAAAATGGGGGAGTTGTTCAAACAGTTGCATTTGAAACGTATATTAATACTGAAAAAGACAAAGCTTATACAAACGCCTTATATAAACTGATTCAAGAATTAGGATCTAAAGATAATTTTGAAGTAAAATCAAGAGAAGAGGTTAGAAAAATGGAACAGGTTGATAGAGATAATTACAGAAATAAATATAGAGAATTGTCTAAAGCAGCAAATAAAACGATTAATAAAAATAAGTTCCCGCCAGTAGATGTGGCTGATTTTGTAAATCATATTGATTATCTAGTTGAAAAGATGGGATTAGATCTCGTTGGTATCAGTTCAGATTTTGATGGTGGAGGTGGAGTTTATGGTTGGAATGACGCTTCTCAAACATTAAATGTGACAGCAGAATTGGTAAAAAGAGGTTATACAGAAACTCAAATTGCACAATTGTGGAGTGGTAACTTATTAAGAGTTTTAGATGTAGTAGCCAATGTTACAAAGCAAATTCAAGCTGAAGAATTATAATTTTTTAAAACTTATAAAAGCAAAAACCATCCGACAAAAGATGGTTTTTTAATTCAATTAATTCAAATAATTTACACAATGAAACAAGGTTGCTTGTTCTAAAAAAGATATTTCAATTTCTGTGCCAAAATTAATTATAATTTTGCTTTTATATGAATAGAATATCATTTTTACACTTATTTAACTATCTACCTAAAAACATTATTAATTTGTTAATCCGAATCCCTTATCGTATTGTAGGATTCGTTGAATTAATTAAAAAAAATTATCAAATTAATAACCGTTTATTTAGCGTGTTTGTGTGCTTTATAAGAAGAACGAACTAAAGGACCACTTTCTACGTACATGAAGCCCATTTCTAAGCCTAAGGTTTCGTACTTTTTGAATTGATCTGGAGTAATAAACTCTTTTAAAGGTAAATGTTTTTTTGTAGGTTGTAAATATTGACCAATCGTTAATACATCCAATCCAACACCTTGTAGATCTTTCATGGTTTGTATTACTTCTTCTTCAGTTTCACCCAAACCTAGCATTAAACCAGTTTTAGTTCTCATCCCGTTTTCTTTTAGGTATTTTAAAACCCCTAAACTTCGATCATATTTAGCTTGAATACGAACCTCACGAGTCAATCTTCGTACGGTTTCCATATTATGAGAAACGACTTCTGGGTGTACTTCAATAATACGGTCTATTTGTTTTGTGTTTCCTTGAAAATCAGGAATTAATGTTTCTAAAGTTGTGTTTGGATTTGCTCTACGTATGGCATCTACAGTTTCTGCCCAAATAATAGAACCACCATCTTTTAAATCGTCTCTATCTACAGAAGTGATCACCGCATGTTTAATTCCCATGATCTTGATGGATTGCGCTACTTTTTCTGGCTCATCCCATTCTACCGTTTCTGGTCTTCCAGTTTTTACACCACAAAAGCCACAAGAACGCGTACAAATGTTTCCAAGAATCATAAAAGTTGCGGTTCCTTCACCCCAACATTCTCCCATATTCGGACAGCTTCCACTAGCACAAATTGTGTTTAATTTATACTTGTCAACCAATCCTCTTAATTCGGTGTATTTTTTACCAACCGGTAATTTTACACGCAACCAATCGGGTTTTTTTACTCTTTCTTTAAGGACAGCAGTATCGTTTGCCATGTATCAATTTGTTTATGATGCAAAGTTACGAAGAAAACAATTAAAAACTCATTAAGAACCAAAGACAAAATCCTACTAAAAAAACAATTCCACAGATACTTAAAATCTTTAAATAGATAGAAGGTTGATGTTCTTTAGGAGTATGTTTTCCTGTGATTAATACGTAATTTAAAATGGCATAAAATGGAGTGGTTAAGAAAGAAAGAATTGTCGCTATTTTAACCATTAAGCCCATATTATCTCTAAAGTATCTAAGTATAATATAGGTACCCAAACCGAGTAGTAAAATCCAAAACCAATAACTGAGTTTTAGTTTTTTAGGGAATAGCAATTCGTTGGCTTTAGACATGGCTCTAGGTGAAGCATCTAAAGTTGTAATGGTAGTGCTAAACATCGTAGTTAACGCAGCAATTGCAATAAACACATAAGCAAAACTTCCTAAGTTTTTGGTGTATAACTCGATTAGTTGTTGGGCAAAAACACCTCCTTTATTAGAAAAACTTTCACCAGAATTATACATCACTAAAGCCCCTAAAACAACAAAACATACTGCTAAAAATAGCGTGCCGATATATCCAACATTAAAATCGAAAATGGCTTGTTTGGGTGTTATTTTTTGATGTGTTGTTTTTTCTTTCTCTAAAGACCAAATAGATTGCCAAATTGATATTTCTAGAGGTGCTGGCATCCATCCTAAAAACGCAATTAAAAAAGTGATTTCTATCGTTCCTTTTGGAATTATTTGAGTAAAGTTAAATGACTGTTCTGTTTTTAATAAGGCAACACTTACTGCGATAATTGTACAAATGGTGAGTAATAAAATAACATATTTCATTAAGCCGTCTAATAGCTTGTATTTACCAATTAGTAAAATTAAGATACTAATAACGGTAATTAGTAAAGACCAAGTAACCATGTCAAAAGTTCCAAAAAGGTTTACTGCTAAACCAGCGGTAACAATCGTAACTGCTGCTTGTACAATAAACATGGTAATAAAACTGATGATATAGCTAATTGCTAAAATCCCTTTTCCTAATTTTTTGTAGCCATCTAATAATGTTTCACCAGTTGCAGCAGCATATCTTGGTCCGAATTGAAAGAAAGGATATTTAAATAAATTGGCCAAAAGCAATGCCCATAATAAACCAAATCCAAAGTCTGCACCAGCACGTGTAGATTGCACTAAATGTGAGACACCAACAGCAGCTCCTGCAAAAAGTAATCCTGGCCCTAGTGATTTAAAGAGTGATTTTTTCATTAAGATTTCTTAATAATCTCTGCCAATAATTTTTTTGCACGTAAAAGTTTTACTTTCACATTATTCATTGGCTCATTAATTTGTTGAGAGATTTCTTTATAACTTAACTCTTGAAAATATCGCAACTGAATTACTTCTTGATATTTTGGTTTTAGTTGTTTGATATCTCGTAACAACTTGGCTAAATTTTGCTCAGTTATAATTTTATCTTCCGGAGTTGGATTGTCGTCAACGATCGAGTATACTTCAGATTCTTGCGCTTTGCTAGTTTCTGTATTGATAGAGGTTTTGTTTTTCCGTAAAAGATCTATATGAATGTTCTTAGAAATGGTGATTAACCATGTTTTGAACTTATATTTTTTATCAAACGTATCAATTTTATCAAAGGCTTTTGAAAATGATTGAATCGTAATATCTTCTGCATCATTATCGTTTTGGGTTCTTTTTAATTGATATTTATAGACATCAGACCAAAAATGATGCAATAAGAAATTGAAAGAAATTTGATTTCCCTCTTTTGCTTTATCAATATGCTGATTTAGAATCTCTTCGGTTATTTCCAATGCGTTGGTTTTGAAATGGTGTTGGATATAAATATAGCAAATTGAAATAGAACTAAAAAGATTTCCAATAATGGAAGAAAAAATACAGTGTTCGTTTCTTTTAGTTTTCTAGCAGAAAAAATGATGATTGCATAATTGATCAGAATATAGCTGCCTAACAAACTAAGTGTAATTGTTTCTTGTTTCCAGATTAGCATGATTGGAATTAATAGCAATAAAATTAGTTTAGAGATATAAAATAATCCAAGAAAAAACTTGTGTTTTACCTTATAATGTGACGAAGTTGAAAGATGTCTTCTTTTCTGACGAAACCATGCTTTCATGGTTTTTGGAGCTTCCGAGATTGTAAAACTATCTGAACTTACAGCAATTGTAGTGTTAGAGGATGTAGCGACATCTTTAATAAATAAATCATCGTCTCCAGATCTAATCTGAATGTGTTTTATAAATCCATTGACTCTGAAAAACTCACTTTTTGTGTAGGCTAAATTCCGCCCAACCGCCATATAAGCCGATCCAATTTTAGCATAAGAAAAATATTGAATAGCAGTAAGTAAGGTTTCAAATCGTACTAATAAATTGACAAATGAATTCTTTACAGGTTGATATTTTCCATAACCCAAAACAATCAACTTTTTATCTGAAAACTGAGAACTCATCTCCTGAATCCAGTTTTTTGAAGCCGGAATACAATCAGCATCTGTAAATAGCAAATGCTCGTGTTTAGCAGCTTTGATTCCTAAGGTTAAGGCGTATTTTTTATTTCCCCAAAAAGCTTCTTTGTTTTGTACGTTCAAAATTTTAATTCGATCGTCTTTTTTTTGAAACTTCTCCATCACCGGTAAAGTATCATCATTGGAAGCGTCATTAATTAAAACTAATTGATAGTTAGCATAATTCTGATTTAAGAGAAGAGGAATTAGTTTTTTTAGATTATCTGATTCGTTTTTAGCACAAACAATCACAGAAATTGGTAGTTGCTCACTTTCAGGTTTGTTCGTTTTCTTGTGAAAAATAAAAGAGAGAAAAAATAAGTAGTAACAAAGTTGAATTACCGAAACCGCTACAAAAATGTAGAATACAACAGTAATAATCATCAAGAATTAATTATGAGTTGGCTCAGCACAAGAGTCAAACTGATCTGGAGTTTTTCCACAAAAACCACAAGCATCACCATCTTTATTTAACATAGGATTTTGACTTGCACAAGTTCCTGCAAATTCTCCATCTTTTTTTGCCCAAATTTTAATTGCAATCCCTGCAAAACCTAAAGCTAATAATCCTATAGTTATTAAAACAAGTTTCATTATTATTCGTTTTTGATAGTACAAAGATAATCATTCTTCTAGAAATAGTAGATTGATTGTGTTGCGTTATTCTAAGTTTTTTATACTTTAAACTGATATAAATTAAACGTTTTGTTACCCTATCAATTAGTTTTTATTTAGTCATTATTTGACTTAGAGTAGTAGGTGTTTTTTGTTTATAATTAGTATCTTTTGTAAGTAGTAACTAATAAGAAAAGAGAGTGTAAAGGGTTTGCGTTAAAATGATAATTCTTTACGGTATCACATTTACTTCAATTTCAAGTGTAATGTCAAAGGTTTTTAGAATGACATCTTGAATCTTTTGTGCCAATTCAAAAATATCTTTTCCTGAGGCATTTCCATAATTGACTAAAACAAGTGCTTGTTTTTCATGAACCCCATATTCTCCAAAACGTTTTCCTTTAAAACCAGCAGTTTCTATTAACCAACCCGCAGGAACTTTTACTTTGGTATCGGAAATTTTATAACTAGGAATTTTTGGGTAATCCTTTTGAAGTTTGTTGAAATGGGTAGTAGAAATTACAGGATTTTTAAAGAAACTTCCGCTATTACCAATTTGCTTTGGATCGGGTAATTTAGATTGTCGGATTTTAATGACAGCATCAGAAACGTCTTTGATTGTTGGCAATGTAATGTTTTGATCTTGCAATTCCTTTTCAATAGCTCCGTAACTCGTATTTAGCTGATGCGTGTTTTTTGTCAACTTAAAACTCACAGATGTTAAGACAACTTTGCCTTTCAATTCATTTTTAAAAATAGAATTTCGATATCCAAATGTACATTTAGAATTAGAAAATTCTCGTTTTTTTGAAGTCGTAATTTCTAAAGCTTCGACTTTGGTAATGACATCTTTTACTTCTACACCATAAGCGCCAATATTCTGAATAGGGCAGGTACCAACATTTCCAGGAATTAAGGAGAGATTTTCAATTCCTCCATAGTCCTGAGAAATACACCACACTACAAATTCATGCCAATCTTCACCAGCGTTTACAGTTAAGTAGACATGATTTTCATCTTCAGAATCAATAGAAATTCCTTTGATATTGATACGAATAACTAACTGGTCAATGTCTTTAGTGAGTAGCATATTACTTCCGCCACTTAAGAAAAAAACATCTTTTTCTGTTTTTAATACCTCTTGTAATTCATAAAAACTAGTCACAGCTATAAAACGTTTTGCATTGACGTCAATACCAAACGTATTATATTTTTTCAGTGAAATGTTTTCAGAAATCTGCATTAACCAGGATAAACTTTTAAAGCTTCTTTTAATATATTGATTGTTTTTAATAAACTCTCTTTATTCAACACGTAGGCGATACGAATTTGATTTAAACCAACTCCGGGAGTCGAATAAAATCCTCCTGCAGGTGCAACCATAACGGTTTCATTGTCTACATGAAAAGATTCTAACAACCATTGTGCAAAATGATCCGAATTTTTAATGGGTAATTCTACTACACAATAAAAAGCTCCTTTAGGAGTGGCTAACTTTACGCCTTCAATTTCTTTTAACCCTGCTATCAAGGTATTTCTTCTTTCTACATATTCTTCAATAACTTCATCAAAATAACTTTGAGGAGTGGCCAAAGCTGCTTCAGAAGCAATTTGTGCTAAGGTTGGTGGACTTAACCTTGCTTGCGCAAATTTCATTGCCGTAGCAATTACTTCTTTGTTTTTTGAAACTAAACATCCAATTCTAGCTCCACACATACTGTAACGCTTGGAAACCGAATCAATCATGATGGCATTTTCTTGAATGCTTTCTTCTTGCATGATTGAATAATGCTCAACACCGTCATAGGCAAATTCTCTGTAAACTTCATCCGCGATTAAAAATAAATCGTGTTTTTTTACAATAGCAGCAAGTTTTTGTATTTCTTCTTTACTATATAAATACCCGGTTGGATTTCCAGGGTTACAAATTAATATTGCCTTTGTTTTTTGCGTAATTAATTTTTCAAATTCTTCAATTGGAGGTAAAGCAAAATTATCTTCAATCTTAGAAATTACAGGAACAATATTGACGCCAGAGGCTGTAGAGAAACCATTGTAATTTGCATAAAATGGTTCAGGAATAATAATTTCATCATCAACATCCATCACACTTCCAAAAGCAAATAATAAGGCTTCAGAACCACCCGTAGTGACAATAATCTCATCATTATCTACATAAATATCATGTTTCTTATAATAGTTAGATATCTTTTGGCGATATTCTTCTGAACCTTCAGACCTTGTATACGCTAAAATCTTAAGCGAGTGCACAGAAACAGCATCTAAAGCAATTTGTGGTGTGTTAATATCTGGTTGTCCGATATTTAAATGGTACACTATTCTCCCTTTTTTCTTTGCCGCTTCTGCAAATGGCACTAATTTTCTTATAGGTGATTCAGGCATTGAAAGCCCTTTGATAGATATTGAAGGCATTTATGATAAAATTAGATTTGAATTGCAAATTTGCGAAATATATTTCACAAATAGTCTAGTTTTCTTTGGTCTTTAAAAAGGTTAAAGTTTTCTAAAATTAAAATCTAAACTTTTAAAATTATGTGCTTTTATTAAATCTAAAATATTCCTTTGATTAAAATTTTACGAACCATATTTCTGTCTTTATTTCTTCTTTCTACTTTTGCTTTAAGTAGTCAGAATACTGGTTTTCATTTTTTTGATAAAAATAAAAAGTTTGAAGATGTCAACTTTAAACTCATCAATAACATTATTGTAATTCCGCTTGAAATTAATGGAGAACCAATCAATTTTAATTTAGATACATGGGTTAACAAAACAATCGTTTTTAATTCATCGAATGCAGACACTATTTTTTATGTCTTGATAAGAAATTTCAATTAAGAGGTTTAGGAAAAGGATTGCCTGTAGACGCCATAGTTTCTAATAATAATAGCTTCCGAATTCAGAATTTAGTGAGTAATAATCAGCGTGTCTTTATCGTTCTTAAAGATGAATTTGATTTATCAGCTAAAATGGGAATGACCATTCATGGAGTAATTGGGTATGACCTTCTCAAAGATTTAATTCTAAGAGTTAATTATAAAAGTAAAAAAAAATTCGCTTTTTTGATCCTACGTATTTCCGATATAAAAAGTGTAAAAAATGTGAAGTTTTCCCTCTAACCATCTATCAAAGAAAACCCTACATAGTCGTCAATGTTGTTTTAAATGATTCTTCCAAAACAGTTCCTGTTAAATTACTGGTAGATTCTGGTGGATCCTATGCTTTATGGCTTTTTGAACACAGCAAAGAAGAAATTGTAACACCAGAGAAGTACTTTTTAGATTTCTTAGGTGTTGGTTTAAGCGGAACAATTTTTGGAAAACGCAGTAGAATTACTTCTCTACAATTGGGGGATTATAAAATCAAATATCCAACGGTTTCATTTTTAGACACGGTTTTAACCAAGAATGCAAGACGTTTTAAAGCTAGAAACGGTAGTATTGGTAGCGGAATTTTAAAGCGGTTTAAAGTGTGGATCGATTATCCAAACAAACGATTAACACTTCAGAAAAATGGATCACTCTCTGACAGATTTAACTACAATATGAGTGGTATTGAAGTTGTTTACAACGGAAAAATGTTAGTGCAAGAGAGAGAAAGTAGCCTTGCAGAAAGTTATGGAAGGTCTGCCAATTTTGGAAGCGGAGGTAACACAGTAAATATTGTAACCAATTATGGGTATAAATTTAAACCTAGTTATCGTGTCAATGAGGTTTTAAAAGGATCGCCGGCAGATTTAGCAGGAGTTATAAAAGTTGATGTGTTAATGCGAATAACCGGAAAGCCAGTTTATAATTACAATCTAGAAGAAATCATCGCTAAGTTTCAGCAAAAGGCAAACAAGAAAATTCGTTTGACAATTATGCGTAATGGGCAATTAATTACCCTAGAATTTAAACTTAAAAGAATTGTTTAGCTATCCTCAGACAGCATGTTTTTTTCTTTTTCTGGAGCACTTACTTTTTGAACGTATCCTTTAATTTTTAGCGTTTTACGAGCGTTTTTAGCATTTGAAAAAATGGTAATCATCTTAGAAAAACCTCCCGGCCTTTTGGTATCATAAGAAACTTCAATCTTTCCTTTTTCTCCTGGCATTATCGGTTGTTCTGGTTTTTTAGGAACGGTACATCCGCAAGAAGCTTTTACTTGTGTAATGATAAGTGGAGATTTTCCTGTATTGGTAAATTCAAAAACTCTTACTCCGTTAGAACCTAGGGCAATTTTACCATAGTTGATGGTTTCTGTAACAAACTTAAATGCTGGTTTCTGATCGTCATTCGATTGCGCTAAAGAATAAACACTAATCAATAAAATGGTGATAAAAGTATAAAAGGTTTTCATGAGAATTAATTTTAATACATAATTACATAACAAATTTAATCAAAAAAAGGACTCCATCCTTTCAAATACAAGAGATAATTGTACTTTTGTGAGTTGTATTCTAAAAGCACAAAATAGTATGAATATTCCATCAAAATATGATGCAAGTTTAGTAGAAGGTAAATGGTACGATTACTGGATGAAACATAATTATTTTCATTCAGAAGTAGATCAAAGAGAGCCCTATACCATCGTAATTCCACCGCCAAACGTAACGGGAGTTTTACACATGGGACACATGCTAAACAATACTATTCAAGATGTTTTAATTCGTAGAGCGCGTTTGCAAGGTAAAAATGCCTGTTGGGTTCCCGGAACCGATCATGCATCAATTGCTACTGAAGCAAAGGTTGTTGCCAAGTTAAAAGAACAAGGAATTGAAAAAAGCGATTTAACCCGAGAAGAATTTTTACAACATGCTTTTGATTGGAAAGACGAATATGGTGGCATTATTTTAGAACAATTAAAAAAATTGGGTGCTTCTTGCGATTGGGAAAGAACTGCGTTTACCATGGATCCAGAAATGTCTGAATCGGTGATAAAAGTATTTGTTGATTTGTACAACAAAGGATTAATTTACCGTGGTTATCGAATGGTAAATTGGGATCCTGAAGCAAAAACTACTTTGTCTGATGAAGAGGTAATTCACGAAGAACGTCAAGGGAATCTGTACTATCTACAGTATCAAATAGAAGGTTCGGATGAAACCTTAACCATCGCAACGACTAGACCAGAAACTATTTTTGGAGATACCGCTATTTGTATCAATCCAAATGATGAACGCTTTACACATTTAAAAGGAAAGAAAGCGATTGTTCCTTTGTGCAACCGAGTGATTCCTATTATTGAAGACGAATATGTAGACATCGAATTTGGAACAGGTTGTTTAAAAGTAACTCCGGCTCACGATGAAAACGATAAAGTTTTAGGAGACAAACACAACTTAGAAGTGATTGATATTTTTAATGACGATGCTTCTTTAAATTCTTTCGGATTACACTATCAAGGTAAAGATAGATTTGTGGTACGTAAAGAAGTGACCAAAGAATTGTCAGCAAAAGGATTTTTGGTAAAAACAGAAGTACATACCAACAAAGTAGGAACCTCAGAAAGAACCAAAGCTGTCATCGAACCCAGATTGTCAGATCAATGGTTTTTAAAGATGGAAGATTTGGTAAAACCTGCCATAGAAGCTGTCTTAGGAGATAACCCAGAAATCAATTTATATCCAAAGAAATTCGAAAATACCTACCGTCATTGGTTAGGAAACATTCGCGATTGGAACATCTCTCGTCAATTATGGTGGGGACAACAAATACCTGCGTATTTCTACGGCGAAGGAAAAGAAGATTTTGTGGTTGCAGAGAGTAGAGAAGAGGCTTTTGAATTGGCAAAAATAAAATTAGCTGTCATTTCGAGCGAAGTCGAGAAATCTCTTAAAATTGAAGACTTACGTCAAGACGAAGATGCCTTAGATACCTGGTTTTCTTCTTGGTTATGGCCCATGTCTGTTTTTGACGGCATCAGAAATCCAGAGAACGAAGAAATTAATTACTACTATCCAACCAACGATTTGGTAACCGGACCCGATATTTTATTTTTCTGGGTAGCGAGAATGATCATTGCTGGATACGAATACAAAGACGAAAAACCTTTTCAGAATGTGTATCTAACCGGATTGGTGCGCGATAAACAACGTCGTAAAATGTCGAAATCTTTAGGGAATTCGCCAGATGCCTTAAAATTAATTGACGATTACGGAGCCGATGGTGTACGTGTAGGATTGTTATTAAGTTCTGCCGCTGGAAACGATTTAATGTTTGATGAAGATTTATGTCAGCAAGGAAAACAATTTGCCAATAAAATCTGGAATGCTTTTCGTTTGATTAAAGGTTGGGAAGTTGATGAAAGTATTTCACAACCCACAACGGCAAAAATTGGATTGGATTGGTACGAAGCGAAGTTTCAAAAAGCTTTGGTAGAAATAGAAGATCATTTTTCGAAATATCGTTTATCGGATGCCTTGATGGCGATTTATAAATTAATCATGGACGATTTTTCTTCTTGGTTATTAGAAATTGTAAAACCTGCCTACCAGCAACCGATTGACAAAATTACTTTTGATGCCATTATTAGGGTGTTAGAAAACAACCTAAAAATATTGCATCCATTTATGCCGTTCTTAACGGAAGAGATTTGGCAATACATTGCCGAAAGAACGCCAGAAGAAGCGTTGATTGTAGCAAGTTACCCAACACAAAAGAAGTTTGATGCAACTATTATTGCAGAATTTGATTTTGCTACCGATGTAGTTTCTGGCATTAGAACCATCAGAAAAGACAAGAACATTCCGTTTAGAGATGCTATAGAACTGTTTGTGGTCAATAATGAAAAAAGCAATAATGCCTTTGATGCCGTTATTCAGAAGTTAACCAATACATCTCAAATAAACACTGTTGCAGAGAAAGTAGACGGTGCCTCGTTTCGAGTAAAATCGAACGAATATTTTGTACCGATTGCTGTTGAAGATATTGATGTAGCTGCAGAAATAGAAAAGCTAAACGCCGAATTAAAAAGAGCTGAAGGCTTTTTGTTTGGCATACAAAAGAAGCTGTCTAACGAGCGTTTTGTGAGCAATGCGCCAGCACAGGTGATTGCCTTAGAACGCAAAAAAGCCTCGGATACCGAAGCGAAGATAGAAACCATTAAATCTAGTTTGGCAAGTTTGCAGTAGTTGTATGCTGAGCCATCATGTTTAGCCTGTCATGCTGGGCCTGTCGAAGCATCTAAATTTAACAGAACATTTATAAAGTTTAAATTAAACCCACAAGCTTGTGCGTTTTTGTTTTTTTTAGACTAGGTATTTATACCTGTTTTTTGAAAGGCTGTTTTTTAGTATCACTTTTTATAGTATTTTTAGAAACAGTATAGAATAGTTGTTTTATCCCGCTTTATATACCGGATAAAGTTAACTTTTATACACATATAACTAGTTGGCATTCATTGGCAGAACTAACTAAAAACTGAAAATTATGACAAAATATTCTACTATTTTAATGTTTATTTCTTCAGCAATTCTTTTAATATTAAAACTTACAGATTTAAAGGAATTAAACACAATAGCGATTTTGGAAATCGCATTCTATATTGGAATTATAACTTATACAACTTATATATTTCTATATTTTAATAAAAAATCAAAGCAAGAAACTAAATAATTTTAAAATAAAGTTTGCGGAATGCACTCAAAACTAAAACTGAATTGATGAATAAAAACTTACCATTAATATTAATTATCGCAAGTGCAATTTTAATTATTGCGAATTTTATGTTTTCCGAGAAATTTGATCGTGGATTTTGGATGACAACTTTATCTAGCGTATTAATTATAATAGCAATGATTTTGACAATGAGAGCGAATAAAAAACAAGGCAATAGTTGATAACAACAAAAATCATTACTTAAATAAGGAATAAAATTAAGTCGAAATTTTAGCTTGTTTGTGGAATCGAAAACTGAATTGAAAACCTAACTGCAAATTGAATTTAGAATTTAGCCTGATACGGAATAAATGGTTGACCGAATTCATTAAAATATTGGAAAATCGGAAAAAGGAATTAAGCCTAATATGAACAACGAAATGCCAACAACGTGTATAACTAATTGCTTGGTCTGTGCGTACTCGGAAAATTCTCCGAATTTTCCTCTGGTTCGTTTTCTTTTGCTAAATTAGTTGCTTAACCACGCAACTAATCATACACGAACACGTTGTAAGTAATGCGAAAATCGAGCTAAAATTGAACATTTGAACTAAAAAAGCCAACGCGCAAACAGCATATTTATTTTTTTGCCAACGCGAAAAACCAATGCAAAAAAAATAAAAGAGCTGTTTCTTGCCAACGCTCAAAGCGCTTTACTTTTCGTTTTGGACAAAATAATTTTGTTTGAAAGCTAAATGTACAAAAATCAACAGTCAATTCTTGTATGGGTGTAATCGAAGATAAATTTAGAGATCGCTATCTTCAACTCTGTTCAGATACTTATAAAATATCAGGTTAGAAATCATCGACTATGATTAACTAAGTTTTGGTCATTGAGGCTCTCGAAATAACCGATTTTTATTAATTATCGTAAAGCTTCTTTTAAAACTGTAATTGGGTGTTTTGCGATACGTTGAGTTCCGTCAAAAATTTGATGTCTACAACTCGTTCCCGCTGCCACAATCTCTATTTCTTTTGATGCATTTCTTACTTTTGAAAACAAGGTATCTTCGCCTATTTGCATACTTACTTTATAATGCTCTTTTTCATAACCAAAAGAACCTGCCATTCCACAACAACCGGTATTCATAATAGTAGGCTTGTAGTTTTCTGGAATGTTTAAAATGGTGAAAGTTGCATGGGTGCTAGACAGCGCTTTTTGATGACAATGACCGTGAATTTTCAAGGTTTTTGCGTCGCTAATAAACTGATTTGATTGGATTTTTCCTTTCTCAAATTCGTTCTTTAAAAACTCTTCAATGGTAAAAGCGTTTTTTGCAATTTTTTTTGCAGCTTCTTTGTCATCAGCCAAACGAATGTATTCATCTCTAAACGTTAAGATAGCGGAAGGTTCAATTCCGATTAATGGAGTTTCTGATGAAATAATTGCTTTAAAAGTGGCAACATTTTCATTGGCTAATACTTTCGCTTCTTTTAAGAATCCTTTTGATATAAAACTTCGTCCACTTTCTTGGTGATTTACTATGGTTGGATTATA
>Ga0115550_1000595_pt1 | contig 30099 bp, 33 predicted proteins | sample COGITO_mtgs_1005_FD_87177 | JGI IMG/M metagenome (GOLD analysis project Ga0115550, IMG submission 87177) | Pelagic marine microbial communities from North Sea - COGITO_mtgs_100511 | ecosystem: Environmental > Aquatic > Marine > Epipelagic | place: Germany:Helgoland, sampling site Kabeltonne...
CCCTCGATACCGTGGCGAGAAAATGCGCGCACAGCGCCCTCTACCAGACCATCGGTGATCTCAGCATTCCAGCGCGCTGCGACCACTGCAATGCGCACAGGACCGACGTTAAAGTTACCCTCTTCGGGTCTATATTCACTCATGCTTTGTTCCTGTGGTTATTCGCACTCGACATGCTCAACGACTTCGAGATCAAAGCCGGAGATGCCAGTAAATTTAAATGGCGCGCTCATCAGGCGCATTTTCTGAACACCAAGATCGCGGAGAATTTGCGATCCGGTACCCACCTGTTGATAGACTACCTCGGTCGCTGGCTGCGCGCGCAACTGTTCCGGATTGAGAATCTGGCCGATACTGCGATCGATATCCTCAGACGATTCCGGATAGTAAAGCAACACCACCACGCCACGACCTTCAATGGCTACGCGCTCAAGGGCTTTGTGAAACGACCAGCTCTTAAACGTGCTGGAGTCTTCAATAGCAAGTAAATCACGCGCCGATCGGTTGGTATGGACGCGCACCAAAGAGGGCTCCTCGGTGCTCACATCACCCATCACCAAGGCGAAGTGCTTTTCACCACGCGCATTATCGAGGTAGGTTTTTAGAGTGAATTCACCGAAGCTAGTACTTACTTCGCGCTCACTTATACATTGGGTGGTCTGTTCGGTAACCAGTCGATGGTGAATCAGGTCGGCGATGGTACCAATCTTGAGATCGTGTTTCTGAGCGAACAGTTCAAGATCGTCACGACGCGCCATGGTGCCGTCTTCATTCATAATTTCAACAATCACCGCGGCCGGTTCAAAGCCCGCCATTTTTGCCAGATCACAGCCAGCCTCGGTGTGGCCTGCGCGACTGAGCACACCGCCGGGCTGAGCCTTGAGCGGGAAAATATGCCCAGGCTGAACAATGTCCTCAGGTCGCGCACTGCTGGCAACGGCAGCCTGCACAGTACGCGCGCGATCCGCGGCAGAAATACCAGTGGTGACGCCTTCGGCAGCCTCAATCGACAACGTAAACGGCGTGCTGTGGCTGGAATTGTTATTGTTGGAGTTGACCATCATCGCCAGATTTAACTGTTTGCAGCGGTCTTCATGCAGTGTCAGGCAGATCAATCCCCGCGCATAGGTGGCCATAAAATTAATATCCTGAGGGCGAACCATCGGCGCCGCCATCACCAGATCGCCTTCATTCTCACGATCTTCATCATCCATCAAAATAACCATCTTGCCCTGACGAATATCTTCGACCAGCTCTTCTATTGTATTAACTGCCATTTTTATTCTCTTCCGATCCTAACTAGATGTGTTTTTTAATTGACGCTGTCGGCGGCCTTGTCACCGAGCAGCAGGCGCTCAAGGTAACGGGCGACCAGGTCAACCTCAAGGTTTACTTTGCTACCGACCTGATAATCACCCATGATTGTGTGAGTCATCGTGTGCGGCACAATATTCAGCTCAAACTCAGCACCGTCGACATGATTGACCGTTAAGCTGGTGCCATCGACGGTTATTGAGCCTTTGTGAGCAACGTATTTGGCCAGCTCTCGCGGTGCGCGAATACGGAAACGCCAAGAGCGCGCATCTTCGTGCAGGGAAACTACTTCACCGATACCATCGACATGACCAGAAACAATATGGCCGCCAAAGCGATCTGACGCCTGCATCGCCTTTTCTAAATTGATGCGGTTGCCGGGTTTTAGGCTGCCGGTGGTGGTAAGCGTCAATGTCTCCACCGAAACATCGGCGACAAAGCCATTTTCAGTCAGTTCTACTGCCGTTAAGCAAGTGCCGTTACAGGCGATGCTGTCGCCGAGCTGCACATCGCTCATACTGAGACCGCCGGCATTAATACTGAGCCTCGCGTCACCACCGCGCGGTTCGAGTTCGGCGAGTTCGCCTATTGCGCTGATAATTCCTGTAAACATAGTTTTAACCTGTATTGATCAATTTTTTACGTTGCTACCCTCAGCCCAGTCCGAGGATCGCGGCAACCTACATGAGTCCCCTCCGCTGCGCTCGCTCAGGATGATCATAACGCCATTACACATGGTGTTATGATCAATAATCCTTATCCGGCCTCAGGGTAATACGGATGTCCTCACCAATCTGGCGTATATCTTTTACCGCGAGCGCTAAATGCGCGTCAATTGTCTGTATTGGCAGCTCAAACATTGGCCGCGCAGCGCTGCCAAATAGCTTCGGTGCCCAGTAACAGACCAGCTCATCGAGCAACCCTTCAGCGACAAAGGCACCCGCCAGTCCGGCGCCGGCTTCAACCATGACGTTATTACATTCTCTGCGTGCCAACTCGAGCAATAATTCATAGAGATCAACGTGACCATCGCGAGCGGCGAGAAAGACGACCTCGGCTCCCGCGGTTTGCAGCGCAACCGCTTTTTCACGCTGTTCGGGGCCATCCATTGTGGCGACCAAGGTTTTGCCCGGTTGCGCAAACATACGCGCCTCGGCACTCATCTTTAAGTGACTATCAACCACGACGCGTAACGGCTGACGCAGGCTATCTTCGACACCGACATCTGCATTGGTGATACGCACAGTCAGCGAGGGATCGTCCATCAACTGCGTGCCGATGCCGGTAATAATGGCGCAGCTGGCAGCGCGTAGGCGCTGCACGTCTTTACGCGAGGCTGGCGTAGTAATCCACTGACTCTGACCGCTGGCCATCGCGGTACGACCATCAAGACTGGCCGCGGTCTTCACCAGCACCCAGGGCAGACCCTGCTCATGACGTTTAATAAAACCTTTATTGATTTCTCGGGCCTGGTCTTCGTATAGACCGCAGGCCACTTCGATACCGGCATCTTGCAGCAGCTTAATACCATCGCCGGCAACTTTTGGATTGGGGTCTTCGCAGGCGATCACTACGCGGCTAATACCTGCATCAATAAGTGCTTGAGCACAGGGTCCGGTCTTACCGGTATGACTACAGGGCTCGAGGGTGACATAGGCTGTAGCGCCTTGATTGATAGCGCCTTGAGTTCCAGAGGCCGCATTCAACGCTTCGATCTCAGCATGATGGCCACCGGCGGGGCGCGTATACCCCTCACCGACAACCTGACCATCAACAACCAACACACAGCCGACACTGGGATTGGGGCTGGCTGTATAGCGCGCTTTGGCCGCCAATTCGAGCGCCCGCGACATATGCTCACGGTCTGCAACAGAGTACGTCATTAGACTTTCGTCGCAGGCGGTTTTAAGGCGCTCAAGCGATTGAGCTCGTCTTGAAATTCGCTGAGATCCTGAAAACTGCGATAGACCGAGGCGAACCGGACATAGGCAACTTCATCCAGCTCGCGCAATTTGACCATCACCTCTTCACCAATCATCCGCGAGGAGACTTCGCGCTCACCCGTAACCTGCAGAAAATGTTTAATTTGCGTCAATGCGACTTCAATCTGTTCAATCGATACCGGGCGTTTTTCCAATGCTCGCTGCAAACCAGCCCGCAACTTGTGCTCATCGAAGGGCTCACGGGTGCCGTCGGTCTTAATCACCCGCGGCATCACCAACTCGGCCATTTCATAGGTCGTAAAACGTTCGCTACAGCTGAGACATTCTCGGCGACGCCGCACCTGGCCGCCGTCGGCGACCAAACGTGAATCGACGACTTTAGTGTCATCAGCATTACAAAAGGGACAATACATGGCTGTAGATCAAAAAAATGGGATGGCATTCTACCATAAGATAATGCTCTGGAAGCTATTACAGATTATCCATAGGGGCTAAGCCAACATCCTCACCAGAGTGGATATAGCGGACTCCATGATCGCCGATAATACAGCGATGCCGAGGTCCATTCAGAGCACCATCGCGGACCTCGTAACCAGCGTCACCCGGGTATAACAGCACCGCGCTATCCGCATCCCGAGCCACTCTCGGCGTCACCCAGTAGGGCTCGAACACACGCAGACATTCCAGAGCTTGGTCGGCGCTCGCACACTGCTCGAGCAACTTAAGACTCATGTAGGTCGGCGGCATCATATCGAGCTCGCCTGACTGATGACGGTTGATGCCTTGGCTCGGCGTCAGCCATTGAAAATCGTGAATTTCGCCATCATCGATCACCACATCCGACTCGGCTTCACTCACCACGGCAGCAAAGAACCAGGTGGCAAAGCGTCTCTTTAGATTTTCCGGCGTGGTCCAATGAGCAAAATGGACCAACTGCTGTGAGTCTAAAATCAGCCCGCACTCCTCTTCACACTCCCTGACCGCGGCGACCCGAGCCGCTAACTGCTCAGCCTCCAGCCCAGTGTTATCGTCGCACTCACTATCAGTCTGATCAACAGCACCGCCGGGAAATACCCAGGCACCGCCGGCAAAGGCCAACTGGGCATTGCGGCGCAAAAGCAGCACCTGCAGACCCACTCGCGCCTGACGCATTACCATAACGGTTGAGGCGAGCCGCAATTTGGCGTCGGATGTACCTGCGAATTGCAAAGAATGGGTTTCGCTCACGCGCGAGCCTCTAAAGTTATTTTTTTATCGTTTTTAGCAGCCCTAGTTAAAAACAAAAAAGCCCTGCAGTAAACAGGGCTTTCTCAACCTAGTTATTGCGCCAGTCGTTAACCATAAACTGGGAAGCGCGCACAGATTTCCAGTACGTTAGCCTTAACTTGCGGAATAACCTGCTCGGCGGTGCCGTTTTCGAGGCTATCGAGAATATCGCACATCCACTGAGTCAGCTGAACCGTCTCTTCGAGACCAAAACCTCTGGTCGTGATCGCTGGCGTACCGACGCGCAAGCCCGATGTCACAAAGGGAGAGCGTGGATCATTGGGCACGGCATTTTTATTGACCGTGATAAAGGCTTCACCCATGGCGCGGTCGGCATCGGTACCGGTGTACTCTTTGCCGATCAGGCTGACTAGCATCAGGTGGTTTTCGGTACCGTTGGAGACAATATTGAATCCGCGTGCCATAAAGGTCGCTGCCATGGCCTTGGCATTGGCGATAACCTGCTTTTGGTAGTCGACAAACTCTGGGCTGGCGGCTTCTTTAAAGGCTATCGCCTTGGCGGCAATCACGTGACACAGTGGGCCACCCTGGCCACCAGGAAAAACTGCCGAATTACATTTTTTCGCCACGTCTTCATCATTGGTAATAATGATTCCACCGCGCGGGCCGCGCAGGGTTTTGTGCGTGGTTGACGTCACAACGTGAGCATGTGGCACTGGGTTGGGGTAGACGCCGGCGGCAATCAAGCCAGAGACGTGGGCCATATCGACCATCAAGTAAGCGCCAACCTTGTCGGCGATTTCGCGGAAACGCGCCCAATCCATAATGCCGGAATAGGCTGAGAAACCAGCGATAATCATTGCCGGCTTGTGTTCAATCGCCAGCGCTTCAACCTGATCGTAATCGATCAGACCGGTCTCTGCGTTGAGGCCGTACTGAACCGCATTGTAGAGTTTTCCGGAAAAATTCGGCTTGGCGCCATGAGTCAGGTGACCGCCGTCGGCCAGACTCATACCCAGAATCGTGTCACCACCTTTAATCAGCGCTAGAAAGACTGCACTGTTTGCTTGCGACCCGGAGTGCGGCTGGACATTGGCAAATTTTGCGCCGTAGAGACTTTTCAATCGATCGATCGCCAGCTGCTCAGTGATATCAACATATTCACAGCCACCGTAGTAGCGCTTACCGGGATAACCTTCGGCGTATTTATTCGTCATCTTGCCACCCTGAGCAGCCATCACTGCCGGGCTGGTATAGTTCTCGGAGGCAATCAACTCAATATGCTGTTCCTGACGCTGATCTTCCTGCTGCATGGCTTGCCATACTTCAGCATCAAAATTTTCAATAGTCTGGTCTTTATCGAACATGGTTGGCGGGTTCCCTTTTATGTTGTGACAGTTAAAATTGCAAGTTTTAAAAACGGCTGAGAGTTTAACCGATACGGCATTGTGCCGACAGTCAAAATCGCTTTTCAAAGGTCATTTTTCCAGCAGAGCTATCGCTTCAATATGCGCTGTGTGGGGAAACATATCCATCACCCCCGCCGCCGTCATTTTGTAGCCTGCCTCCGCGAGGACTTTAAGATCGCGGACCATGGTCGACGGATGACAGGAAATATAAATAACCTGCGCCGCCTTCGTTTTTGCGATCCACGGCATCACACCGGCAGCACCATTTCTCGGCGGATCAAGCAGCACCAGATCAATATTGCCTTTAATCTTACGCATGCCTGCCCAGCTGCTCAGATCTGAAACCATAAACTCGGTATTACTGATAGCGTTGCGCCGAGCATTGTCTTGCGCCGTGTCGACCAGATCAGCCAATCCCTCGATGCCAATCACGCGGTCGAACTGGCCGGCCAAGGGCAGGGAAAAATTGCCCGCACCGCAAAATAGATCAACGGCAACAGCCGAGGTGCCCGATTCTTTGGTACGCACCAGATCCAATACCTGATCAATCATCTGGCGATTAATCTCGCCATTGATCTGAACAAATTGACCCGGCTCTACTTGCAGCTGAATAGCGTCTGTCAACGCTGTAATCAACGGCTGATCACCGCCATCGAGGCGCACAAATGCAGTCTGTTTTTCGGTCTTCCACCACAGCTGCGCATCGTTCAAAGGCAGCTCCGCCAACATCCGTTGCAGTTCAGCTGCGGACGGCGCCCGACTGGCCTCAACGGCAATAGCGACGGCGTTATCGGCACGTAGCAGTTCGACCTCAGAGAGGCGAATACCCGTGGGGAAATTAACCATCCAACCCGGCAGCGCGGCGACTATGTCAGGCAGTGGCTGCGCCAGCACGGCACATTGGCTGATCGGCTCAATACGGCGACTGCCGGCGTTGCGAAAGCCAACCATAATCTGACCGTCTTTGGCGCGCTGCACGGCGAGACGCGCGCGTCGCCGATAGCCCCACTGCGGCGCACTGAGAGCAGGCAGAACAATCTCCGGCTGCAGGCCAGCGCGCTCTAAACTGTCCAATAATTGCTGCTGTTTAAAGGCGATTTGCGCGCCGTGGTCGAGATGCTGCAGGGTGCAGCCGCCACAGCGAGGAAAATGTTTACACTGTGGTGCAATGCGACTTGCCGAGGCAGTGATAATATTTAATACATGCGCTTCGTCATAGTTGCGCTTTTGATTATGGCGGCGCAACTCGACTGTCTCGCCGGGAAGTGCGCCGTCGATAAAGCAGGTTTTGCCATCGGGGCGGCCCACGCCGCGGCCATCATGAATCAAATCAACAATTTCGCAGATCAATGGAGTATCGTTGGCCATGCCGGTATCTTGTGGGTCGGTTGAAGGGCGCCTATGGTAGCAGATTGAGATACTCGCTTTTGAATGTTTTACATACTCCAGCATTGACGTGATAATCGCCGCTTAAAGTACCTATCGACAGAGGAAGTATAATGAGCATGCGCAATACTGAGCAACACTGGGGCTGGCCGAGCAAGCTTCTGCACTGGCTGACAGCGCTGCTGATTTTGATTCAGATTCCGCTCGGCTACTATGCCGACGACTTACAGCGCTCGCCACTTAAACTGGAACTGTTTGGCTGGCACAAGTCGCTTGGCATGGTGATATTGATGCTGGCGATTATGCGCCTGCTGTGGCGCATGGCCGGCTCTATCCCCACGCTCCCTGACGCCACTGTGCTGCAACAACGACTGGCTAGTCTCGGCCACAGCCTACTCTATGGCTTAATGCTAGCGCTGCCACTTAGTGGCTGGGTCATGTCTTCCGCGGCCAATCGACCGATTAATCTGTTCTGGCTGGTCGAAGTGCCGGCGATCACTGGGCCCAACAAGGCGCTGAAAGACATCGCCGAAGAAGTCCATGAGGTGTCAGTGACGCTGCTGCTCGTCGTGCTGGCGGTACATATCGGCGCCGCCCTGTGGCACCACTTTAAGCTGCGTGACAGCGTGCTGAAACGCATGTGGTTTTAGCCCAGTGAATCACTCACCTAAATATTACCTGCTGACACTGCTGCTTATTTGTCTACCCGGCGCTGCCGATGAGTGGCGCTCTGTGCCGACAAGCAGTCAACTCAACTATGCGGTCGACTTTCAAGGCCTGCCGATTGAGGGTCAGTTTAAACACTTCTCGGTGCACTACAGCGCGACTAAAAATCTGCTGGTGACGGTGGACATTGGCAGTGCCGACATGAGCGATGATGAACTCAACAGTGAAATTGCTGGCGCCGACTGGTTTGATGCTGAACGCTTCGGAAAGGCTGTTTTTAGCAGTGACACCATTATTAAAAACAGCCCCTCAGAGGGTGAGTTCAGTGCCGAGGGAACGCTCACGTTAAAGGGCATCTCACAATCCGTCCGTGTGCCATTTCGCTGGCAACAAGATTCTCAGCAACCAAATAGTGCCAGCATGATGGGTCAACTGGTGCTTCAGCGCAGCGACTTTTCGATTGGCATTGGCGACTGGTCGAGTGGCGAGCAGATCGGCATTGATGTCAGCGTCAGCTTTAGCGTCCTGATGCAGCGACAAACTGAGGCCTCAACTAATTAAACCGCTTGTTGCGACCATATTATTGCTCTCCAGTCTATTGTCCGGCTGCATGCTGCATCAGGAGGAGCCAGCCAAGCCACAACGGCCCGCCAACTTCCCGACAGAAATCTATGCTGGCGCTGACAAGCAGAGCAGTCTCTATCAGCTAGACAGTTCCCTTTCCACAGTCCGCATTAAGGTTTTGCGCGGTGGTTTAATGGCCAAGCTGGGCCATGACCATATTGTTGCCAGCCGTGATATTCAGGGTTATCTGTTGCTCGGTAGCAACTCAGCTGAGCGCAGTTGCCGAGCAGATTTTTATGCGCCGATAAACCAACTAATTGTCGACGACCCCACTCTGCGAGCAGAAGCCAATCTGTCCACCACACCTTCAGCCAACGATATTGCCGGCACCAAAACCAATATGCTGATCAGCCTGCAAGCCGATCAATTTCCTTTTCTGCAACTGCATAGTGTTGACTGCGCGGGAGCATTAAACGAAGAGCCTGTCTCGACCACCATCAGCCTGCACGGCGTCAGCCGCGAGCAGCTATTACAGATGACAGTGGCCCGACCTGATGCCGAGAGCTTGGTTATCAGCGGCCGCTTTGCTATTTTACAAAGCGACTTCGGCATCGAGCCGTTCTCGGTATTTAATGGACTGCTCAAGGTAGAAGACAGACTGGACATCAGCTATCAGATAGTGGCGCGTAAAAAAGACTAGCGCGGTGACTCAGGTATCTGACAGAAACCCTGGGCGGGCACATCCAGCGCATTGTTAAACTTGCTCGAGAGATTTTGAAAGGCAATTAACCCCGTCAGTTCGACGATTCCCTCGTCATCATAAAACGTTCTCAGTCGCGCCATTAATTCGGCGCTGACAACGCCGTCGGTATAGGTCACCGCATCAGTGTACTCGAGCACCGTTCGCTCCTGCTGATCGAAAATATCCTGATTGCGCCAATCGCTGAGCGCGAGCATTTTATCCATCGAGCCAGTACGCTTTGCCAGAGTGGCGGAATTGATGTCGACACAAAAATGACAGTCATTAACCTGCGACACCCGCACTGTCACCAATGAGCGCAGCACCGGACTTAAGGGCGAACTTTTTCGGTCCAGCACACCATACATAATCGCCACACTGGCAAACAGTTTTGGCGACCGCCCCCAGAGTAGACCGGGATCGAGCACAGCACCGTATTTGCGTTTCTGATTCCAGAAAAACGGGCGCAGATACCAGGGATATTGATTGAGGGGTTTCACTTGAACGTGCATGATTTCACCTATTGCCGGGCGCCAGAATAAGGTCGAGAGCGCGAATGGCGACTAGTGTAACAATTGTCGCGAACCTACCAAGCAATCGCTTTGTTATCCCAATCCAAATAGGAGAGCTGACCGTCAATTTCGGCATCGGTCATAATTCCGCAGAGCCGTTCAGCAACAAACTCTGGCGTAAATAATTTATCCGCTGGCACCGAGGCCTGAAAGGGTTTCGACAGCGCCGTATCAGTGGTGCCCGGATGGAAGGAGATCATCTTGACGTTTTTTACCCGCCGCGCATATTCAATAGCGAGGGTGCGCAGCAGCATATTCAGCGAGGCCTTAGAACTGCGGTAGGCATACCAGCCGCCGAGATGGTTGTCGCCAATACTGCCCACTCTGGCGCTGAGAGCGGCGACGACACAGCGCTGTTTGCCTTTTAACACGCGGTGCAACAGCTTCAGCCACAGGACCGGCACCACGGTATTGGCTTGAAACACCGTTTGCAGCGAGTCGGCATTGATATCTTCAAGGCGCTTTTCCGGCCACAGCGTGTCGCTGTGCAAAATACCATGACAGATCACCACTCGAGTAATGCGCCCGGCAAAGGGCTGCAACTGTTCCACCACCGCGGCCATCGCCGGCTCGGCATACTCAGTTTCGATCCACATTAGAGCATTGGTTGTGCTCGCAGCGTTTGCAGCCGGATCAGGTACGGATGCAGAGCCAGGTGCAGAGCCAGGTGCAGGTTTGCGGCTCACCGCAATCACCGTCTCTATCTCAGAGTCGGCGCTTAACTCAGCGATAATGGCCTGGGCAAGACCGCCGCTGGCGCCGAGCACCAATGCTGCATTCGAATCAGTCATAGCTCACTCGGTTTGATCTCACAGACCTCGCAGCGCTCACTGCCGGTCAATAACTTTGAGATCCGCGAACGGTGCTTGGCAAAAAACAGATAGACCCAATGGGACACCTGCTTGACCACTGGCCAGCGCAGCACTGCAACCCAGTGACGCTTGCCCACCAGGGCCCAAGCTTCGTAGGTCACATCCAGCGCATAGATCATGTCACCATTGGCTAACTGACCATGCAGAATCTGATCGGCGCGCACAAGATCAATGTGCGGAAAACGCTGGGCAAAACCCTCGGCGTGAATATCTTCCAGAGCGATAGTTTGCGCGCTGTCGAGTCGACACAAGTGACGCATCTCTGAGACACAGAGCGGACAGCCACCATCGTAGAAGATAGTAAGCTTTGGTTTGGAAACAACTGACTCAGACATAATTTATAACTCCGCCACCATCAGTGCAGCGACCAGGCCGTGCAATGAGACGACTAAAATGGTGATTCGCAAGCGCATTGACCAATAACTGCTGCGCATTAAGTGAGCGTCCCCGGTTGCACGCTCTACCCAGAGTAAACTTAAAAATCCCGCCAACAGCAAGCAGACAGCAAACACTGTCATAATCGGCGCGATATAGATCAGCAGCAGGCAGGCCCAGGCACAGAGGGCAATAAAATTGCTAAATAAAATGGTCACCGACATTAGCCTGCTCGATTCGGCAAGCCGACTTCGCTCCCACAGTGCACCACTTAAAAAACTCAGAATGACCGCGCTGTAACCAATAAACACATAGGGTGCATAAAGACCCAACAGCGACGCACTCTGCAAGCCCTGAGCGTTAAAATAGGCATTCGCCATAAGACCCGCGAGCAGAATAAATGGCAGTGAGCCGAGATCGCCGAGCAGTGCGGTGAGGTTGTATTTCGGTGCCGTTAACGGCGCGTGGTCAGACATAAGGGGATCGTTTTCACTTATTGGTTGAAACATTCACTGTCTATGCAAACCTTACGCGTGGCACAGTTATTCAGATGATTCTGACAGGCCATAGAATAAGTCTAAATTAAGCCTGCCAGCGTATCTATCGACTCATTTATCGCTTTAAATGCGCTTGGCGTCGAGACTCCTCACTATGCAAAAAGTCGGTCTTTTTTGGTTTAACCATGATTTGCGTATCGATGATAATGCCGCACTATTGCGCGCCGCCGCCGAAGTCGACAAGCTGATCTGCCTCTACTGTGTCGATGCCACCAGTGCCGGACCTCGGTGGCAGCAACCGGCCAAATTGGCGCCGCGGCGGCGTGAATTTTTATTTCAATCGCTGCAAGATCTGGAAATCCAGCTCAATCACTATGGTCAGAAGCTGGTGGTACGTATGCAGCCGCCCCTCGACGCGATTGCGCAGCTGATTACCGTGCACAATGTCTCACACCTCTATCGCTCCAACCATGTCGGCGTCTACGAAAACACCATCTGGCAGACGCTGCGCAAACGCTACGCCATGCTCGAGTTCACTGAGTGTCATACGCATACGTTATTTGCGCCATCGCAACTGCCCTTTGCGATTGACCAACTGCCGCATAGTTTTTCCAAATTTCGTCGCCTTGTCGAAAAAATGGACATGACCATTGCCCTTGACGCTCCCTTAGACGCACCCACGGAATTACCGCCCCCCGCTCTGGTAGCAGATTTGGCTTGGCAACCGCTTTGGCATAAGCATTTCCCACCAAGCGATAGTCCAACAGCGCTATTTAAGGGCGGAGCCAGCGCCGGAGAACAACATCTGAAAGGTTACTTTGCCAGCGATCTAGCGAGCACTTACAAGCTCACTCGAAACGGTCTCGATGGCATGGATTATTCAACAAAATTTTCCCCTTGGCTGGCCAATGGTACGCTCTCGGCGCGGCGCATCGTGCAACAGCTGCAGGACTACGAAGCCCGCGCGGGCGCCAATGATTCGACCTATTGGATTTTCTTCGAACTTCTCTGGCGTGAGTATTTCCAATGGTATGGGCACAAGCACAAACAACGGCTATTTGCCTTTGAGGGCATTGGTGACGCCGCCCCGACCACCAGTTTTTATGCCGAGCGCTTTAAAAAATGGTGTGCGGGCAACACCCCCTACGCGATTATCAATGCCTGCATGAAGCAGTTAAATGCCACCGGTTATTTATCCAATCGCGGCCGCCAACTGGTGGCCAGCTGTTTTGTCCATGAGCTCGGCCTGGACTGGCGCCACGGGGCCGCCTATTTGGAACAGCAACTCATTGACTATGACGTCGCCTCTAATTGGGGCAACTGGCAGTACCTTGCCGGCGTGGGTGCCGACCCTCGTGGACACCGCCGTTTCGACTTGCAGAAACAGGCGCAGATTTATGATCCCGACAATCAGTTTGTGCAGCGCTGGGCCGGCGGCCAAACGCTGCAACCGTTGGACTCAGTCGATGCCGCCGACTGGCCGATCTAAGCGCGCAACAAAGCGCCCATGGTAGACTGCGACTTAAATTAAAACCCCAACTCACTAAGCATCCTTGACCATGAATAAATACCACAGCATGCGCCTGATCCTCGGCGATCAACTGAATGCCAGCCACTCTTGGTATAAAGAGCAGGACGACGGCGTGCTCTATGTGATTGCCGAACTACATCAGGAGGCCAGCTATGTTCGCCATCATATTCAAAAGGTCTGCGCTTTTTTTGCGGCCATGGAGAGTTTCGCCAGCGCCCTGAAAGCGGCGGGACATCAGGTCAGACACTTAACATTGGATGACACCGCGGCCTTTGCAACCCTCAGCGACTTGATTGCCGCGCTGTGTACCGAGCACGGCATTGTTCACTTTGCCTATCAGCAGCCAGATGAATATCGTCTCGCCGAACAGCTGAGGCAACTAGAATTGGGCATTAGCGTGCACTGCTGCGAAAGCGAACATTTTTTACTGAGACAAGATGAACTCGCCAGCTACATTAAAGTTGGCAAGCACAATCGCATGGAATCCTTCTACCGCAAACTGCGCAAGCGCTTTGATATTTTGATGGACAACGATCAGCCACTTGGCGAACGCTGGAATTTTGACGGTGAAAACCGCAACAAACTAAAACCCGCGGATCTTGAGCAAATTCCACAGCCACTGTTGTTTGCCAACCCGGTGGGCAGCTATCTAGAGCGTATTCAACGACACCAAATAGACACGCTCGGGACCATTAATAACGCCACAGAGGAGCTACTATGGCCTGTTAACCGTCAGCAGTCGCTGCAGCTATTGGCGTTTTTCTGTGAGTACTGCCTGCCCAACTTTGGCCGTTTTCAGGATGCCATGACTGCGCAGAGCGAATCGCGCTGGAGCCTCTACCACTCGCGTATCTCGTTTGCCCTCAACAGCAAAATTCTCCATCCCATGCAGGTGATTGACGCTGCGCTTAAACGCTTTGCCGAACCCAACAGTGGTGTCGACTTGGCTCAGGTAGAGGGTTTTGTGCGCCAGATACTTGGCTGGCGTGAATATGTACGCGCCGTCTATTGGGTCAATATGCCCGACTATGCAGAGCGCAATAGCTTTGAAGCCAAGCGCGATCTGCCCGATTATTTTTGGACCGGCGAGACCAAAATGGCGTGCATGAAACAGGCGATCGATCAGTCGCTGGACTACGCCTACGCGCATCATATTCAGCGTTTAATGGTCACCGGTAACTTTGCCATGCTTGCGGGTATCGACCCGGACCAGGTCGATCAGTGGTATCTGGGAATTTATATCGATGCCATCGAATGGGTCGAAATGCCGAATACCCGAGGTATGAGTCAGTTTGCCGATGGCGGTTTTATTGCCACCAAACCCTACGCGGCCAGCGGCAGCTACATCAATAAAATGAGCGATTATTGCAAAGACTGTCACTACAGTGTCAAAGAGCGATTTACTGAAGACGCCTGTCCGTTTAACAGTTTGTACTGGCACTTTATGCAGCGCCACAGTGAGCGCTTTTCAAGAAATCCGCGTACCGCTATGGCCTACCGCAGCTGGGAAAAAATGGACGCTGAGGTAAAGCAATCTTTAATCGCAAGAGGCGACTATTGCTTGAGCAATTTAAACCAGCTCTAAACCACCTCTAAGGCCAAATATTTTTGTAAAAAAAACAGCTCGTCAGTTATTGACTCACATCGACTAAGGCGTCGATTATCGTGCTGTAATTTTCAAAAAATTCTTTCGACGTGCCATCGTCGTAGGTCACCGGCGTTTTGATATCACCGTTAATTTTTATAATGCCGAGATTATCAAGCAGTACCGCCGCCTTGCGTCGGAAATCCACTGAGCCTAGCCAATTAATATAATTTAGTGGCCCCCAGTCTTGAACGGAGCCGCCAGTAGAGTGATATTTAGTGATGCGGGTAAAAACAATATCATTCTCCCGATCGACAAAAATATACTGGCCAAATTTTCCACTGGCATTAAAGATAACCGCTTTGTCATTGTGACGTGAAATCCACCAATGCAATGAGTAACCGCGCTCTTGCTCAATGGTTGAGCTGTCGAGACCATCCCATACTTTTGAGAAAGTCTGGTCGACGTAATCAGAGGAAATAAGTTGCTCACCAGCCCAATTGCCACTGCGCGCAAACAGCAAACCAAAACGCGAATACTGTCGCGCCGTTGTATCGACACAGCAATAGGTCAGCGGATTGCCTGCGCTATCGCGCCATAGCGTGACATCGGTGAGGCCGATTTTGTCGAACACGCGCTCTTTTAACAGCACGTCGGCTTTTTCCCCGCTTGCCTTATGCAGTATGTCCGCCAACAACATCGAATTAACATTGTTGTATTCAAACGTCTGCCCGGCGGATTTTTCAACGCCAACCTCGCGCGCATAGGCGAGGTGGTCACGGGAGAAAAACATTTCTTCATGTTCGTGATCAGGCATTTCCAGACCACTGGTCATATCCAATAAATCACGAATACTAATATCAGCGCGCTGGTCACCAAAGTAGTCAAGATAGCTTGCCACCTTGTCGTCGAGGCTCGCAATTTCTCCGCGATCAATGGCGATACCAATTAATGACGCGTAAAAACTTTTTGCCATCGACCAGGACGTGCCGTAGGAACTTTGCTCAAAACCGTCGGCGTAACGTTCGCCCACCAGGAATCCATCTTTGATCAACACCACCGCCTGGGTAGCAGGATCAGCAAATGACAAATCAAATAGACGATTCACTTTTTCTTTGGCAATTCCCAGCTCGGAAGGGCTCTTGGTCCGCCACTGTTGCTGCGGATACTCGAGCGCTGAATTGGTTGGCTCTAGTGTGTCAATATCACCGGGAAAACTGTCAACAGAAAAAAACAGAACGGTAAGAAAGATGTAGATGAGCGTCGTTAATCGAAGCACTTTAGCTCCTCGTTTTTTATTGAGCGCGCAGTATAGAGCCGTAAAATCGATTTGGCCCAGTAAAAATTTCAAACTCGATTATTTGCACTTCTTTTAAAATAGCGCTAGATTAGCGTTCGCAGTCACCTCTCACATTAAAGAAAGAGGATCTGCACATGGAGCACAGCGGTTCTCCTTATCCAAAAGCACGCTGCTGCTCAAAATAAAAACAATATCTAACTGTAGGGGTTACACATGACAAATAACTTAACAGCCAATGATCCCGTTGGCATTTCCTTTTGGCTAATTTCTATGGCATTGGTTGCTGCCACAGCATTCTTCTTTGTTGAACGCGATCGTGTTGCGGGCAAGTGGAAGACTTCTCTGACAGTTTCTGGCTTGGTTACGTTGATCGCTGCAGTGCACTATTTCTACATGCGCGATGTATGGGTATCAACTGGAACTTCGCCAACTGTATTCCGCTATATCGATTGGCTGCTAACTGTGCCATTGCTGATGATTGAATTCTACTTGATTCTGTCTGCAGTGACTAAAGTACCAGCTGGCGTTTTCTGGCGCTTACTGATCGGTACTCTCGCTATGCTTGGCTTCGGCTATGCTGGTGAAGCTGGTTGGATGGATGCCAAAGTAGCCTTTATCCCATCAATGGCCGCTTGGTTCTACATCATCTGGGAAATCTTCAAAGGTGAAGCAAGCCAGATCAATGCTAATCTAGCCAATGCTAACGTGCAAAAAGCCTATAAGACTATGACTCTGTTGGTCACTGTCGGTTGGTCAATCTACCCATTGGGTTACTTCTTCGGCTACTTCATGGAAGCCAATGATCCAGTTATGCTGAACGTTATTTATAACGTAGCTGACTTCTGGAACAAGATTGCCTTCGGTGTCGTTATCTGGGCAGCAGCAGTAGCTGATTCAGAGTAATCTGACTGAGTGAAAAAAGTGGGAGAGCCAGCGTTGCTGGCTCTTTCTCACTGTCCACCGCGGACAGGCGCAACATAAAAGTTACACCATAAGTAACTGCATATAATTATAAGGGTACTGACAATGTCCCCAGCACGATTTATCAAAGCTACAGACGGATTCAATGGTTTAGCAGAGCTAGAACTGCTGTATAAGCGTGAGATGCCAAATGCTCAAAGTACGCTTGCACCTGCCGCTCGCTACCACTTTAAAAATCCTGGCAAATCTTTTCGCGCACAACTTGCGCTGACCAGCGGAATATCGCTCGGTCTAAACCAACAAGATAATCTTCATTGGGCAGCCGCTTGCGAACTGCTGCACAATGCATCGTTGATCCATGACGATATCAGTGATGCCAGCACCCACCGACGCGGTCAAGAGAGCATCCACGAGCACTTTGGTGCGGATATGGCACTCTGCCTCGGCGACTGGATGGTCGCCAAAGCTTTTGAGCTCGGCGCTAGAAACTCACGCTACGGCGGCAGACTGGTCGCCTTGTTAGCTCAGGCGATGCAAGAGACCTGTAGCGGTCAAATTTCCGATATTACCCAGCGCGAATGCGCCGAACTAGACGACTGGCAGCGCATTGCCAAAGGCAAGACTGCGCCACTATTAATTGCACCGATCAAAGGCGCCGCTATCGCAGCCGGACTGGATGCAGAGTTGCAAAGCCTTGAAAAGCTGGTCGGATTCTGTGGCCTGGCCTATCAGGGGCGCAATGATATCGACGATATTATTCCTTCAAGCCGTCGCTCGAGTGATCTCGATGGCCGCAAACCCAATTTAGTGGTCAGTCTGTTTGCTCAGCACGGCCCAAGCTGTGAAGAATTTAAGCGCTGGTACCAGTCTGATGATGCCAGTAAACTGGGTCACTGGCAGAAGCGTATAGCGACTAGCGATGTGATTTTGCAGGCCAATCAATCGGTCGACTTTTGGTTGGCGCAGGCCGACCAGTTGATATTGTCGGTACCGCCACAACTACAGTCAGTCACTGCCGGCATTGTCGCCTCAGTTAAAGGCACGACAAAAAGCACTAACCCGATCAAACACCAAGGGCAGATCGCTTGACAGAAACCACACAGCAGGACGCTCAACGAGCAGTAGTTATTGGAGCAGGATTTGCCGGAATAGCCACCGCACTAAGATTGCGCAAACTTGGCTACGAAGTCACGTTGCTAGAGCGCCTGCAAAGCCTTGGGGGTCGCGCCCAGGTCTTTGAACGCGGCGGCTATCGCCACGATGCTGGCCCAACCGTGATCACTGCACCCTTTCTGTTTGACGAGCTGTTTGAGCTATTCGATGAGAAACTCGAAGATCATCTGCAGTTTGTGCCTCTCGATCCGTTTTATCGCTTTCACTTCGCCGATGGCAGCCAGTTCGACTACCGCGCCTCGATTGAAGACACCCTGACCGAAATACGCCGCTTTAATCCAGATGACGCTGAAGGCTATCTGCAGCTACTGGAAAAGTCTAAGCGCGTTTACGATATTGGTTTTAAACAGTTAGTGCACCGACCCTTTACCCGCGTCTGGGATATGGTCAAACAGGTGCCGGCACTGCTGATGTTGAAGTGCTATCGCAGCGTCTCACAAATGGTCAACAGCCATCTCAAGCATCCGCTGATCCGTCAGGCGTTTTCCATTCATCCACTATTAGTGGGTGGCAATCCCTTTAAAACCACCGCCATCTATACGCTGATTCACTATCTTGAGCGCCGCTGGGGTGTGTTCTTCTGCATGGGCGGCACCGGCAAGTTGGTCGACGAATTGGGCGCGCTGATGCAGCGCCATGGCATCCACATTCAACTGGCTGCAGATGTCGATGAAATCGTCCTCGAGAGCAACCGCGCCACTGGCGTGCGGCTTAACTCAGGTGAGACTTTGAATGCTGATATTGTGGTTTTTGGTGGCGATCCTGAAACCTGTTACAAGCATCTGCTGCCGGCGAAAAAGACCTTTAGCCTGCCAACCATTAAAAAACAGTACTCCATGGGTCTCTATGTGCTCTATTTTGGCACTCGCAAACTCTACCCGGATGTGGCGCACCACAGCATCTGGATGGGTCCGCGCTTTCAGGAGCTGCTCTCGGAGATCTTTGATAGCAAGCAGATGAGTGAAGACTTTTCGCTCTATGTGCACCGGCCTACCGCCACCGATAAAAGCTTTGCCCCGGATGGCTGTGAATCCTTTTACGTGCTCTGCCCAGTGCCCAATCTGCTCGGCGACGTGAACTGGCAAACCGAAGGACCAGTATTGCGCGACCGAATTGTGACAGCTTTGGAAGAGACCATTCTGCCGGAGCTATCCTCAGTGATTGAAGAGGTGTTCTGGATGACCCCAGAGGACTTCGCCAAAGATTACCGCTCTATGCACGGCGCCGGATTTTCCATCGAACCGCGACTCACGCAGTCGGCCTGGTTTCGTTTCCACAATCGCGACCGGGCTATCTCCAACCTCTACTTTGTTGGCGCTGGCACCCATCCCGGTGCAGGTCTGCCGGGCGTAGTCAGCTCAGCTAAAGTAGTCGAAGAGCTGTTAACCGGGGTCGAGGTGGGCTCAGGCGGATAGATCATGGACAATCAGCAGGCCAAGCAGGTTCTAGCACGCCACGGTAAATCATTTTATTGGGCCAGCCTGTTTCTCGGTTCGGAACTGGCCGATCGCGCCGCACGACTCTATCAATTCTGCCGCTTTGTCGATGATCTCGCCGATGGCGACCTCCCAGATCGGCTCGACTCGCTTGAAGATATTCGCGCCGGACTGACCGATCCTCAACACCCAGCGGTCGCGGCGATTCCTGAGCTTGGGGCTTTTATGGCCCTCGCCACGGAGACTAACATTCCGCTCAATGCCGCCGCCGAATTACTCGATGGCATGCTCCGCGATCAACATCCCACCGCCCTTGAGAGCGAAGCCGAACTGCTGCGCTACTGCCATGCCGTCGCCGGCACCGTGGGGCTTATGATGTGCCGCGTGCTCAATTGCCAACACCCCCGCGCCGACCACTTTGCCATTGATCTCGGCATTGCCATGCAGCTGACCAATATTGCCCGCGATGTGCTCGAAGACGCAGAGATGGATCGTCGCTATCTGCCCGCTAGCTGGTTTGATACTGCCATGAGTCCAGCGACGATTGCCCGCGCAGCCAATGATACCCATCTGCCTGTAGCCAGCGCGGTTAACCAACTGCTTGAGCTGGCCGAAGAATATTACGCCAGCGCTCTGCTGGGCATTCACCTATTACCCTTGCGCAGCAGATTCTCGATTATTGTCGCGCTGCGCGTTTATCGCCAGATTGGCCGCCAGCTGAAACGCGGTGGGTTGCAGTGGTGGCGTGGCCGCACAGTGGTCAGTAAACTGGCCAAAGTACGTCTCAGCGTCAGCAGCTTGATTGATTTAGCGCCGCCAACGGTGCCAGCGCACGAGGCCCGTTTGCACGAGCATTTAAAAGGATTAGCCGGTGTCGAGTGAATTTGATATTGCCATTATTGGCGGCGGCAATGCTGGGCTAACGCTGGCAGCACAGCTAGCCTCTCAAGACAGCCCACCGAGCACGGTAGTGATTGAGCCGCAGACGCCCAAGCAGCGTGACTGCAGTTGGGGGCTATGGGCGCTCGATCAACAAACACAGCAACTTGCGCAGTCAACCAAAGGCCGCTGGCGGCGCTGGCAGCTGATTGATGATCACAGCCGGATAATCCATAGCAGCAATCAATACAGCTACCTCAGCCTCAGCTCAGCAGCTTATTTGACTGACTGCGAGGCACAGCTGCGCGAGCCAGTGAGTCTGCTGCGGGAGTCGGTGACAGCACTGCACTCAGAACACCAGCAGACCATTGTCGAGACCAGCCAGGGACAGCTTAGCGCCAACACCGTCTATGATAGCCGTCCGCCAAAACTTATCGATAATGGCTTACGTCAGCATTTTCTCGGCTGGCATATTCAGACCAAAGCGCCAATCAAAGACGCCGATATCGCCACCCTAATGGATTTTCGTGTTGACCAGTCGCGGGGGCTGCACTTTATTTATGCACTGCCCTATTCAGATCATCAACTATTGATTGAATCAACGCTGATTTCGACCAGTGTTGAATCTCAAGACTGGTATCGCAATGCCATCGAATGCTGGTTGCGCGACAACAAGATTGAAATCGCACAGCTTATCGGCGAGGAAATGGGTGTGATTCCCATGGACACACTGGTCAGTGACTCACCGGCTTTAGCCGCCAAAGACCAGCCTCTGATCACTACCATTGGTGCTGCCAGCGGCGCTGTGCGACGCTCTTCCGGCTACGCATTCCAGCATATTCAGCAGCAGATGGGCCAACTGGCCGCGGGTATTGCCAAGGGCAATATGGCCGTGCCGACACCCCTATCCAGTGGTCTGACCACAATGGACAACATTTTTAACGGTGTGCTGATCAGCTCTCCCGACCTCGCCGTATCACTCTATATGCGCATGGCCAAGGCATTAAATGGCGATCAGTTCGCGCGCTTTATGCTCGGTCAAGCAACGACCAGCGATTGGCTGCGAGTCATCAGCGCAATGCCCAAGGGGCCTTTTTTGAGGCAGCTTTTGAAACAGATTTTAAAGCCGTCTATCAAGGCAGTGTCACATGCCTGACTGGAGCGCTTTATCCAATGTATCGTTTCTCGCGATTGCCGCCATCCTGCTGATTGGCGTGCCCCATGGCGGTCTCGATGGCGCCGTGGCGCGACGCGTCGGCTGGCCCAATGGCATTCTGCCCTGGGTGCTATTCCATTTGATTTATCTGCTGCTGGCGGCGAGTGTCGCCGGCCTGTGGTGGCTCTATCCACTGCCGAGTCTGATGTTCTTTTTACTGATCTCAGCAGTGCACTTTGGCAGCAGCGATATTCGCCATATTGATGCGCCCTCTGCACGAGCAGCCTGGTTGCCGCTGGTTGCCCACGGCGGTCTGGTGGTGATCGCCATACCGGTTTTGCAAAGCGCTGCGGTCGAGCCGCTGTTTGCCGCACTGGTCGGCGCCGACAATAGTCTCTGGCTGCTGCAACAAATTGACCAGCTGTTGCTACCCTGGGGATTAAGTGTCTTTGCCTACGTCATCTACACCGTTTACCAACCGCGCTGGCGCGGCCCGCTGCTTAATCTTATTGTGCTGATTGCGCTGGCCTATCTGCTGCCGCCACTGGTTAGCTTTGCGCTGTATTTTTGCCTCTGGCACAGCCGCAGCCATATGCTGCGTATCTGGCGTAGCATCGCCACAGACCAGCGTGCCCGCAGCGCACGCGAAACCATTGCCTATAGCCTCTTGGCCTACGCGGCAGGAGCAGTCTATTGGTTTTATTACCGTGGCGACCTGGCATCGCTAACTGCCCTGCCACCGGCGCTATTACAATTAACCTTTATCGGCCTCGCCGCACTGACAGTGCCGCATATGTTATTGGTCGATATTGTTCACGGACAGCGAGATAAGGAGCACTATGACTGATATCAGGGCACGCAAGGCAGACCATATCAATCTTGCACTGCAACCTCAGCATCAGACTGGCGCCTCCGCCGGGTTTGATCGCGTGCGCTTTGAACACAACAGCCTACCGCAACTCGACCTAGCTGAAGTCGACTGCTCCGCCGTATTCCTCAATCAGTACTGCTCTGCGCCACTCATTATTGGCGCCATGACCGGCGGTTGTGAACACGGTGAAATGATTAACCGTCATCTGGTGGAAGCCGCTGAACAATGCCATATCCCCATGGCAGTCGGCTCACAGCGTGCAGCACTGGAATCTGGACTGGCGCAAGATCTGCGCCGCTGGGCACCCAATGCCATTCTGCTCGGCAATCTAGGCGGCACCCAACTGCAGCAGCAGGGTGTCGAACTGGCACAGCGCGCGGTAGACAGCGTGCGGGCCAACGCCATGATTATTCATCTCAACCCACTGCAGGAGCTGGTGCAGCCAGGCGGCGATCGCGACTGGCGCGGGGTGCTCGAGGTCATCGAGCAATGCTGCGCCACACTTGATGTGCCGGTTATTATTAAGGAGGTCGGCGCAGGCATTGGCCCCGGTGTGGCACAGCGTCTTATGGACGTGGGTGTCACCTGGATTGAGGTGGCCGGCCGCGGTGGCACCAACTGGGCGAGCATCGAGAACGCTCGGGTTGAACTGACTCGAGAGCAAGCAATCGCTGCGCCCTTTATCGACTGGGGCATGAGTAGCGCAGACCTTATTCCGGTTGTTCGCAGCCAATCCAGCCTGCTCGGTGTCGTCGCCTCCGGTGGCGTGCGTCACGGACTGGATATCGCCCGCGCCATGCGCATTGGCGCCAATATGACCGCCATAGCACAGCCCTTTCTGCAGCCAGCGCTAGAGTCCACCGCAGCAGTGATTGAACAAATTGAAATCTTCCGCGAACAGCTGCGCTGGGCAATGTTCTTGACCGGCAGCAAAAACCTTAAACAGTTGCAATCCGCACCCCTCGTATCAGCGTAAAATGGGCTCGCGTAGCGTCTGACTCTGCGCTGATAGCCAATTGAACGGTGGGCAAAATTTAATCTATCGCCTCCATGCAATAAATCAATTGGCGCAACCAGTGAGATTTCCCATACACTGCGTAGCACGTTGGGAACACGCCAAAAAAAGCCGGCGTATCCGATGTCATTGCAATGAACGAAAACCAACTAAAAGTTAGAGGAAAATGATATGTCTTTAAAAGGATCAAAAACCGAACAGGCTTTGAAAGACGCCTTCGCTGGTGAATCACAAGCTAACCGTCGCTACCTGTACTTCGCCGCCAAAGCTGACGTTGAAGGCTACAACGATGTTGCATCAGTATTTCGCTCCACTGCTGAAGGTGAAACGGGCCACGCCCACGGCCATCTTGAGTACTTGGAAGAAACTGGTGATCCAGCGACTGGCATGCCTTTCGGCGGAACCCAGCAAAATCTAGAAAGCGCCATTGCCGGCGAGACTCACGAATATACCGATATGTACCCAGGTATGGCGAAAAACGCCCGTGAAGAAGGCTTTGACGAGATTGCTGACTGGTTTGAAACACTGGCAAAAGCTGAGCGCAGCCACGCCAACCGTTTCCAGAAAGCGCTTGACCAGTTGGACGCTTAATCAGTATTAAGTAGTACACAGTACGACGAACACTGGGGCGAGGCCTCGCCCCAGCTGTTTTAAATAATTCATACCACTACCCCATAGAACACTAATCCAGGAGAGACAGCATGGCTCAACGTGAAGGAAATCTAGAGGCGCCAACGCGGCATCCACTGGATTGGAAATCTGAATCGTTTTACGATCAGGACGAACTCAATACGGAATTAGAGCGCGTATTTGATATCTGTCACGGTTGCCGCCGCTGCGTTAGCCTGTGTGATTCATTCCCGACTCTATTTGATTTGGTTGACGACTCGCCGACGCTCGAAGTCGATGGCATTGATAAAGCTGATTACAGCAAAGTCTCAGATCAGTGCTACCTGTGCGATCTCTGTTATATGACCAAATGCCCATACACGCCGCCGCATGATTGGAATGTCGATTTTCCACACCTAATGTTGCGTGCCAAAGCGGTTAAATTTAAACAGGTCGGTGCGTCACTGCGCGACCGAATTCTCACCAGCACCGACACCGTCGGCAAGCTGGCGACTATCCCCTTAGTGGATATCACGGTAAATGCATTAAATAAAAACAACACTTTCCGCAAGGCGCTCGACAAAGGCCTCGGCGTTCACCATCAAGCGCCCGTCCCCGAGTATCACAACAAAACCATGCGCAAGCGCGTGGCGCCAATGATTGCCGACGCGGCACCCTTAGAAGCCACAGCTGCAGGTGTCACCACCGGCAAAGTTGCGCTCTATGTGACCTGCTATGGAAACTACAACAGCCCAATTTTGGGTGAAGATTTCTACGAAGTGTTCCGTCACAACGATATTAAAATTGACCTGGTACCGAAAGAGCAGTGCTGCGGCATGCCCAAGCTCGAGCTCGGTGACCTCGAAGCAGTGCAGAAACTCAAGGAAGCGAATATTCCGGTGCTCGCCAAGCTGGTTGATGAAGGCTATGACCTGATCGCACCAATTCCGTCCTGTGTACTGATGTACAAGCAGGAACTGCCACTGATGTTCCCGGATGATGAAGATGTGATCAAAGTGCAAAAAGCCTTTTTCGATCCGTTTGAATATTTGTTCCTGCGTCACAAAGAAGGGGCACTGAAAACTGACTTTAAAGAGAGCCTCGGTGATATCAGTTACCAAGTTGCCTGTCACCTGCGTGTGCAGAATATTGGTCTCAAGACCCGCGATATTCTCAATCTGGTGCCAGATACCACGGTCAACGCCATTGAGCGCTGTTCAGGGCACGACGGCACCTATGCCGTCAAAACTGAAACCCACGACAAGTCGGTAAAAATTGCCCGACCCGTTGTACGCAAAGTGAACGATCAGGACGCTGATCACTTTATCAGCGACTGTCCCATGGCGGCGACGCACATTGGCAATCTATCAGATAAGGTCGATCATGCCGAACACCCGATGACCTTGCTGCGCAGAGCCTATGGAATTTAGAGCGCTTTATAAAGAGCAATCTAGAGCGCAATTTGTATCAAAACTTTAAGCTAAGTATTTAAGGAAACATGTTAATGACACAGAAAACAGAATTGACCCGCGACGATCTCTGGTCACTGGAGCAGTACTCAACTGAGCGCCCAGAGTTTCGCAAAAAAGTCATGGCATACAAAAAGAATCGCCAAGTCATTGTTGGCGACAGCGCACGGTTTTGTTTTGAAGATCTGCTAACCATTCGTTATCAGATTCAAGAAATTCTGCGCGTTGAAAAAGTATTTGAAGCCGCAGACATTCAGGAAGAGATTGATTCTTACAATCCGCTAATCCCTGATGGCAAAAACCTCAAAGCCACCTTTATGCTCGAATACGGCGATATTGACGAGCGCAAAGTCATGTTGCAAAAGCTTAAAGGTGTAGAGCGTCAAGTGTGGATGCAGGTCAACGACCTCGCGAAAATTGTGCCCATCAGCGACGAAGATCTGGAACGCGAAAACGAAGAGAAAACCTCAAGCGTGCACTTTATGCGCTTTGAATTTTCCGACGAAGCGATTGCCGCCTTGCGTGACGGCGGTTCCTTAACACTCGGTATCGACAGTGAATTTCTAACGCCCAATGTTGTGCAACTAGAAGACGCGGTAAAGGCTGCACTGGTAGCGGATTTCGCCAGCGTTTAAACTATCGTTCGCTAAGTAAAACTAGCCGCTCAATAGCCAACTATTGAGCGGCTTTTGTTTTTACTGCACTTATAAACACAGTCAGGAGAACCGTCCTTGAGCCAGATTCAACGCGAGATTGTTGCCGGCGTCGGCCTAATCACCCTCGACCGTCCCGAAGCCTTAAACGCCCTGTCACTGCAGATGGTCATCGACCTCACTGCGGTGTTCACCGACTGGCGCGACGATCCCAACGTTGAGGTGGTGGCCATTCGCGGCAGTAACAAACGCGGCGTGTTTGGCGCCTTCTGTGCCGGCGGTGATATTCGCTTTTTTCACGATGCCGCCATCGCCGAAGATACTGCTCTCGACACCTTTTTTAGCGCCGAATACCGCCTCAACAACCTGCTCTACAGCTATCCCAAACCCTACGCTGCCTTTATCGATGGTGTGATCATGGGCGGCGGCATGGGTCTCGCTCAAGGCGCCGACCTGCGCATCGTCAGCGAGCGCACCAAGATGGCCATGCCCGAAACCAATATCGGCTTATTCCCCGATGTTGGCGGCGGCTTTTTCCTCAGTCGCTGCCCCGGCCACCTCGGCGAATACCTCGCCCTCACCGGACAGATGTTAATCGGCGATGAGGCCCTCTCAGCAGGCCTCGCCGATGGCATAGCTGCCAGTGAATCGATGCCCGACCTCTGGGCCAGCCTGACCACTAACACCCAACTGACCGCCGCACAGCGTTTCGAGCAACTCGCCGATCTAATCTGCGCGCCCTCACCGATCACAGCACCAGCCTGGCTCGACCCACAGATAGACAGTATCTTTGCCCTGCCCACAGTCATGGCCATCATCAATGCCCTAGAGCAAGCCAGCAATGACAATGACTGGGCCGCACAAACGCTGCAGTGCCTGCGTCAGCGTTCGCCACTCATGTTGCATGTCACCCTCGAACAAATTCGCCGCGGCCGCCAACTGAGCATGGCCGATGATCTGCGCATGGAACGCAACATAGTCCACCACTGCTTCCACACCCAACACCTTGGACGCAGCGGTAAAACCAGTGAAACCGTTGAGGGCATACGCGCATTGGCCGTCGATAAAGACCATGCGCCAAACTGGACACCGCCGCGTATAGAAGACATCACCAACGAGATGGTCGCGCCCTTTTTCAGCAGTCCCTGGCCTGCGGATCAGCACCCACTGAAAGATTTAGATTAAAACCGAGCAGCGAACAGGAGAACCCAATGCACTTCCAACTCCATGAAGAACAGATTACCTGCCCCTTCTGCTGGGAGAGCATCACCATTCTCGTCGACCCCTCAGAATCGCAACTCTACACCGAAGACTGCTCCGTGTGCTGCCGCCCAATCCTAATCCAAACCGACGTCCAAGGTGACTACGTCGGCGTCCAAGTCGCCCAAGAAGACCTCGGCTTTTAACCGCCACTGACATCGCGTCAATGCCGTCCACTTAAGCTACACTGTCGCCCCCAACCTCGCGGTTTAAACGGCATAAAAGGTCCGACACACATGGCACTCAGCGCAACCATCTGCAAAGCAGAACTCAATGTCATCGACATGGACCGTCACTACTACCAGCAGCACAGTCTCACCCTCGCCCAACACCCCTCCGAAACCGACGAACGCCTAATGGTCCGCCTCCTCGTCTTCGCCCTACAAGCCAGCGACAGCCTCAGCTTCACCAGGGGTCTCAGCACCGACGACGAACCCGACCTCTGGCAAAAAAGCCTCACCGACGACATCGAACTGTGGATCGAACTCGGCCTACCCAGCGAAAAACGCCTCAAGAAAGCCAGCGGAAGATCACAGCAAGTCATGGTCTACACCTATGGCAGCGGCTCCGCCGAGATGTGGTGGAAGCAGATGCAAGCACCCCTCGCACGGTTTAAAAATATTAGTGTTTTTCATATAGACCCGGAGACTACTGAAACCCTATCCAAGTTAGTGCAACGGAATGTGGATGTGCAGATTAGCATTCAAGATGAAGAAGTTACCTGGAACTCGGATGAGCAGAGTTTGAGTTTTATGCCGGAGAAGTTGCGCTAGCATGGGAAGCTAAAAACAGTATTGATCCATGAATCGTCACTAATTCAGTAGACACTTTTTTGTCTCACTAGCGAATAATTATTATTGTCTTCTTGGCCGACTACCTTCCATTAGGTCATCCAGCTTGGATTGCGCTTTTTTGAAGTCTTCTAAATCTTTAACGTCAATCATTTCGCATTCATCTCGAACCATTTCCGCAATATTGGTTGGGTAGTGCCTGCAGTCTTCAGGTCTGCTTAGGTAGATAGAACAGGTATATTTTTCTTTACCCTGACTGGGTTCAATCTCAAGAAAAGGGCAGCGGCTCAGTTGTACGCCGGTCTCCGGGCAAAACCAGATTTCATGATCTTTTACATATTGGTAAATATGCGGCTCAAACAGCTTCCACAGGTCAATTTCGTCCGCTGTTGCAGAGAGCGCGCCGTCGCCGTATTTGATGCAGCACTTTCCACATTGGTTACAGTCTTTCATTTTTTCAAGGGTTTCACTGTCGGCAACAATCGGAAAGTGTATCACCGACCATCGCTGCAGGTATTAGTTTTGGCTGCAACGTGAATTTCAGTATTCGGGATAGAGAAGCCACCTGGCACTCTGCTGACCAAAGCCTGAGTTTCACCCCGGAGCAACTGTCCTAACAGCGAAACTGACCAACGGTCTTGATCCCGCACAATTACAAATCTATAGTCATATACTAAATATCGCGTACAGGTACGTACACCCCAAGCGAATCAAGGAATGGTGATGAACACAGAGCAAACTTTTCTTTTAAGGCAAAGCGCGCAGTTTATTGAGGCGGTAAACGTTAGTTGTAAGGAATACACTAAAACCAAAAAGGAAATAATCATGAGAAAACTAAGTGTTATATTTGCGGCGTCAAGCCTGTTACTTTCTATTTCAGCAAATGCTGAAGAACATAAAGTATTTGATGAGCCTAATGTTTCTGAGCATACGCTTTTGATCGAATACACAGAACAAGATAAGAACCAAAAATCTATGAAAGGGTCCGGATTTTACTACGTATACTGTATTGATGAAAATAAAAGAATTGGAAATTATAACAGTGATTTAACTGTTATCAATAATCGAGCAAGTCATCATAGTCGAACAAAAAATCACAACACTAAAGTCTACGAAAAATAGCATTATGTTTAACAAAGTCAGTCAGTAGGACGCAGCAATGCTGCGCCTCTTCTGGCGGCATTACAAATTAGGATTGTTAGAGGTCAGACTCGAATTATCTTGGAGGAGAAATGATTAAAGGAAATGGGCGATGCCTTTGTGGCGCTGTAACGTTTACTGCACAGAACATCAACAATAATGTCACCGCTTGTCATTGCGGCATGTGCAGGAGATGGGGTGGTCCCTTGTTGGCCGTTAGTTGTGGGACGGAAATAGCATTTGAAGGACAAGAGAATATTACTGTCTATAACTCTTCTGATTGGGCAGAGCGAGGATTTTGCAAGAAATGCGGCAGTCACTTATTTTACCGCCTCAAAGAAATCAATGAATATGAGATATCAGCAGGTCTGTTTGATAATCAAGCGATTTTCAATTTCGACTTACAAGTATTTATTGATAGAAAACCTGCTTTTTATAGCTTTGCTAATAAAACAAAAGAAATGACCGAAGCAGAGGTATTTGAAAAGTATGCGCCCGAGTAGAACGCAGATTATTAGGTTCAGAGCGCCCCACAATAAATTGACTGTTATGCCAGGGTAAAGAATGGTCCAAGGTTTTTCATTGCCTATATAAACTAAGTCTCGTCGGCTTAATTGGCAGGGGTAGAACCCGAGTGATAACCCTCTCGCCCGCAGCACTACCTCCCCAACAACCACCGCATCGCCCCCTCCAACATCCCCTGATGCTCAGACTCATCATAAGCACTAGCCTGATGCCCAAGCGCC
>Ga0115550_1000611_pt1 | contig 29756 bp, 26 predicted proteins | sample COGITO_mtgs_1005_FD_87177 | JGI IMG/M metagenome (GOLD analysis project Ga0115550, IMG submission 87177) | Pelagic marine microbial communities from North Sea - COGITO_mtgs_100511 | ecosystem: Environmental > Aquatic > Marine > Epipelagic | place: Germany:Helgoland, sampling site Kabeltonne...
GTCGCAGTATCCCGCATCTTCGTCGGCCCTATTTGCGCCGGCTTACCTGCTGGATTAGCTCAATTGGTAGAGCAGTTGACTCTTAATCAATTGGTTCGGGGTTCGAGTCCCCGATCCAGTAGGACAGTTTTATTACCAGGCCACCTTAGCTCAGTTGGTAGAGCAGTTGATTTGTAATCATCAGGTCGTCAGTTCGACTCTGACAGGTGGCTCCATTTTAAAGCCCTAAGTTCCACATACTTAGGGCTTTTTCGTGCACACCCTCCGGAAGGCTGAGCCACAAAATCGGTCACTAAAGGCTGGTCATTTGGCTCATTTTGGGCGCCATAAATCAGTCAAATTCGTAAGACCGTAAGATTTTGTATAGCCACTTGTATAGCCACTTTTTTCAGAAAATTCACCAAAAACTCCCCTCGTCGCACTGGGCTATTCAATAAATGCAGCATCCCCGAATAGCTTCTTGGCGTATTCGTTATAGATATCGACTAGCTCCTGTGGCGTGTCTTTGTCGATATAGTGATCTTCGGTTGTAGACGAATTTTTGTGCCCCATTCGCTTGTGGGTAATTTTAATGCCTAAAACGAAGTTCGAAGCGGATGCGTAGAACTTCCGTAGTTCATAGCTGGGCCGTCTGGCATCAGGCAGAAATTGGTCACGCAGATGTTTGTTGAACGGCCTGAAAAGCTCAGGCCTGTTTTCACCCGAAATGACATAAATCGAACCATTATCCCGACAGGCATCCAATATGTGCTTCGCCAGACCTGCAGATATCTTGATGCTGCGCTCGTGGTAGTGCTTCGGTTTAAAATCAGCCCTTACACGAATCTCCACCTTCCAGTAACCCGAGTATTGAATCTGGTCTTTTCTAATTTGCATAATCTCACTGGGTCTCAGGTTCACATACAGGCCAATCAAACGAGCCAGATAATGATTGGAGTTTGCTTTTCGCAGGGTGAGCAATTCCTCAAAGATCCCCTCAATTCGACGAAACTCGGGCAAAGTGTAAATTCCATGGGTAACCGGAAGGAAACCGACTGACAGAAATCCTTTAGGCAGTTCGAAGGCGAGACCCGCTCTTCGGAAAATCCTCTCCCCTTTTTCTGAAAAGATTGATTTCGCCTGCCGAAAGGTTGAATTCGCGCTTTCTGACCGCTCCAAGATCTCGACCTCGTCGATATCCTCAAAGTCGTCCCCGACTCCCAACATCGTGTCCATATACGCATCCACTATTTCGGGCGTGAGATCCGAAACAGGACGCTCGAACGCCCTTTTCTCAGCCGCCTGAACTTCCTTCTTGGTCTTGTCCTTCGGAAGCTTCAGCTTGAGTCCCAGAGTGATCACTTTCCTCAGTTGGTTGACACACCGTCTGGCATTCTTCGCGGTGAGTCCGTTTGTGCGGTTTTCGGAGCCCTCCTGATAGGCAGTCATGAGCTGCATTAACGTGACCTCTGATTTTCCCGACTTAGAATTCGACACTGAAGATTGAGCTCCGCCTGATTTCTCAGAATGACTAGCATTTCGTTTCTCAGCGGTCTCCAAGCACTCGATTTCAGGACTGTTTGGCTTATATTTCCGCAGAAGTTCCAAAAGCGGCAGCCTAGCGTTGATGGCCGCCACGATCTCCTTAGCCATTTTATGTGCGGCAGAGCGCGAGTGCCCGAGTTCAAAGTATCTCCTAACGCCCTGAATTTGTTTTCTGTAATACCATTCCTGCCCGACACGGTCGGCATTCCCGGAACGCGTGATCGTGACACGATCCTTTGAATAAGTGAGTTTCTTTTTCTTCGCTTTATATTTTTTGCCCACATTTTTAAGTACACGGCGTGAGCTGCCATTGAGAATCAGCGCGTTGAGTTCTTTGAAGTGGCGAAGGTTGAGGTAAAACCGCCCTCCAATCTCGGCAACTTCGATGAAATCGTAATATTCGGTCAGAAAACCTTCGCCGTCACAGTAAGTTGAAACCGCTGCAATTGGAACGACGCCATCCGTGATCTTTGCTTCCGCAATAAGCATCGCCGCCTCTACTCGATCCGCAGCGTCGATTGCATCACATATTCGCTGCTTCAGAAATTCAGCTTTATTGCCCTTTTCATAGGGATCGACGCACACGCGGTTGCCAGAGTTCGTGGGAACTCCAGAATTTCGAGTGCTGGCCAATGTCGTAAGGGACATTCATAGATTATATCGACATATTTTCTCACGTTAATGAGAGTTTTCGGCCTATTAAGACATTTTATGGAAGCCCGATGTTTCTCCGATCTAACAGAATCACGTAGAACCACTCGACGGTGGGGTCTTCATCAAAAGCTCCCTTCATATAACTGATGACATGATCTGGAGTGATAAAACTCTCGGAGGCTCCTTCTTCAATGAGGGAGTAATGAATCTTAGCTTCGTAAATCTGGCACATATTTTGAAGTTTCAAGGAGTATTATCGTAGTCTCATGTGGAACCGATGCCCGTAAAACGTTCGACGATGAAGGAGGCCGACTCGGCATCACTGAGTTCCAACGGATGCAAGGCCGAAGCATTGCCATGCCGTGCAAGATGAAGACACAATGCCACTCGCCAAATTTGTTCTGCCCTCCGTCTTAGGACTTCCCCGTGAAGGCTTTCGTCAGATTGTGCGGCAACTCGGGAATCGTGTTCAACCTCTGCGATGAAACTGCTGGCGGTTATAGAGGCCTCGACCAAGGCAGGCGTGACCTCAAATCGATATGCTTCTAATACCTTCTTCAACATTTCAGCATAATCGTTTCGGATCCGAGAAATACGCCTTCCATCGATCTTCGGATACAATTCCTTAGTTTGACCAATGGGCGCATGTAGAAAGCGAGGCAGCAACCCAGACCGATTAACTGTCGCCCTTTCCACAAAGGTTCGATATGCATCCCCCTGCGTTAGCAACAGAGTAGTCAGACATGGGCGTCGCAATCTTACCGAATTCCTTGAGACTCGATTGGTTAGAGCTAGATCTCCGCTAAAACCTTTCAAGAAGAAGGATTCTTCCTTCGTATCAGGCGTGCCAAGTCGTTTCAGCAAATACCGCGCATCAGCGGAAACCGTGGCGATACTTTCATAAGATCGAGACATCATTTGTGCCAAAGCCTCAGAAGTCGAATCATCAGCCAACAGACACGGCGGATCTCGATAATATTGGCATCTCAAACGAGCACGCTCTGCCTTCTCAAGCATATTGAATATGTGCATGACTCTTCCGACATGAAGCTTACGAATTTCGGTTCGCATACCCGAAACACGCGCTTTTAGTAACTCTTCGCCTGCCCGTGCTTTCACGGCAGGCATTTCTTCCCACCATCGATGTAGCGCTGCCTCAAAAGAAAGAACTGGCTCCAGCATGTCGCGAAACACCTCACTCTTGCCAACGCCTGAGCTAACCCCCAGCAAAATGAAGAGATTGGCTCTGGTTGTTCGCCTGGTGCCAGAAATGATTTCGATGCCAGACCCTGCACTCGTTGCGATGGCGGCTAAGGCCACCATGAGCGGAATCTCCGATGGCACTTGCCGTTCCGAAGCGCATAGTCGAACGCGATCCATCAGAATGGGTGGCAGGCTATCCATCCAGTCGGACTGGCTTTGGGGGTGTAGATTTCTGCGTTTAGTCATTTTGGTTTTCTCTCAGCTTTGCTTCCACACCGTCCAGATCTTCTGGCTGTAGTTCGCAGAGTTCGTGGCGTTCTTTCTTTGACTTACGCACCAGACGAGCTGCCTGATTTTCAAGGACGATCTCTAGAGCACTTCGAACCATTCTGGCATTGGCGTCACCAGTCAGACGCTCTCGATATAGCTTCTGCCAAAGTAACTCACTGCGGAGATGAAAACCATCGCTGGCATCGAAGCCACTGCTGCGAATCATTTGTTTCTGAATGGCCAACAGTTCAAACTCGTCAAAATCTTCAAAGCGGATGGTTCGATTAAACCTGGAACGTAGCCCCGGATTCGATGCGATAAAGTCCCGCATTTCCTTCGGGTATCCAGCCACAATGACGACTACGCTATCGCGCCGATCTTCCATGAGCTTAACAATCGTATCGATAGCCTCGCGCCCGTATAAGTCTTCTTTGTCATGGGAAAGCGAATACGCTTCGTCAATAAAGAGCACACCACCATCTGCCTCATCGAACAATCGTTCGACTTTCATCGGCGTTTGTCCAAGAAACTCACCAACGAGGCCTGATTTATCAACCTCCACGGTATGCCCGCTCTCCAGCAGACCTAGGGCTTTCAAGATTTTACCCAACAAACGAGCAAAAGACGTTTTTCCCGTCCCAGGCGAACCAGAGAAGACACTGTGAAAACCAACTTTCGATTGGGGCAGTTTCAACCGACGCCGTTCCGCCTCAATGCGTGCGAAATCAGATAAACGACCAATAGATCGTTTGGCCGACTGAAGGCCAATAAGCCCGTTCATTGCGTAGAGTAGCTCTTCGAGAGCGACCTCATTCACTTGACCAGGTTTGGATTTCAAAGTTTTCGGTTCTGAGGTAATCGCCCCCGAACCAATAGCACCAAAGCCAGGAGGTGGTTGATAATTCCGTCCGCCCGAAGAAATTGGCGGATTCGATCCTTCGAGCGCCTCCTTGAACAAGTCTTCGATCGGAATAATCAGTTTGCGTTTAAATGACTTAGAAAGGGTAATCATCGAAAACCTCCTTTCCTGTGGGAACCGTCCCTGCCCATGCGTGCACCAGATCTACAACTTCAGAACTCGCAGGCACATTTTTATGAGTGCGAATTTCCACAGGATACCAATCCTCCTCACGTTTAACTAAGAGGATAGTAGCTCGCTCGGGTGACAGGATTTTATAGGCATAGTGAGTGCCTGAAAGGATCGGCTTCGCGTAGGTCATCACACAGTTCCCCATTGCATCGCCCTCGCGCCATAGCGATCGAACAGAAGTCAGTGCTTGGATATCAACTTTACTCGATTTAATTGGCGGGAGTGGTGGCTTTGGGAGCCGCTTGCGTTTGCAGTCTTCGCCCAAAGCCAATCTGAGTTCCAAGGACTCCTTGGTTTGAACCAGCTTTCGAAGAGAAATCTGCTGCCCACGAAATGGCCAATATGGGAACGCACGCGTAACTTGACGATAGTGTTCGATTTCTTCTACTAGAGCTGCAACCGTAAGATCTAGTGGTGGGGTAAGGTCTGTCGCTTGTAGTTTGAGAAGGTTACCATCGAGATATTCGAGCGGTAATTGCAGCGTATTTAAAGTCTCGCTCGTAATCGTATCCAAATGGCGCAACAGTCTTCTACGTGCTTTGTCTTGAACTGCCGTATGGAGTTGTTCCAGTTGCTGTGGAAAACAATCTTCGATTGGCACCTTAGCAAGGAGCCGGAACACCTCGCGCGTCGGAGGTAGATTAAGCACTTTCAATCGTTCGTTGCGTCCTCGATAAAAGGCACGAATACGATCAAAGTCGCGATCAGTATGCCGTTCTGCCTCATGAACTGCCATTAAAGCGATCAGAGCGGGACAGTGTTGGCTCCACTGGACGAAATAGTCTGGATGTAGTTGCGACACTTCGAGCAGATCTCGCCATAGGCAGCGCGGATACTTCTGTATCATTCGCAAAACTTGATCCGGAATTTTAGCTCGCCACAACTGAGCAAAGGTATCCTCGGATTCTAACAAATCGGCTACGATTTGATCTGCGGCTACGAGATCATCGCCAATGACGGTAAAATCCGGCCATGGACGGAGCGTGAGATTATCGACGCGGATAGACGCGTCGGAGAGATATTGGTAATTAGTAACTTTTTTCATAATAGCGTTGTTCAATTTTTAGTTATAGCGGTGGCTTCTGATCCATCGGCGCAGAAGTGTCATAGTCTCAGGGCTTACTTCACGTTCGTTCGCGGTGATCATTGCTTCCTCGATACGCCAGCGAGATCTATCACGTTTGAGCAGCACCGTCGCACGTTCAGGATGGATGACTTTGTAAGCGTAGTATTTTCCCAAACCAATTTGCACCACGAACGATTCGACACAGTTCAACATCTCCGCCGCTTCACGTCGCAGTGCCGTGCGGCTTTTCAGCGGCACAATTTCAAGATCATTGATATTATCACCATTGATCGGTGGCTGAGGAAATGTCTCTAGAACGTGGTTCGTCTTATGAAAGAAGTTATTGTATGCGGCCAGTAATTGAGGCCATGAGTGTATCTGATTGCGGTATGGCCAATGATCCAAGCAGGCTATTTCACGCCGGTTCGAAAGATCGCTGACAATCTCCTGAATGGTATATTCTTCGAATTGCGGCTCATTCGCAGCAAGCCGATGAATTGCAGGGTCAAGAATAGGTGGATAACAAGAAAGCAACCAATGATTCTCCCCCGCTATTGTTGGAAGATGTTGCAGTAGGCGTCTCTTAACAGGTATCGCCCAAAGATCCCTTAAGCTTTGAATTCGGAAAGTATAAGCCTGTTCAATGGGTATCTTAGCGAGCGCCTTGATGAAGCTTCTGGAATACGGGAAACGAGCAAAATTCAGCAGTTGATCTGAATCAAGATTCTCCCACAGACTTCCCCGCTCTGTGATCGTGGGAACTCGTTGCATCTTTCGGTAACACCAATATGTTGCGGCCAACAAGGTCATTGCTGGATTTCTGGTCGCGGACTCCAAGAAATAGTCTGGTGCAACCTGAGCCATTTCGGCCAACTCAACGTGACATTCTGGGAACTGTTGAAGAACCTTTAGAATCTCTAGTGGTATGGATGCGCGCCACGCAGCGCAGCTTAAGTCGTCAGAACAAAGCACTTCCTGCAAGAAATGAGCACGCCAAAGCCCTCCAATTCTTTTGGAGCCGAGCGCCATGAGATCAGGCCATGCTTGGTAGTTTTCGTAGTCGCATTGGAGGACGCCGTATTCGAGTAATTTTGGATACATACGTTTTTTTGTTTGCAGTATTTAAAACAAAAGAACCCCGCCGATTCCTCGACGGGGCTCCCCAAGCATCGGCCAACCAATTAGACCAAAAAATCGCAAAGCCTTGATGCCGGTGTCGTTGCCCCAGGCTCAACGCGTTCGTGAAGTTCCACAATGAATCGTCCCACTTCGCACCAGTGAGAATTTAGATGGGGAATCGGGCTCTCGAACTGTATGTGCAAATAGCCCCCATAGCGGATAACTAAGTTCCAACCAAAGACGTCGTGAATACTACAGTTACCATGAGCTGGCCAATGGGTTCCTCTAATTACTTCATGGAATGCCTTTGCCCAGTAGAGCGGAAGATCCAAAAGCCCGATAGGCACATTGAGTCCGCTGACTTGATAAAGCTCGATAAGACTTTGAGCCACTCCTGGTGAACTTTGAATCGTTGGTAGCGAGTCTAGGACACTTCCTACCATTGAGGCAGGCTTAGGCGACTCCGCGCCCAGCTCATGATAATATTCACGCAAATAATTGATGCAGGCAAGATCGCCGTTTCGCAGGTCTTGATCTGCCATTTTATTGATTGCCACATAATGAGCAGTTTCTTCGTCGGATTGATAGTTTGTTGATGATTCGTTCATGTTTTCTTATTCGTTTTGTGTGTTGTTATTTAGCGGTGTAAGGCTGACGCGTTTGAGTCTGTGTAAAGTCGACTTTTTATTTCTTTTTCCACTTTATGTTTTCTAGGAGAACGGCGATCATCATGACTGCGACCAGTGGCAGACAGATGACTAAATCTATGATAAAAATATGATCTTCATCCGTATCCAAATCATGGAGATACCAAGATGGTCCATGCCGATGAAACCAAATCAATGAGACGCAAAGCCATGCCAGTTGAATCGGCGGATAGATAGGAATTAGCGATGCCGCAGTGCATAGCATGAGCAGGCACCAAAAGCTTATGTTTTCACTTTTCATATAGATTATTACTCCCCTTCCTATTCAGATCCCTGTGGAATATTTCGCGCCTGTCTTAGTGGAACCAGGCTCATCGCCTCGTTGTAAACACTGGCACCGACGATTGCGTAGATATCACCCGTCGCCAATCGTGCGATGGCACCTTGCGGCACTGCGGGTGTTCGGATTTGTCTCAGAAACTTAGATGGGAGATTACGCCTTACAGTGGACGAATTCCCATCGTAGATCGTGGTATCAGTAAGCACTTCGATTTTCGTTCCTAGGTAGGCAGCCGCAATCGCATCGACCTCGGCGTCTCTGCCTCGGAAGAAGACCAAATTGGCGAAGTTAGCCAAAGCGGCATCCCGTGAGGGCTTTCCGACCACGACATCCAAGGCTGCGAGACTTTGAGTGGCTGCTACGATAAACCCGCCTCTTGATCTAATCATGGCTAGCGCATCAATGTCGGAATAACGATTACCAGTTCCTGCAGTGACACAGCTCGCCCAATCATCGAGGATTAAGCCAGCTATAGGCTCACCGGTCTGGTGAGCTTCTTGCTCCAAAATCGCTTCATAAAATAGCCCTTTCGTAAACCGACTCAACAAGCGTGCACATTCAGGATATCGAATGCCATCGATACTGATCAAAATGATTTTCTGATCAGTAACAGCACTGGATAGATCTATTCTATCGTTTCCATCGAAATATCGAAACGCGTTTCCGCTATTCATCGGCCCAGCGAGTGTTGCCGCCATGCTCTGAAGTATGGAACGAGTTCGATGATCCAGCGTGTCCCACATCCGGTGGGTGGCGACGACTTCATCAATGATTAACTGAACTCTCGGATCATAATTTCCCCGTCGAGCTTTCAACTCATCTACCTCTTTGACATACTCAGTGTCCCTTAGTTGATGCAGCAATAGGTAGCGGATCAATTGTTGCACAAGCGTATTGTAATCCCAGTTGAGATTCTTCGAGAAGTGAATTAGGCGCAAAATTTGTCGAACTAATGCCTCGAAGGTATTTTCCCAATACTGGTTGCGCTCGTCGCGAGGAATGACCGATCCAATAAGCGAGGTCATTCGATCAATGGATCCAAGTCCGCCATCCTCCATTCCGCTGAAGATATTGAGGTGTGCGTTTCCCTCGCCATTAATAACCACTAAATCTTCTTCACGCTCGGCGTCGAAGCAAGCACGTCTGACCGCAGCTGCCATGGTGCCATCGGCCTTTGTGTCCAAAATACACATACCGACTTTTGCACTCTCAACTTGAATCAACTGCGAGATGAGCGGATGAATCAACCGCGAGGTCTTGCCCGAACCTGAGCCACCAATGGCAAGGGTATGCCCGAGCAAATCATCCTCGGAAAAGTCCAGAGTTGATCCTGAAGGTTCAAAACATACCAGATTAATGAGTGGGTCATTCATGGCTAATACCCCCTGTGAATAGTTTAAGGATTCTGTCAGACCGCTGGTCATTTTCATCATCCGACATTCCCGCGATCGACCAAAGGTAATTCATTCTCCCGAAGTCGTGGTGCAGAATTTCCAAAATTGGCCGTGGGTCGAAGCTGGCCGCGCACATGGGATCGGCATCGCACTTGTAAGAGCCTACCTCGTCAAGCAGGCAGAGGTAGGCGACTCCCATGCTACCCACCTCGTTGCTCAGAAAAAATGCCCACCATGGCCAGCGGCGATGTAATTCACGGTAGAACCGGCGCACCTGAGGGATGCAGTAAATTTCATCCGGATGGTCATTATAGCCATCGATCAAAAAGATCAGCGAATCGAATTTCTCCTTCAGCTCGTTATTCCAGAGCTGAGGCCAGTGACCGAACAGCGCGTCAAAGCGCGTAAAGTCGAGTGACTCTACTTCCGTTTTGGTGAATGTGTGTAGGGTAATTTGTTTCATAATCTGCATACTGACGGTTCAACTCAACGTTTGTTATTTTTAGGTTTTCGGGAGGTCGCTCGCCAGGGTTCGACGTAGCCTCTCTTTTCAAGTTCAACGCAGGTTATCGCGTCTTCACCGAGTTCGTGCCTCTCGTGATGGTAGCGACGACAGACAAATTCAATCGGCCCACCCCCATTCGGTTGGTCTCGGTTGATCCCGAAAATCTCGCGAACGACACGTAGCCAGCGGCGGCTACACAGCTTCGAAAGACTTTTGTATTTTTTTGTTTCGTCGGTGTGGTGACCATCCAGATGCTCACCGGGGATTCTATCCTTGCCACAAACCATGCACCCCACGCATTCCTTAAGCTGATTGAGCCGAGGAATGTTCTTTTTGCGATTACGACGGATTTGACGGGCGGTTTGGCGCGATATCGCTGATTTGTATTTTTTACTCATAATGGAACTAATTTTGTGATGATGAAGAGCGGCTTGATTGCTGCTCATTTTTTTAGTTCCAAGGGGTGCATAGCCTAGCGAAGCCGGACCTCTTGATCTGGCTTGCATTCATGCATAAAACACTTAGGTTGATTCAACCTTTTATAATCATGCCAAATCAACTCGCACAGTCGAAGAAGAGAAAGACAATCGCTGAACACGCAGCGGTATTGGCTCTATTGGAGCATATTGCAGTAGATGAGCAGACGACTTCAACCGAGTTGCTACGCAAAGCCGCTCGTGAGTTAATTCGCCAGCACGCCAAAAATCCTAAGATTGGAAGCAAATTGAATGATCTTTTGCGCGCGTATGAACCCAAGCTTCCGAAACAGACTAAGAGCCCGAAGGCATTCGCACGCTTTAAGCGCGACAGTCGTGAATTTGATGCACTCGCAATTGATCTCGGACTACGCCGCGTCGACGAAACCCAGCAGCGGAATTCACTTCACAAGCAACCTAAAGCACCGGTTTTGATAGGGAACCTGTAAATTATTCTTACTTATGGCAAATTCAGCCAAAGCCCGCCCTCCTGAGGACTATTCCACCTATCTGGCAACTGAGAATCCACTGATGATTGTCGGCGGTCAAGCCGTCAATCTATGGGCGTTGTTTTATTCCGGTGTGGCGGATGATTACGCGCCCTTTGTATCCAGAGACATTGACGTGCTTGGCAATAGAAACACGCTCAAAGAAATCGCAAAATTGATCGGTCTGAAGCCGAACTATTTCCCATTGAAACCACCAAGCAACGAAGTCGGCTATGTCGCGCCCAAGGATGCAACAGATGAACCAATTCTAATCGAAGTTTTGAGATGGATTAACGGAGCCGCTGAGGACGAGTTGATGACAGACTCGGTCATAATGGGAATCGGAAGCAAGCAGGTACCCGTTCGCGTGCCCTCGCCCGTAATGCTTTTGAAAGCAAAGCTAGCCAATTTGGATACCATCAATCAGCGCGACAGGCAGGACGCAAAACACGTTTACATTCTGTTCAGACTTTTGCCACACTATCTCAACGACCTGGTCGATTCAGTAAAAATGGGAAAGCGCACGGAGCGTGAGATTGTTAATATTCTCGGCACTCTTCTGGATATCGTGACGGAAACCCGAAACAAAAAATCACTTATCGCGCTGCAGCTCGATTCCGCAAAGCTGTTTCAATTACTCCCTGAAAATGAGTTCCCGAAAATTTCCAATTTCATAAAACATCAACTGGGAGAAATTCGGAACTCTTAAGCGCCCCGGCTAAACGCGCGCGCCAGTGTTCAAAAATGATCCACTGACTTGCCGTATCGAGGGTGACATAATTGCGCAGCATATCAGCGATTGCTTCTTTGGATTTAGGGCAGCTTGCTCCCTTCCCTTTGATCATTTCACGATAGCCTTGCATCGCTCCTGTGCCTTCACGCACAGGAAAAGGCTGACCATCGATTATCGCTTCTGGGAGGGTTTTGTATGGATCGACAATTTGTCCGTCCTCAGCCTTATAGTATTTCTTAAAATGCGGATGGCGGTGAAGGCTTGGATTGTTCTGCCACACTGCGGGGAGGACCACTTTGATACTCGTCCTGTTCATGTCAGGATGACTATACCAATCATAGACCCATTGATGCTGGTCGATAATTCGTCCAGAATGTAGCAATTCATGAATCCAAGCGCGTTCTTCCTTTGCTTCCTTCCCATACCGTCGCAGAAATTCAAATGCCTCCTTTAGAATGCGGTTCTCGTAGTCAGTATATACCAAAACACTGCCCACACCTTTTAAAGCGGACTTGAGTTTCCGTATGAATTTCAGCGTCGGAATTTCATCTTTCACATTGAGCCACTCGCGGTGAACCATGCGGCCATCGCGATGGAGTATATGAGCCGAAAATTGAAACGGGAGCACTTGCCCCGGGCGCGTGCCTGAATACCAAGGCACAGTCATCAGAATCGTCTCGAAATCGACGAACACTATCGGCCATTCTAGATTATCGATTGCCTCGCCCAAGCGTGGATCGATCCACTCTTCTCCTGTGCGTTGACACCTCAGCTGGATGCGTTGCCGGTTCTGATGTTCACCGTGCAATTCTGTTTCGGAAACATCGAAGAGTGATGTTTTACCTTCAGTGATTTTTTGATCCGCCAACAGCGCCTGTTTATTATCGGCCTGCTTCAGACTGTAGAGCTGATACAGAGAAAACAGATGCGGGTCGGGGTCGGCCAGTGCCCCCCAGCATTGATGAAAACCATCGTCCTTTTTGCGTCCGTCCTTGAGCCTAAACTCGCAGTTTCGGCAACGGTATTTCAAAGTGGGTTCTGGTCGCTGGCCAGAATGCCACGCCGCAGCCATTGAATCCATTGACAGCGAAACCTCTTCGACAATTCCATGGATGGCTTCGGTGGCATCAAAGAACTTGAGAATCGAGTGCTTGCGGCGCTGCTTAACTGAGCATTCGTCGGAGTTCTCAATGCAAGACTCCAGAGTCGTTTGTGACATTGCGACCTCCTGCTCTCCGGCTTGAGTCGTTTCCTCTGGCAGCAGGAAATATGGCACCACGGTATACTGCGGAAACGCTCGCTGCAGGATCACAGTTTGGAAGGCCAAATCGTGGACAATCCCACGGTACCCCGCACGCACATCGCCGTACATATTAATGAGCATTTTTCCCTCCTGATGCCATCGCAGCTTTCCCAATTTACTTTTCACCTCGACTACATAAAGCGTGTTGCCTTTGCGAATCAGAATATCAGGTCGCGTGACGTAATCGCCGCGGATTATACAGGCCTCGAATAAGGTCGCAGAATCAAACTTCAAAGCGCGCCGCGTAATACTGTTCGCACGCGCCGAATTAGGTTCATCAATCAAACGCCCATCAGCGAATAGTCGCCGTGCTAGTTGACCGACACCCTTGCCTTCCTTAGCCAGGTATTTCAAAAAGCCATCGCCCTCACTTTTAGAGGGGCACTTCTGCCATCCGTGGAATGTTGATGTGGGGCAAAACTGCCAGCGTTTGTAATCTGATATAGTTAGATATTTGTGAGCCATGAATTTTAGTTCGATAATGTGAATTATGGAACTGCACCGTCTTCAATGCGCTCAACGATCCATCCCAAAATCATCATCCACGATCTGCTCTGTCCTAGGAGTTCCTTGCTTTTTAATCTCATCCATTCCTTGGAACTCATCCCTTCTCGGAACCGGTGCCACGATCTCTTGATCTGCTTCCTTCGTTGGAATTTCCGGAGTTGAGGCGGTTTGATTGACGTCCCCTGCACCCACACCTAGTGCGATTTCCTGAGATGGCTTTGGCACCTTAACACGATATTTCAACTCATCATATGCCATTCGCTGTTCACGCAGTTTCTGTAAATTACGCGAAATCTCGGCTCTGAAGTCTGTCTCACTCTTCTTTGTTTCGGGCTTAAATTTATTTTGTCTGCCTAGTTTGATCGTTTCTAGGCTATCGAGCGGAATTTCTGTTCCCATAATTTGCCACGCCCTAAATTCCTCCAAAAACGCAGGGCGTCGGCCACGTTCAGCCGCATCGATTACATCCGCTTGAACCTTAGAAGCCGCCTGATCAATGCGTAGCTCACGAATTCTCCGCTCAATATCGTGCGCACGCTCTTTAGTGACCTTTAATTCCTCTTTGTGTAGCTCAATTGCAGCTTGGAGAAACTCTCGAACTAGATCCTTCTGGGAATATTTAGATAGTGAAGCTTCTTGGCGGTAGTAATGATCCAGCATGGAAAACGCTGGCCCCACAATTTTACCTGCACTATATTCGATGCACTTGCGGGCAAAGCGATCTTTCTCGGTAAACTTCTCTGCGGCAACGGGGTTTTGCCCACTCGCCATAAGCCGGAGATACTGCTTAGGCAGTTCGATTCGTTCGTCTTGCGCTTGCTTTTCTGCGACATAATCGCGGACGAGTGCGCCGAATTGATCGCTGCGGGCCATTGTCTCTACTAGCCAGTTGGCAACTTGCGGATCACGTATGCCATTACCTCCCTCAGTGAACGAGCCTCGGTTGAAGCGATAATGGCCCCACTGGCTCATGTCTTTAAACAATTCATGCTTCGTCGAACTTTGTTGGCGCATCTTTTTCCAAAGTTGATTTTTTTCCCCATGGAGCGCCTTCAGTTCCCTCGCCTGCTCTGCTCTCTCTTTAAGATTAGCCGTCTTGTATGCCCCCAACGATTCTGGTGAATCTCTTCGTTGCCTCAAAAGTTGACCGAACAACTTGTCCTGACTTTGATAGGCTTCTTTCATCGCTTTTCGTAGTTCCTGCGTGTCTCCGTTGAGTAACCCCTCATACTGACGATACAGCCACATCCGCTTGGCTTTGCTTGGATATTTTTCCAGTCTAGAATCACTACGTACCCGCGACCAAGCGGCACAAGCCAGCAACTTAGACTGCATGTAGCGCGATGGGTTACGCGTCGAAGCAGGACTCTGCCCTTTGATCTCACGGGCGTAAAATCGATCAACAGCTTTTGTTGCGAATTTTAGCATGTCCTTGAAGGGCTTACGACTTCTGCGCCCTGGACCTTCATCAGTCACTCTGAGTAGTTTGCCAGTGCTAGTCGTCGGAAATAGCATGACGTGCGCGTGAATATGAGCCTTGTCGTGATGGACACCCATCAAATATCCGATTTTTTGATTGGGATAATACTTTTCCTGGTAGCGCCGCATCGTCTCGCAGACGGCGGAAACGAGCAGTTCGTCGGCAGTGTGCCCCGTCTTCGCCATCACCTCGCATAGCTCGGGCCTCAGAGATAGAACATATTTATGGGCGACTACTTGGATATTCTTTCGGCTCAAGCGTTCTTCCCACACTTCTAGGCAGGCCTCGACCAAGTCGTCATTTTTCATCTGATGAGGAACCTGGCCTGTATGGCGCATTACATCTTCGCGTAAAAATCCGAAGGCGCGCAGTCGTCCGATCTCTTCCTTGCTCAGGTAATCGACGCCTTTCTTCAGGCAGTTCGGATGGTTGTTGGCGATTGCCGCCTTCGCATCGACACCTTTTTTAGTGTGCTCGCATAAATAGCTGGTGATATTTTTTCGAATCACTCGACGATCCTTCGGACTGGAAGTCTTTTTCCAAACCGCGAGTTGTTGCTTCTGCTCAAGTGTGGCGATTTTACTGGCTAGGCTCATAGTAAGTGCTCCCCCCAGAGACGTTCGGCTTGTTCCAATTCAGTGTGCTCGGTGTAAGATGTATTCGGGTCTTCACGCACAGTCTTTTGAGAGAGCACTTTGTCCAACAGGGTCTCACCAGTGTTCAGTTCGTGGCCAAGTGTTGATAGCCTTTCCGCAATCAAGAGCGCGTAATATGAAGAAGCCTCACAGCTTTCCAGTAACTTCTCGAAGACCTCCAAGCAATTTATTGCCAAATTCTCGCAGGCCAACTTGCGAGCGATCAGATCTTCGGGAAGCGAATCACTATAGCCCGCAACTAAAGGCAGATAAAGTTGCACCAACTCCATGATTGTTCGAATAGCATCGCTCGGTTTTAGGCTATAGAATTCCAGCAGAGGTGTCAGCAGGATCATGGCCTTTTGCTGAATCTTCACTTCGGCGGTCATCTGTTCTATCATGTATTTTGCTCCAGAAGCTTCGACTGCTTCACGGATCTGCTCGATGGCTAGGGCGCTCAGGAAAGGTGTTTTAATGGATTTAGTATCCCTGCAAGAGGGGAAACTCTCACGGTCACACAGCTCATCCTCTGTCAATGGGGGTGCCATAATGTCCTTTTTCGCGCCTTTGGGGTAATCTTTTCTCGCTCGAATCCCTGCTTCCACATAGATGGATCGGGTTTGAAGATTGGTTACGGCACCTTCTAATTCTTCCGAAGAGGCGTAAGCGGCAGACAAAATATCTTCAAATCCCGTCATGGCGTTCCAAACATCTCGCCGAAAATGGTAAGGTTTGCCCTGTTTTTCATCGTCGAATCTAGATGGATCCATGCACTCACAGACGAAAAGGATCGCTTCGTTGATCAAGTCGTGGTGGCTAGCCCCCGCTTTTGCGTAGGCGACACGCGGCAACACTCGCTCCCAAAACCGCCAAAGGTGGCCGCGGCATGGGAATGTGAACTTCGAATATGTAACGGGGCGTGCCATCTTAGCTTCCATTTCTATGCGTCGAATTCTTGACTTCCCTGATAAGGGCTCAGTTCAAGTTCGACCGCAGTCTGTGCCGTTTCTTCGAGTGATTGAATGCCCAGCCCGACTTGTTCGGTTTGTAACGTAAGGTTATTAAGCAGAGTTCCGAGATCGTTAATCATACGCCGCTCATCCGAGAAGCTCTGACGATAAAACATGATCAGCGCCATGTGCACGACCTCGCCTTTAGGGACGCCGAGTTGGTCGGAAATCAATCCCAACATTTCGAACACCGAAGGGTTGCACCATAGAGAATTTTGAGACTTCTCACTCAGGTCCGCCGACTGCAAACGACACTCCAGTTTATGCGCACGTTCTTGGATATCGGCATCGCTTTTTTTCGCACGCTGCTTAGGCTTAGGAGACTTACTGAGATCGACATTCTTGCCGTGTCTTTTCGCTTCGCCCAGAGGTTCTACAGCCGACGAGGGAAGATTTTCTTTTACCTCATTTGGCTCCGAGTCATGCGAGTCACTAAGCTTATCAACATTGAGCTGACTGCTCTCAGGTTGAACCCCCTGATCATTATTGTGAGGGACGTCGTGGTTTTTAGGATTTTGCGGTTCTGCCATCTTAACTCCTTCCAAATCTGCACTGCTAAACGCAAATCAATTCTGTCAACGCCTGCTTTTTTTGCGACTTATTGACACTTGAGTGATGTTTTACCGTTTAAATCATACCTCAGAATACGAATCACTGTTTGTTGTGTGCATTGTTGTCGCCGTTAAACGGCAAACTGACCGTTTAGAAACCATCTAAATGCAGAGCGCAAGCGGAGCATTCCCCCGCCATTTGCCTTTTGGCAAATGGCTATCCTGCGTGCATCTATTGAATATGCGTTGAATTGCCCAGTGATGCCCTCGAAATGCTGCCCCCTCAGGATTGACCTACGAAGTGGGCCGAAAAAATCCAACCTTTGAATTAAACCGCGAAGCCGGTTTTGAGATAGAAAGCGGGAACTTCAACATGATCGTAAAGGCCGCCAGTTTGCCCTAGATCCGCTCAGACTTTGACCCGTTAAAACGACATTTCTTGGAGCTGATTATGCCATAAATACGAACTGCAATATAGACCTCAGAATGTTGAAACGGGTCTGGTTCCTCAAGACCAATTCGTGACACCGAAATGCTTGGACTTTGAGTGGTTCAAATGTCTGTCCATTGAGATCACTAAAATCTCTTCAGAGTGTGTGCCCACAGACCCGATGTTAGGACGTATTATCTCACTGCGAGATGATGTTACCGATTACTGAGATCAACGCGTCAGGGCTTTGTCAGGGGCAAAGGTGGAACGGTCTCAATGGGAAACTAGCCCTGGCTGTCTGTGGAACATGGATCTATTATGTTTGCGACTACGATTTTTCTATGGGCAGAAAATATAGAACCCTCAAAACCAGTGGCCTTCCTGAAGTCATTACAATGGCAAACTTCCGACAATTGCGACACACTAAACTTCCGACAATTGCGACACACTAAACTTCCGATAATTGCGACACACAAAACTTCCAACAATTCAAATTAAAGAACTTTGCGCATCTTTTATTGCAGGAACCCGCATTTCACAGACCACAAAATTTATGGCTACTTACGATTCGTCGGGTAACCGTCGCACCGACCACGGGTGCAAGTATATTTGCTAAGTAATTATAGCTGTTCCGAGTGGAGCGACAAAACCGTGCGCGTAGCGCACCGGAACAATCGAAAGATCTTGGACGAAAGTAATGTCTTGTGTCGAGAGTGTCAGATTCAATCAGAGGCTATCACCGATGTAAGAAAGCCAAGATGCCCCTCATCGATAAAGGCAGCCTTCATTTTGAGATTCTCAGATAGATAGTGCCATGTAATTAAAAGCGCGGGATGATGAATGAAGATCCGATTTAGCCGTAGCCGAAGCGGTGACGCTTTGGATCTCTGCCCGCATTAATAATCAGAATCGCTCCCCTGACCTTTCTGCATGAATGCCTCGGTTGATAATGAGCGCAGTGGTTCAGGTTGAGACCGAACATGGTATCTGAGCGAGTTTCGTGAATTACACATTCCGCCATGGAATCGCACGAATCGTAAAAAAGATGTAAGAAAAATAGGTAATGTACAAATACCTGTCTTTTATGGAAATCTTGCTCAAAACTATATTATGACCCAAGTTTCACATAAACCATCCGACGACGAAAACGACAAGAATCAGGATCAAGATCTCAATCTAAAAGGGCCGCCGCTCAAATATCTCGATACCGCTAAAGCTGAGACTAGCAAACCATCTCCATCAGAGCAACCTCCCTCCGCGGTCGAACAAAAGGGCTCTAGCACACCAGTTCCGTCTGAGAAGCCTACCCTTCTCCCCGGGCCTAATCCCTCCCCTCGAATCGAAAGTGTCTCTGCGGTCGAATTCTCACCTCTGCTCCCGGCCAATGGACCCATGCGGAAATTTGTCGATAAAGCCACCAGCGAGCTAGGCCTTCCGCAAAGTCATGCGTGGGCGCTCTGGATTTTCGTGACGATGGCCTATTCTTCCCACAAGCTCTACCATGACGACGGCTGCGTCGAACGGCGCATGTCACCAAATATAATTTTGGCAGGTGATGATGAGTCTGGCCTGGTGCGTCGACTGGCTGTCGAAGTCCTAAATCAATCGGGCAAGATTGAGGTTTTGACAAATCCTGATACGCTACAAACGGAGGAAATCCTGGAAGATTTCAGCAATGACGTGCGGCGAGTTGTTGTGGATACTGGTGACGATAATGTTTTTACACGTTGGCATAAAAAGGCGTCAAAGCAGGAGATTAGCTTAGCTCAACTCTTTAATGCAGATACACTCAACGACTACCTCTCGGAGAAGTTTCGAGCTAAGGCTCTTCCAGCTGCAGGCGTGCCGATTTTGCTCAACTGCGAGCTGAAAGACATTTTGAGCGATCGAAAATTTCCGTTCTGTGTCTTTCGCGACAGCTTGGTGATTCCCTCGTTTGGCTGTCAAAAGCAGCGAGCCTACTCGGGAGCGCAGATGGAAGAATTACTCCAGCTACTAGCCGATGCGCGCGTAGAATTCCCCGAGGAGGTTTTTCTCAGCTTAACCAAGCCCGCTCAGGATGAACTCAACGCGCATCTAAAGTCCCATTCCAAGCGCCTAGTCAGTCTAAAACAGGAAGGAGGCCATTCACATTACCGACGCTCCAACATGACACATCATATTTTGGCACTGGCATCCGCATACGGGATAGATGCGAGCGGGAATGAATTCGACGGAAAGATTAGCAAATTCTTGATGCTCACTGCAATAAATGCTTTCGACAAGTTGGATACCCGATGGGACGAAATCGACGACTACTACGAGAAGGCATCTCGTGCTGACGAAGAAGACCATGTTTGCGAGATGATCGTCGTTAAACTCCCTAATTTTTACGATGAGCATTTCCGCGGCTATGTTGTCACATTCAAGGAACTCGCAAAAGCTTTCTGCCATCATCCTGATCGGGAGGGGCAGTTCACGACAGGCTATTTTGAGCGTAAGATCCTCCCAGCCATCGTCGCCAGCGGTCGAGCCAAGCAAATCCCTAGCAACCGACGTCGAGATCGAAAATGGGTATTCTACGATAGAGAATACACACACGACGCACTCGTCTCCTGATGCTCATGACTAATCTATTTTCAAACCAAAAAGCTAACAATTCTTATGACCACAAAAATGACACACATTGATTGGGATCGCATCGACGAAACTTGGTATGTTGCTGGATTCGGATGTGTTTATCTGGATGAAGCAATGCTTCATGCGGGGGGCAACCCTGATTGGAGCGAGGACGACATGGATCAGCTATTTCTTAATCGTAAGAAGATTCAGAAGGCACATTCATTCCCAATTAAATGGGAAGCGTTCGACCAAAAGCACGGGGGTATAATATTCAGACTAGGGCGCAATGAGTTACTACAGGCAATCGTAGCATTTTCAAAAGATGAGAATTCCATCAAGGAAACCTATTCCTACTATTCCGAATTACAGGAAAGACGTGGTGTGCAGTTAAGTGATTATGGAGACCAATTCAGCTCGATTTTGCCAGACTTCTATTATGATCCAGCTATAAGTGCAGAAGATTTCTTTTTTGATTTCTTTCTCCCCAAAGGGTTAGCCTACTCTGTTTACGATCCAGTTAAATTTGCAGCTTGGGTTTTAAAAGATCACCGATGGCAAGTGCTCGTCACTGTTAAATCGTTATAAGGATATGCGCCTGCGCTAGGTCGTGGATGTAATCGTGGATGCAAGTGTCGTCTTGTCATTTCGTAATCGTCACCGAACATGTAGATCTTATCACGCCCGAGGGCAACTTGTAGCACTAGCGGAATTAAATGCAATTCGAGCGTATGGTCTTCGCCGCGCTGTTCGCTGGCACCAGCGGCGTTGAAGTAGCGGAGGGCAGCGTAATTGAAAAACGGATAGACGCGGGACATCCAGTGCAGGTTGCGCTCAATGATGGTCACGGCGAAGCCTGTCGTTGAATATTCGAACCATTAGATCGACGCTGTTCTATTAAATAATTGATGAGGGCGTAGTAGTCCTCTTCTGAAATTTTGCCTGTCACGCATCAGCACTGAACTGATCGTAGCAGGGGTCACTTACAGTAAACCCCAACATTATGCCCAACAAGGAAGTTGGGACATTTGAAATCCCAACATTGGTTTGAGATATTGAAATTCACATTTTTAATGCGACTCCCTATTAACAACACCTCAGGAGCAACGTTCTAAAAACTGTAGTTCAGCAATCTAAACTCCGCTTCCAATCCGCATACTGATCGTGTCCCATCGGACTCTCGACATCCACCTTGGCAAGGTGCGTCACTTCCAGTATTTCTGCGGCCTGACGGCCGACCAATCAGTATACGATCAGTATAATTCCTGCAAACTATCGACTAAGATTAGCGAGCGCACTAAATGCTGGGGGCAATCACTATTGAAAAGTCGAACTGATCGTCCCACGCAGTGCCGCCGAAGGGGACCAATCAGTGCAAGAAATGGTTAACAGCCCCTGGTCGGCCTACGGGGATGCTATTACGAACCGGTTTCTATTTTCTAAAAATGGCATCAAATCCCCACTGGACCAGCGGGGATGCTATTACGAAATTAGATCCGAGCGTAGCGACAATCCTCATTTATTTTCGTAAGAATATGAATTTCAACCAGCTACAATCTTGCTAATCTCGTTCACGAAAACGGGTAAAAATATTTTTAAATTCTATTTTCGCTATTCCATCCCCGCTGTTACTCCTTCCGGGATGGCTAACAAACCGCTTTTCTTACGCGATTCGCAGCACCTCCTCTCTATTTTCTCGATGGTAATGATTTTACAGCCCGCCTAGTCGTTCAAATTTTACAACTAAACTGTTCTTTCCCTCTGCTGAGCGGCATACGGGAAAGGTATGAGATTATCCAGACCTTGATGATTAGCTAGCAAGAAGAACAGATCCTGAAGTTGATCCTGACACGGAAAAACAAACCATTAAGATCCACCTGACAAGCGCCCGCCAATGTCCAGTATCTTAATTAACATACTGGACATTAAAAGCGTAACCCCCGCCGCGCCTATTACGACAAGCTCAAGGTCTTCGACGACAGACACCCCGACCACTGCACGCAGCACAAGCACAGCCACCCCGACCACTACGACGGCCAGCGATGCTTCATCACCGCCAGCAGGCCGAACTGATCATCCAACACACCTTCGTAGCCAGTCGGGCTACCGTTCCAAAGACGCCAGTCGACGCCTGTCTCTAGACCGGCAAAGACCTCACCTTCCCCGAGCCCCGGTGCCATCTTCTCCAGCAAGGCATCTCCCTCTGCCGTCAGACCCGCCGCATACAAACCACCCAAAAAGTGCTTTGACTGCGAGTGGGTGAGCCCCCCGTTTTGATACCACCCGTAAGGACGGCCATGCATAATCTCAGCCAAATCCGCATCCGGTATCAGGCGCAAGTTGCCAGGGAGACCGAGGTGATACGGTGGCTTCATAGCCTCGAGTTCTTCATACAGCGAGCGCATCATGGGCTTGAGTAACTCATCCGGCACCAGTCCGTAATGCGCCGCCGCGCCATTCACAAACAGGAAGCCATAGTCATGCAGCACGCCGCCTTTATCGCGCCAGCCGCCATACCATCCCGTATCAGGATTCCAAAAGGTCTGATGATACGATTGCTTCAGGCGGGCCGCCCACGCATTCATTTTATCAGCCAGTTCCGATTCACCACGGCGCTCAAAGACCTTGCCAAAATTCAACAGCATCGGGTAGGTGCTGGCATTGACGAACGCATCCTTCCACCCGAACGAAATCACATCCCACCAATTCGAGCTCCATTGATGCTCCCCGGAAATACCGCGCCGGTGCCGGCTGACAATCAGCCCATCCCCGTCCACATCCAGCGACTCCAACAACTCCAATTTCTGCATGATGTATTTCATCATCGCACCTTCCCAGTCCCCATGCCCCGGCATTAGCAAGTATTCAGAAAGTGCATACATCGGTGACGACATCGAATGCGTGTATTCTTCATCCAACAGGTGGTCCACATCGGGACTGGCTCCACTGGCATACGAAGGTGCGCCTGTGAGCCAACGCGTCAGGGTCTCATTCAAGAAAGCCTCCGTCGGCAAACCATGCACCTCCGGAAATTCTTTTGTCAGACTAATCCAGAATTCGAGGCAAAAATAACAATGAATGGAAGTCGAGTTATTCGACAGCGTCGAGGCATCCGGTCGATACGCAAAAGCCGTCGGCAAGCAACGCGCCACGGCATCCTGAACGGACTGCGGCGCTGCTTCCGAAATATCCCGATTCGCGCTGCTTAGCTGCCATTCCAAGCGATTACGCTGGGTGCCGGCTTCCAACAAATAGGTGCCGTTGGCCTGCGACGAATGCCCGACCTGCCATTCGGCACTGGTCACGTGCAAAGGGCGAATCGAATCATAGCGCCAGGTGCCCGGCGTGCCGCTTTGCTCCAGCATGAAATTACCGCCGCGGGGTGAGTGCAATAAGAACGGCGTTTGCACATGCCCGGTCTCGCCCTGCTTCACTGCCTCGCCAAGCGTCGAAACGGGCGTGACTTTGGAGTCGAACACAGTCGCCCACACACTGTCGAACAGGGCATGCCGAGCTTCTGGGACGGTTCGCTCCACCTCCATCGTCATGCCTTCCGCCGCCATCGTCCAGACCAGATTCAACTCGATGCCCGAGTCAGGATAACGCACGGCATACGACACCGTGTTGCCCTCGACCTTACAAGTCCCCTGCATCGTGGCAGCCGCATAGCCCGCCTCCGCATCGCCCCCGACCAACCAAAACCGCGGTCCCTGCCCGGCCAAGTGCGCCATGTGCATCTGCTCCGGCTGAATGAAGAAATGCGATGACGCACGGAGCTGATTCTGCAACTCGACCTCCGGCATCAAGCCGCGCATGCGAAAGTGCGAGAAACTGGGATGACGTAAATTGAAGCCGACTTCATAGTCTTCGAAACGGTAAACAACCGTGTCACCCTTCACGCAACTACCTAGACCGACCTTGGCATCGCCGAAGCCCTCGACGGAAGCAATATCCAGTAAATCCAGACGCAGCGTAGGCGTTTTCACCACTTCGGTCTCCAGGACCAAGCCGGTCATCGCCAAATCCCAAGGTGTCCACCAGCCGTCCACGCCGCTCGCACGCACTTCTAAAATAAAGGCCTGCGTCGACAGATTCAGGTCATCCAACCAGACCACCTCGTCTTGTTCGGGACGTTGCAAATCGCGGAACCAGCGAATCTCTTGCCACCCCCCCTGCTCATAGACCAACACCCGCAACGAGGAGACCCAGTCCGATAACTCCTCGCCTCCGCATTTAAAATAGCCTGTGCCTACCCGAATACCGATTCGCTTAAGCAGCACCGGCTCGGCAGCCGAATACATGCGCGAGTGAATGATGCGTCGATCCGGAGCACCCGCACCTGCTTCAGCCCCGAGTGGCTCCGCCCAAACGGCGCGGTTAATCGGCTTTTGAAAAGTCTCCCACTCCAGAATATTCATGGATGGGCTGGCGGCAGTGGAATCACAGGATGTTGGAGTCGTCATAAAAAAGGTCGCTCGACGCGGCGTTTACTAGGATTAAAATTGAAGGTTTGAGGCAGAATCAACAGCCCCAGATAGATACTTTGGTAATTCATCAGAGAAACTCTCCCTGACAGAATGAACACTATACAAAATATTGCATTGATTCTCAATGTGTGAAATCGTAAACGATATGAAGATTTTGGTAAAACCATAGATCAGCAAGCAATGAGCAGAACAACAGCGCAGATCCAACAGCTCAATCCCATGCCTTCAGGCGTGGGCCGAGTCAGTCACGCCTCACAATTACGCCATGCGCATGGGGCCACCCCGCGCGTGTTGAATTGCTATGCACTGGTCTATCTTATCCGAGGCGAAGGCTGGTTCCGCGATGCATTGGGCAACAACCAATCAATTCACGAAGGGCAAGGCTTTCTGCTCTTCCCGGGGGTTGAACACGAATACAGCGCAACGACGGCCAAGGGCTGGGAGGAACTCCACGTATTTTTCGAAGGCACTGCCTTTGACTTATGGCGCGAAGCGGGCTTGCTGGATCCAGCCCGCCCGGTTTTTACCTGCGAACCGGCGGATCAATGGGCGCGTCAGCTCAAACAAGTGTGGCAAGCAGCCGCCAACCCGCTCGATCAGGTGCTGCGACTGCAAGGGTTCCTGATGGACTGCGGACTGGTCGCCACCGCGCCCCGCCCTGACAACCCGGAGCATCAATGGCTCGCTCAAGCCCGCAAACTGCTCAACGAAACGCTGGGCGATCCGGATGGCATCGAACGCAGTGCGCGCACACTGGGCATGTCGCATCAAACCTTTCGCAAGACCTTCCGCCGCCTGCAAGGGTGCCCTCCCGCCCGCTATCGCGCACTGCAAACACTGGAGCAAGCGGCACAGCGTCTGCTCACCGAGAGCACCCCGATCAAACAGATATCAGAGGCCTTCGGTTTCTGCGACGAGTTCCACTTCGCCCGCCGCTTCAAGCATCTGATGGGCAGCACCCCGGCCGCCTACCGCGCCCGCCTGCACGGCAACCAAGCTAAGTAGGTCAATCACTCCCAAAACTCGGCTCCGCCGAGTCACTCGACCTCGAATGCGAGCAGTGAAATATCGTCCTGCTGGTCAGATGAGCCGGTGAATTGGGCGACTTGCTCAAATAGACGGTCCAGACTCTGCTGTAGAGTAAGGCCTACGCTGGCCTGAACGCTCTGCGCGATCCGGTCGAGGCCGAACTCAAGGCCGGTGGCATCACTGGCTTCGATGATACCATCGGTGAATGTGTAGACGCGGTCGCCGGAGTGCAGCGGCACCTGCACGGTTGCGGCGGCGCTGCCGCCGGGGAGGCCCATGACCATGGCATTAGGCAACTTAATGACCTCAGCCTGGCCAGTCTCGATGCGAAGAACGAGCAGGTGGGGATGGCCGCAATGGGAAACATGTAAGTGCCGGCATCCATCGGGCTGAACCTCCCCGAAATGTCCAGCCAGGCCGGTAATAAAGCCATTCTTGAGGTGCGCACTGATCTGCTGGTTGACGGCATCGAGCAGTGCTTGTGGAGAACCGCTGTAGCTGAGGCCGACCTGCGCGGAGATGTATTTGAGCAGCACAGTGTAGAACGCGGCTTGCACGCCGTGGCCACAGACATCGCCCACAAAAAAGAGCAGCGCATTGTCCGGATTGCGAGGAAAGTTGATAATATCGCCACCGACCGCAACCATGGGCTGCCACAGGTAAGCGAGCGCCACCCCAGCGACTTCGGGGATGCGGCCAGGGATCATCACGTGCTGGATCTTTTCGGCACTGGCGAAGTCGGCCAGCATGGTTTCGTTGGCCACGCGTAGTTTCTCTTTGATCAGGTGCTCTTCAGTCACGTCGCGGGAGATGCCGAGGATGCCGATGGCGACGCCGGAATCCAACAGGAGCGGGACCTTGGATTCGGAAGCCCAGGAGATGTGGCCATCCTGCCAGGTTTCCTCGACGATGTGATTCACCACGGCTTCATTGCTGCGCAGTATTCCCTGCTCCCTATCGTGAAAAGATTGTGCGGTGTCTTGATCGAAAAAGTCGAAATCGCTCATGCCTTCGAGTTCACTGCGATCCTTGAGCCCGTGGATTCGTGCGAGCGCATCGCTGGCGAAGATGAAGCGGCCCTGAGTATCTTTAATATAGATCCGGTCCGCGGTCTGCTCCAGCAGCGTTTCGAACAAACGCTTGAACGAGCTACGGATCAAGGTCGCGCTTGCGTGGAAATCATCTGGGGCTGGGTGTATTTGCATCTCTGTCGAGTGAATCAGTAATGAAATAACATTAGCAGAAATAGAGTAAAATACCACACTCGAAGTATTTTTTAAGATTTACCCCGGCCCTAGCTCAACAAGGGAGCAGGGCCATGATGTTCTGCCTATAATTGCTCAGCTAAAAGCAGTAAAACCAAGGTCACCCATGTCCTCACCCTTTACCCGCTAAGCGGGATTCGGGCAAAATGCTTTGCATTTCACCACCTACGAGCTGTCGCGCTAGGCCCGAGTTTAGGCACGAGCACTAAAAATCGCGAAGAACCACTGATGCCACTGTGAGTGTCTAATTATCAGTGACTGCCCTCCCCTGCTTCGCTCTGCGAGCGACGCAGGGCACGGCTGACATCTGGATCAGAATCAAGAACGGTGTTCATCTAAGATGAACGACTTCAACTTCTCATAGACTTCAACTGCTTCGATGCTTTGGCTAGATTTCGCGGTCGCACTTGATATATAGACCGGCCAATCCTTAGAATCCTCAGGGATGCGGCCATGGGAGCCGCGCACCAAGTCCGCATTGAGCGGGATCACATCCATCAAACTCCGAAAGCCCAGCTTCTTCTTTAGCAGCGCTTTCAACACGCGTAATTTAGGCAACTTCAGCTGAGGGTCAAAGAAGAGTTCGGCCGGGTCGTAGCCGGCCTTCCGGTGTATATCGACGCATCGGGCGAAATCCGGTGCCAGCGCGTCATCCTCCCAATAGTAATAGGTAAACCACGCACGCGGCTTTGCGATGACGACCAAATCTCCGGAGCGCTCGTGGTCGATGCCGTAAGCAGCCTTCCCCTCTTGATCGATCACTGTCTCGACGCCATCAGTCGCTTCCAAGACACGCTTCACCTCAGGCAGGTCTGACGCATCGTTCACATACACATGCGCGACCTGATGATCCGCCAACGCAAACGCGCGACATTTTCCATAATCCAAATACTCGAGCCCCAGTTCGTCCTTCAAACTGAGCCAGCCGTGCGCTCTAAACACACGATTCAAATGCACGGGCTGATCGACCTCAGTGATGCCGTATTCTGAAAGCAGCACCACTTGCACCCCCTGTGCCTCGAAATAGGTGATCAGCTCGCCGACGATGGTATCAATCTCGCGCAGGTCCTGCTCGATGCGTTTATCCGTGCTGCCATACCGTTGCAGATTGTAGTCCAAGTGCGGCAAATAAACGAGGTTGAGCGAAGGTTGATGCTGTTGCTCCATCCACTTCGCAGCCTCGGCAATCCACCGGGAAGAGCGAATCCCAGCCATCGGCCCCCAGAAGAATGGAAACGGGAACTCACCCAAGTCTTGCTTAATCGCATCACGCAAGTCCATCGGTTGCGTGTGCACATCAAAGACTTTCCGACCATCCGCAGGATACAATGGTCGTGGGGTAATCGTGTATTCGGCGGATGAATACATGTTATACCACCAGAAGACATTCGCGCAGGTAAAGTCCGGAAGCTCCTCGCGCAAGGTCTCCCAGAGCTTCGGTTGTTGCACTAGACGGTTCGATTGTTTCCACCAGCGCAATTCAGCATATTCACGATCATACCATCCATTGCCCACGGCACCGTGCGCTTGAGGCGTCTGCCCGGTCAAATAAGTCGATTGCGCGGTGCAGGTCACTGCTGGGAATGTCGGCTTGACCGACTGCAAGCTCCCGGACTCCACGAAACGCTGAATCTGCGGCGTATGCACGCCAATCAAAGAGCGAGTCAGCCCGACGACATTGATAACCGCAGTGCGCTTCATCCCGCTCCCTGAGTCTCCCCATCATGACGCTCACGCAGTGCCTCGATACAGTCCAGAACAAGCGCAGCATCCATCTCATGGACTTCAAAGGATGCGCCAATCCCGCGAAGCAAAGTAATCGTCAGACGACCGCCCAAATGCTCCCGAAACTCTTCAAGGCCCTCAATAATTTTGGAGCCACCCTGACTATTGAGCTCGGAAAGTTCAGCGGTATACAAGGTGAACCCCAAGCGCTCAATCAACGATAAGATACGCGTGGCGATGCACTCGGACAAAAATCCCATGCGCTGCGAATACAACACATCGACCGCCATTCCCATGGCAACCGCCTCGCCATGGCTAATCCGAAAGCCACTCATAGACTCCAGCTTGTGCGCCACCCAATGCCCAAAATCAAGCGGCCGGGCCGTGGTCGTTTCAAAGGGATCGCCGCCTTCGACGATATGTTCGACATGCTCGCGGGCGGATGCCTGGATCAGCCAGGCACTCGTCGCTACATCGCGTTGCTTCAATAAGTCCGCCTTCGCTTCGATCGCTTCAAAGAGTGCACCATTACGAATCAAAGCCACCTTGATCGCTTCAACCGCGCCCTCCATGAACTGCTGCTGCGGAAGACTTTCCACAAACCGATGATCATTCACCACCGCATGTGGGACAGCGAAGCTGCCGATGAAATTCTTCTTACCGAGATAATTGATGCCATTCTTCACTCCTACCCCGCCGTCTGCCTGACTCAAGCTGGTCGTAGGAAAACGGACATGGCGAATGCCCCGATGCGCCGTTGCCGCCACCAGTCCGACCATATCGAGCAATGCACCGCCCCCAACAGCGATCAAACACGAGTGACGACACAGTTTGGCGGTTTCCACTTCCGCATAGAGCTTGCTCAAATATTGGAGATTATTCTTTAAGAGTTCACCACCGGGATACACGCGAATACCGCGCCAATCAAACAGCTCGGGTCGCCCACTGAAGTAACTTTGGATCTTCGTCTCAAGTTGAGGGCAACTGCTGAGGGCACCTTCATCAAGGACCACAAAGACCTTCGTCGGTGATTCATCTTCGACTGAACGAAGAAGTGACTCCAAGAGATCAGACTCCGGATCGAAACTGTTGTTTGTGAAATAGACACGATGACGACAGGGCAGCTCGAATTTCTTTTCTATTACCTGATAGTTCATGTTGCTGGAATTTTTCGCTGAAAGAGAAGCGTCATGACAAATAATACGCCGAACAAAACGCATTCGGCGA
>Ga0115550_1000615_pt1 | contig 29641 bp, 23 predicted proteins | sample COGITO_mtgs_1005_FD_87177 | JGI IMG/M metagenome (GOLD analysis project Ga0115550, IMG submission 87177) | Pelagic marine microbial communities from North Sea - COGITO_mtgs_100511 | ecosystem: Environmental > Aquatic > Marine > Epipelagic | place: Germany:Helgoland, sampling site Kabeltonne...
CACCCCGGAGCAGACCTACCAGACAGCCGCTCGCCTGATGGCGGCCGGTGCCCGCATGGTGAAGATGGAAGGGGGCGACTGGCTGTGTGACAGCATTCGCCACCTGACCCGCAACGGCGTACCTGTCTGTGGTCACCTCGGTCTCACACCCCAGTCCGTCCATGTGTTTGGCGGCTTCAAGGTGCAGGGGCGTGACGAGTATCAGGCCCAGGAGATCTACCGTCAGGCGCTCTGCCTGCAAGAAGCCGGCATCCAGCTGCTGGTGCTCGAGTGCGTGCCGGTCGCCCTGGCCGAGCGCATCACCAAGGCACTGCGGATCCCGGTGATCGGCATTGGTGCTGGCCCGGCCACCGACGGCCAGATCCTGGTGATGCACGATGCCTTCGGCATCACCTCCGGTTATGTGCCCAAGTTCACCAAGAACTTCCTGGCCGAAACCGGTGACATGCATGCCGCCATCCGGCTCTATGTGCAACAGGTGAGCGAGGGTACCTTCCCCGGCCCGGAGCACAGCTTCAACTGATCCAGGCCTCATGGACTGCAACGGGGGCGAAAGCCCCCGTTTCGCCATTCATGGCAGGCTGATTTAATCTGTATCCCTTTGATTTATTAACCCATATCTCTTTGATTAATCCGAAGGTGCACTGCTGATGTTGGTCGTTAACAATCCTCTCGTTTTACGTGAACAGATTAGCCTTTGGCGCCGTGAAGGGCGTTCCATCGCATTCGTGCCCACCATGGGCAATCTGCATCAGGGCCATCTCACTCTGGTTGAGCAGGCGCACAGCCACGCCGAGAAGGTGGTGGTCAGCATCTTCGTCAACCCGATGCAGTTCGACAAGGCCGAAGATCTCGCCAACTATCCCCGTACTCTGGAAGAGGATTGCGCCGCCCTGAACGCTGCGGGGGTCGACCTGGTGTTCACCCCAACGCCGGAGATCATGTATCCACAGGGACTGGCCAGCCAGACCTTCGTCGAAGTGCCGGGCCTCTCCGGCCTGCTGGAAGGGGCGCTGCGCCCGGGCCATTTTCGTGGCGTCAGTACCGTAGTGACCAAGCTGTTCAACCTGGTACAACCGGATGTCGCCTGTTTCGGCCAGAAGGATTACCAGCAACTGGCGCTCATTCGCAAGATGGTGGCAGACATGGCTATGCCCATCGAGATCGTCGGCGTGCCCACTGTGCGGGCCGAAGACGGGCTGGCGCTCTCGTCACGCAACGGCTATCTGACGACGGCCGAGCGGGCGCTGGCACCCGAGCTGGCGCGTACCGTGAACTGGATTGCCGAGCAGATTGAAGGAGGCGATCACCACCTGCCCTCCCTGGTGGCCCAGGCCAGCCAGCGTCTCGACAACGCCGGTTTTCGCACCGACGCCATCGATATCGTCGATGCCACTACCCTGGAGTCGGCCACCGACAAGAGCCGGCATCTGGTGATCCTGATGGCGGCTTACCTGGGCAAGGCCCGTCTCATCGACAACCGAGTGGTGACGCTCAGCGTCTGAGCAACCCCGATCAGGAGAACTACATGTCTAAGAAGGTTTATTGCATCGCCCAGTTCCTGCCCAAGCCCGGCCAGGAGCAGGCCCTGTTTCAGGTGTTGCAGGCACTCGAGCCAAACACGCTGCGGGAAGATGGCTGCCAGCAGTACATTGTCACCCGCCATATCCCCAGCCCCTTTGCCGAAGGGGAGAGCTTCCCCATCGTCTTCAACGAGATCTGGCGTGACATGGCCAGCTTCGAGGCCCACTGCCAGCGCGCCGAGATCAAATCCTTCTTCGAGCGTTACTGCCTGGCCGAGGATGGCCTGGCTGCCAAGTGGAACGTCTGCGTCTACAGCGACGAACCGGCGCAATATGACGCCCCCCTCCTTCAGGGCTAACCCTCATGCAGTAAAAAGGCGCCAACAGGCGCCTTTTTCATGGTTGCAACTCAGTGCCTCAATCCGGTCCCCCGGGAAATAAGCCACCAGGCCAACCCGTAGAGCGCGACTATGAAACCGATGATGATGAGGTAGGCGGTGCCGAGCGGCACATCGGAGATACCGAGGAAGCCGTAACGGAAGGCGTTCACCATGTAGATGATGGGGTTCACCTGGGAGACCCCCTGCCAGAAGGGCGGCAGCAAACTGATGGAGTAAAACACCCCGCCCAGATAGGTAAGCGGCGTCAGCACAAAAGTGGGGATGATGCTGATGTCGTCAAAAGTCTTGGCAAATATCGCATTGATGAGGCCGCCCAGGGAGAACAGGATCGAAGTGAGCAGCACGGTGAAGCAGACGCTGAACAGGTGATGGATCTGCAACGGCACGAAGAACAGCGACACCAGGGTGACGATGAGACCGACACAGATACCCCGCGCCACGCCACCACCCACGTAACCGGCGATGATGATGTAGTTGGGCACTGGGGCTACCAGCAACTCCTCCACGTTGCGCTGGAACTTGGCGCTGAAGAAGGAGGAGGCGACGTTGGAGTAAGAGTTGGTGATCACCGACATCATGATGAGACCGGGCACGATGAACTCCATGTAACTGAAGCCCCCCATGTCACCGATGCGCGAGCCGATGAGGTTGCCGAAGATGACAAAGTAAAGGCTCATTGTGATGGCGGGCGGCACCAGAGTCTGGATCCAGATCCGGGTGAAGCGGCTTATCTCCTTGGCCAGAATGCTCTTGAATGCGATGTAGTAGGTGGTCAGATTCATGCTTTTCTCCCCTCCTCGACCAGGTTGACGAACAACTCTTCCAGTCGGTTGGCCTTGTTGCGCATACTCAGCACCTGCACTTGCTGGCTAGACAACTGCTCGAACAGGCTGTTGAGGGACTGGCTCTTTTCCAGATCCACTTCCAGGGTGCGTTCATCCTGCATGCGGCCGTTGAACTCGGGCACGTTTGGCACGGCGGAGCCCGGTGCCAGATCCAGCATGAAGGTCTCGCGGCCCAGCTTGCCCAGCAGGTTTTTCATGCTGGTGTTCTCGATCAGCCGACCCTTGTCGATGATGCCGATGTTGCGGCACAACATCTCGGCCTCTTCCAGATAGTGGGTGGTGAGAATGATGGTGACGCCCTGTTCGTTGAGCTCTTTGAGGAAGGTCCACATGGAGCGGCGGATCTCGATATCCACCCCAGCGGTCGGCTCATCTAGGATCAGCAGTCTGGGCTCATGCATCAGGGCGCGGGCTATCATCAGCCGGCGCTTCATGCCGCCGGAGAGGGTGCGGGCCGGCATGTCGCGTTTGTCCCACAAGTCGAGCTGGCGCAGGTACTTCTCGGCGCGGATCTTGGCTTCCGCCCTGGGCACGCCGTAGAAACCGGCCTGATGGGTGACTATCTGACTCACCTTCTCGAACTGGCTGAAGTTGAACTCCTGCGGTACCAGGCCGAGCTGGGCCTTGGCCTGTTCGAGATCGCTGTCGATGTCGTAGCCAAACACCTTCACCTTGCCTGCGCTCTTGTTCACCAGTGAACTGATGACACCTATGGTGGTGGACTTGCCCGCGCCGTTCGGGCCGAGCAGGGCGAAGAAATCCCCCTGCTTGACGGTGAGATCTATGCCTTTAAGGGCTTCGACGCCCCCCTGATAGGTCTTTTTCAGGCCGCTGATTTCCAATGCGTTCATTGCAACCTCTGTGATGGCGGATCCCATCTCGATACAGAAAAGGCGGCCAAGGCCGCCTGCAGACAGAAGATGGCGCTAGACCACCTCGCCCGGGATCTTCCTGGACCTTGCTTACTCTTGCGGAACTACTTTGCCGATAAACGGCAGATTGCGGTACTTCTGGGCGTAGTCAATGCCACAACCCACCACGAATTCGTCCGGAATGGAGAAACCGATCCAGTCCACCGGCACCTGCACCTCGCGGCGGGACGGTTTGTCCAGCAGGGTGCAGATGGCCAGGGATTTCGGCTCGCGCAGTGACAGGATTTCACGCACCTTGTTGAGGGTGTAACCGGTGTCGATGATGTCCTCGACGATCACCACATCCTTGCCCTTGATGTCATCATCCAGGTCTTTCAGGATACGAACGTCACGGGTGCTGCGCATGCCGGAGCCGTAGCTGGAGGCAGTCATAAAATCCAGGGTAATGGGCAGCGGGGTCTGGCGGCACAAGTCGGCCAGGAAGACGCAGGAGCCACGCAGCAGGCCAATCATGACCACTTCGTCAGAACCCTGATAACGGGCGGTGATCTCTTCACCCAATTTGGCGATCCGGGCGGCAACATCGGCCTCGGAGATCATCACCTCGACAGTGTGTTTCATCACTTACTCCCTCATGGCCAAAGGGGATTTGGCCGTTCATTAACGTCAAAACCGAGGATTCTACCATCCAAGCCGAGAGGCGTCAGGCATACGTGATGCTTTTATCGGCTTATTTTAATTGATAGAGTTAGCAGGCCCTCGGGCATTATCGGTGACAATACTATAAACACCATAATCAATAACTATTAGATGAAAAAACTATGGAACCACGCGCAGAAATTAGACGTCGAACCCGGCTTTCTCCGGAAGCTCGGCGCAATCAATTGATGGAATGTGCCATCGAAGTGTTTTCCCGTCGCGGCATTGGCCGTGCGGGTCACGCCGAAATTGCAGAACAGGCCAAAGTCTCGGTAGCTACCGTGTTCAACTATTTCAACACCCGCGAAGAGCTGGTGGATGAGGTGTTGGCCGAGATCGAACGTTTCGTTCACCAGATGCTGGAACAGGCCTATACCGGCCAGGGCCCGGTCAAGGAGAGCATTCACCGTCACGTGAAGCTGTTTGTTGACGCCGCTTACGATCAGCCCGACCACGCCAGTATCTGGCTGGAGTGGAGCTCATCGGTGCGGGAAGAGGTCTGGCCCCGTTACGCCAAGTTGCTGGACAAGGCGCTGGAACGCATAGCGCCCCACTTGCAACAAGCCATGGATGCCGGTGAGATCCAGAGTGTGCTGTCCGCCCAGGACCTGGCTCGCTCCCTGACCGGCTTTGGTTACGTCATGATGCAGATGATCAATCAGCCACAACGCCCCTCACGGGAAGATGTGACCGATTTTCTGTTCAAGTACGTGACGGCCCCCATCCAGGCTGCATAACCCGCCTCGTGAATAAAAAGCGGCGCTGGACTGTTCAGGTCGGCGCCGCTTGTGTTTGTCTGCTATTTGTTCACATCTCGCCTCAAGATTTGGCGTAACCCCAACGCTCTGTCAGGCCATGCTCGATCCCGAGGTGATCCAGGATCCGCGCCACCATGAAGTCCACCAGATCCTCGATGCTTTTGGGCTCATGATAAAAACCGGGGGCGGCCGGCATTATGGTCACCCCGAGCCGCGCCAGTTTGAGCATGTTCTCCAGATGGATGGCGGAGAAGGGGCTCTCGCGGGGCACCAGGATCAGCTGGCCGCGCTCCTTGATCACCACATCCGCCGCCCGCTCCAGCAGGTTGTCGGAGGCACCGTTGGCAATGGCCGACACTGTCCCCATGGAACAGGGACAGACCACCATCTGTTTCGGGGCCGCCGACCCCGAGGCCACCGGCGAGAACCACTCCTCCTTGCCGCAGGCCACTATCTGACCCTCTTTGGCGCCGTACTGGCGACAGAGATAGGCGGATAGCTCCCTGGGGGAGCCGGGCCAATCCTGCTGCTGCTCTGTCTTGAGCACGACTCTGGCCGCCGATGAGGCCAGCAGATAAACCCGATAGTCCGCCTGCACCAGACACTGGAGCAGGCGCAGGGCATAAGGAGCGCCGGAGGCGCCGGTCAGCGCCAGGGTAACTTGTTTCAGCATGATGGTCCTTGGCTCTTCTGGCATGGGAACAAACAACCGCAAGGGATCCGCAACGACGTCATAGTTCGCCGTGGTAATCCTTGAGACGGGCGATCAGCTTGTCATGAATGCCGCCGAAACCACCGTTGCTCATGATCAGAATATGATCGCCGTCGCGGCACTCGGCCACCAGGCGGTTGATCAGGGTCTCCAGCTCGTTGAACACCTTGGCCGGACGGCTCATGTGAGCGGTCACCTCCCCGAGATCCCAACCTATGTTGGGTGGTTGGAAGAAGAACACCTCGTCGGCACCGTCGAAACAGGCTGCCAGCTCCTCCTTGTGGACTCCCAGCTTCATGGTGTTGGAGCGGGGCTCCAGCACCGCCAGAATGCGGGCCTTGCCCACCTTGGCACGCAGACCGCCGAGGGTGGTCTCGATGGCGGTGGGGTGGTGGGCAAAATCGTCATAGACGCTGATGCCCGCCACCTCGCCCTTGAGCTCCATCCGCCGCTTGGGGGACTTGAACTGGCACAGGGCAGCTATGCCGTGCTCCACCATGACACCGGCATGACGGGCGGCGGCGATGGCCATCAGGCCGTTGTTGACGTTGTGCTCGCCGATGCACTCCCAATGCACCTCGCCCTGCTTGCTCCCATCCAGCCACACCTCGAAGGCGGAGCCGTCGTCGGTCAGCTTGACCGCCTTCCACTTGGCGTCGTCCTGACCCACCAGCTCGATTTCGCTCCAGCAGCCCATCTTGCGCACCGCAGTGAGGTTGTCATCGGCCTGAGGGAACAGCACCCGGCCATTGCTCGGCACTGTGCGCATCAGGTGGTGGAACTGGCGCTGGATGGCGGCGAGATCCGGGAATATGTCAGCGTGATCGAACTCCAGGTTGTTCATCACCAGAGTACGCGGATGGTAGTGAACAAACTTGGAGCGCTTGTCGAAGAAGGCGCAGTCATACTCGTCAGCTTCGATGACGAAGAAGGGCGCAGAGCCCAGGCGGGCTGATACCGGGAAGTTGCCCGGCACGCCACCGATAAGGAAACCCGGCTCCAGCTTGGCGTATTCCAGCACCCAGGCCAGCATGCTGGCGGTGGTGGTCTTGCCATGAGTGCCCGCCACGGCCAGCACCCAGCGATCCTGCAGCACATGCTCCAGCAGCCACTGAGGACCGGAGATATAGGGCAGATTGCGATCCAGCACATACTCCACACAGGGATTGCCACGGCTCATGGCGTTGCCGATCACAACCAGATCCGGTGCCGGATCGAGCTGGGAGGGATCATAACCCTCGGTCAACTCTATGCCCTGTTGCTCGAGCTGGGTACTCATGGGGGGATAGACGTTGGCATCCGAGCCGGTCACCCGATAGCCAAGCTGTTTTGCCAACACCGCCAGGCCACCCATGAAGGTGCCGCAGATCCCGAGAATGTGAATATGCATACCGCTGCCTTTTCCAGTAAAGGGAGTGCGCATTCTAGGGGTTGTTGAGGTTGCGGCACAAGCCGCGGTCGCGACGAGAAATAACCAACCCCGGAGACGGTGGCAGCAATTTGGCACACCCAGGCTGCGCGACATCAGCCAACTCTGTCACAGTGCCCTCGAAATATGGTCATTTGACGCGACATCGCTATAATATCGGCCTGCAAACTTGACTCCAACACTGAAGGAAACGTCATGAGCCTGAACCTGGTACCGGCTGGCAAGAGCCTGCCCGACGACATCTATGTCATCATCGAAATCCCGCAGAATGCCGATCCGATCAAATACGAAGTCGACAAGGACAGTGGTGCCATCTTTGTTGATCGCTTCATGTCTACCCCTATGTTCTACCCGTGCAACTACGGTTACGTGAACGCCACCCTGTCTCTGGATGGGGATCCGGTCGACGTGCTGGTGCCGACTCCTTACCCGCTGCTGGCTGGCTCCGTCATTCGTTGCCGCCCGGTTGGCGTGCTGAAGATGACCGACGAATCTGGCGAAGATGCCAAGATCGTGGCAGTGCCGCACTCCAAGCTGACCAAGCAGTACGACCACATCAAGGATGTGAACGATCTGCCCGAGCTGCTGAAAGCCCAGATCCAGCACTTCTTCGAGCGTTACAAAGAGCTGGAAGCAGGCAAGTGGGTCAAGGTTGAAGGTTGGGGCGACAAGGCCGCTGCCGAAGCCGAGATCGTTACCTCTGCCGAGCGTTACGCAGCCAAGTAAGCGTCTCTCTCGTTAAAAGGCCCCTGTGGGCCGATACCAAAAATTAAGGCGCCAATGGCGCCTTAATTTTTTAGGGCTTTCGCCCGCCTCAACGGCCGTGGTACTGAGCAGAAAGCTCGTGCACCGCATTCACAAACACCCCGGCGTGCTCCGGGTCCACATCCTGATGGATGCCGTGCCCCAGGTTGAAGACGTGGCCGTTGCCGCTGCCAAAGCCCGCCAGTATGGTGGCTACCTCTTCGCGGATACGCGCAGGTGCCGCATAGAGCATGGAAGGATCCATGTTGCCCTGCAGCGCCACCTTGTCACCGACCCGGCGCTTGGCGTCCGCTATGTCTATGGTCCAGTCCAGCCCCAGGGCATCGCAACCCGTGGCAGCGATCTGCTCAAGCCACTGGCCACCGTTCTTGGTGAACAGAGTGACCGGTACGCGGCGACCTTCGTTTTCGCGGATCAGACCATCGACGATCTTGTGCATGTACTGCAGGGAGAAGTCGCGGTAATCCCGCGGGGTCAGCACGCCGCCCCAGGTGTCGAACACCATGACGGACTGGGCACCAGCCTTGATCTGGGCATTGAGATACCCGATCACGCTGTCGGCCAGCTTGTCCAGCAGCAGGTGCAGTGTCTGCGGCTCTGCATACATCATCTGCTTAATCTTGGTGAAGGCCTTGGAGCTGCCCCCCTCCACCATGTAGGTGGCCAGGGTCCAGGGACTGCCGGAGAAGCCGATGAGCGGCACTTCGCCCTTCAGCTCGCGGCGTATGGTGCGCACCGCATTCATCACGTAGCCGAGCTCGTCTTCCGGATCAGGAATGGGCAGCGCCTGCACGTCAGCCATGGATTTGATGGGTCGCTCGAAGCGCGGGCCTTCACCCTGTTCGAAATAGAGACCCAGCCCCATGGCGTCGGGCACGGTCAGGATGTCGGAGAAGAGGATGGCGGCATCGAGCGGATAGCGGCGCAGGGGCTGCAAGGTGACTTCACAAGCCAGCTCGGCGTTGCGGCACAGGGACATGAAGTCCCCCGCGACGGCGCGGGTCGCCTTGTATTCCGGCAGATAACGGCCAGCCTGGCGCATCATCCATACTGGTGTCATGTCCACGTCCTGGCGCAGCAGGGCACGCAGGTATCGATCGTTCTTCAGCTCTTTCATCCCAGTTCCTGAGTCATGTCATGCATAAAATGGCGGATATGATACCACTTTGTACGCGGCGGGGGACGGCCCAAAGATGCGGCCAGGCCGCTGCAAGCGCAAAGATGTGAAGGGGCGCAAACAAGCGCCCCGTTTTTACCCTGATGACAAGGTCAGACCGACCTCAACCCTCTTCGGCCAGGCTCTGCTCAATCAAACGTCGCGCTATGGTGCCATGGGGCGGCAACCGTGGCAGCCGGTCGGCGGTGAAGAAATCAGCTGCCACCAGTTCATCGTCCTGTACCCGGATCTCACCGTTCTCGTAGTCGGCGGTAAACCCCATCATCAGGCTATGGGGGAAGGGCCAGGGCTGGCTGGCCACATAGCGCACGTTACGCACCCGGATGCCGCTCTCCTCGAACACCTCCCGCGCCACGCACTGCTCCAGGTTCTCCCCCGCTTCCACGAAGCCGGCCAGCACGGTGTACATGGGATCCTCCACCTGATAGTGACGACGATGGGCCGCCAGCAGGATCTCGGGACCCTTGCGCACCGCCACTATGATGCAGGGGGAGATGCGCGGATAGACGGTGTGGCCAAGCTGGCACACCTGGGCCCACTCACCCGCCTTGGGGGCCATGGGGGCACCGCACTCGCCGCAGAAGCGGTGGCTGCGCCGAAAGGTAGCCAGCTGCCAGGCGCGACCCGCGAGACGAAATCCCTCTTCATCCCCCGCTACCATCAGCTGGCGCAACGGGGTGAAATGGCTGGCATCGGCATTTGCCCCCAGGTCCAGCAAATAGCAGGGCAGGCCATCCCACTCATCGAAACGCTCGAATGACGCCGGGTGAAAATGGGCAGGCAAACAGGCTCGGGGGCCTTGCGGAATATGGCCCTGTTCATCCAGCAGGACGAGGTGATCGCCCCCCAGTACGAACCAGCGGGCCTGTTCGGTTAATGGCATCAGATGCAGACTCTCGTTGAAAATCAGGTTGAAATCCCTTGTCGAGAACAGTGTGCAAGGCACGGACAAGTGACCACCATATTACGGCCGGGCAGGCACCTTGGCGACCCCAAGATGGCGAGTCTGCCCCACTCCACGGCCAAGAAAAAGGCTGCCCGCAGGCAGCCTTGATGCAAAGACCTCAACGCCAATCAGGCATCGCCCATCGCCAGCAGGGAGGCATTGCCGCCCACCGCAGTGGTGTTGATGGTGCGGGTCTTCTCGGTGACGAAGCGGCCGAGGTAGTGGGGACCGCCCGCCTTGGGGCCTGTGCCGGAGAGACCCTGACCACCAAATGGCTGTACCCCGACCATGGCGCCGATCTGGTTGCGGTTGATGTAGACGTTGCCCACGTTGATGCGGCTGGCCAGCTCCTCGGCGTGGGATTCGTTGCGGCTGTGGATCCCCAGCGTCAGGCCGTAGCCGGTGCCGTTGATATCCGCAATCACCTTGTCCAGCTCACGGGCAGCGTAGCGCACCACATGGAGGATGGGACCGAACTGCTCCTTCACCAGCTCACGGATGGAGCCAATCTCCAGCGCCGTCGGCTGCACGAAGTGACCCGCCAGCGTCGCGGATGGCATGGGGGCCTGAGCGATCAGACGTGAGCGCGGGATCATGTGCGCCAGGTGCGCATCCAGCCCGGCCTTGGCCTCGGCGTCGATGACGGGCCCCACGTCCGTGTTGTGCTCGGCCGGATTGCCCACTTTCAACTCCTGCAGGGCGCCGGTCAGGATCTCCAGCACCCGCGGTGCTATCTCCTCCTGCAGGTAGAGTACCCGCAAGGCTGAGCAACGCTGACCGGCACTCTGGAAGGCGGCGCTCACCACGTCGCGCACCACCTGCTCCGGCAGAGCGGTGGAGTCGACTATCATGGCGTTTTGGCCGCCTGTCTCGGCGATGAGCGGCAGTATGGCGCCATCACGCTGGGCCAGCGTCAGGTTGATGAGCTTGGCGGTCTCGGTTGAGCCGGTGAAACAGACGCCGCCAATGCGGGCATCCGCCGTCAGCTTGGCCCCCACAGTAGCGCCATCGCCCGGCAGCAGTTGCAGCACATCACCCGGGATGCCCGCCTGATGAGCCAGGGTCACCGCCAGATGGGCGATGAGGCCGGTCTGCTCCGCCGGTTTGGCGATGACAGTATTGCCGGTGGCCAGCGCCGCCGCGACTTGCCCGAGGAAAATGGCCAGCGGGAAGTTCCACGGGCTGATGCAGACGAAGACCCCCCGGCCCTGCAGGAACAGCTCGTTCTGCTCGCCGGTGTAGCCGGGCAGCAGGGTCGCCTGTCCCATCAAACCACGGGCCTGCAGCGCGTAGTAACGGCAGAAGTCCACCGCCTCGCGCACCTCGTCGATCCCATCCTGCAGCAGCTTGCCCGCCTCGCGAGTACAGAGCGAGATGAACTGCTCGCGGTTGGCTTCCAGCAGATCTGCCAGCTTCTCCAGCGCAGCGGCACGCACGCTTACCGGCGTCTCGCGCCAGCGCGGGAAGGCGGCATGAGCCGAGGCCAGCGCCTGCTCTACCGCCTGTGCGTCGGCCCAGTGGATCTTGCCCACCAGCTGGCTCACATCCTGCGGACTCAGCACGGTACGGGCTTCGCTGCGCTTGAGGGTTTCGCTATCAACGATGGGACCCGCCAGCCACTGCTTGCTCTCCAGCTCTTTCAAACGGGCGAAGAAGGGACGCTGGATGGAGACGATATTCATGTTGACGCCGCTGGAGTTCTTGCGGTCGCTGAACAGATTCACCGGCTGTGGAATGCGATCGTTGGCCAGACTGGTGTAGCGCTTGAGGGTGCGCAGCGGGTGTTCGGCCAGTGAATCCACCGGGGTGTTCGGGTCCACCAGCTTGTGAACGAAGGAGGTGTTGGCCCCGTTTTCCAGCAGGCGACGTACCAGATAGGGCAGCAGATCCTTGTGGGCACCGACCGGGGCATAGATGCGGCAGTGCAGGCCGGGATGGTCGTTCAGCACGGCATTGTGCAACTCCTCCCCCATGCCGTGCAGGCGCTGGAACTCAAACTGGCGATCACCGGCCATCTCCAGAATGCAGACCACGGTATTGGCGTTGTGGGTCGCAAACTGGGGAGAGATGAAACCACGGGTCGGCTCGCTCAGCAGGTAGCGGGCGCAGGCCAGATAGGAGATGTCGGTACCCGCCTTGCGGGTAAAGAGCGGGTAGCCGGGCAGGCCAGCCTGCTGGGCATATTTCAGCTCGCTGTCCCAGTAGGCGCCCTTCACCAGCCGCACCGGGATCAGGTCCCCCTGCTCCCGGGCCAGCGCCGTCAGCCAGCAGAGCACCGGCAGAGCGCGCTTGGAATAAGCCTGCACTACCATGCCGAGCTTGCCCCAGCCACGATTGGCGTCAGAGCGGTAGAGCTGCTCGAAGAGATCCAGTGACAGCTCGAGGCGGTCCATCTCCTCGGCATCGATGCTGATGGCCACGTCCTTGTCGCGGGCCAGGCGCACCAGACCCACCAACCGCTCGCTCATTTCGCCGAGCACCCGCTCGCGGTTCGCCACGTCATAGCGCGGATGGAGCGCCGACAGCTTGATGGAGATGGACGGCGCCGGGCCGCCGTCGCTGATGCGCTCATTGCCGACCGCCTCGATGGCGCGCTGGTAGTCGCCGAAATACTTGTCCGCATCGGCCAGGGTCAGGGCGGACTCCCCCAACATGTCATAGGTGTGGGTGTAACCCTTCTCGCGGGACTTGCGGCTCGCCTTGAGGGCCTCTTTCATGTCGCGCCCCAGCACGAACTGCTTGCCCATTATCTTCATGGCGGCATACATGGCGGAGCGCACCACAGGCTCGCCCAGCTTGTTGACCATGCGCCCCAGCATGTTGGCCGGATTGCCGTCCAGCTTCTTGTCCAGCTTGATGATCTTGCCAGTCAGCATCAGGCCCCAGGTGGAGGCATTGACCAGGGTGGAGTCGCTCTTGCGAAAATGGGAGGACCAGTTGGCGCCGGAGAGCTTGTCCTTGATGAGGGCGTCGGCGGTCTCTGCATCGGGGATGCGCAGCAGGGCCTCTGCCAGGCACATCAGTATGATCCCCTCCTGGGTATCCAGGCTGTACTCCTGCAAGAAGGCATCGATGCCATCTCCCGAACCACTCTCCTTGCGCACCTTGGTGACCAGGGCGCGGGCGCGCTGGGTCACCTGCTCCAGCGAGGCCCCATCCCCCGGCAACATGGCGGAAAGCTCCGCCAGATAGGCGTTTTCATCCACCACGTAATTCTGGGTGATGGCTTCGCGCAAGGCGGCCAGATCGGAGGGAATGTAGTCAGCAGCAAGCACTTGAGTAGCTTTGAACATAGGGGGTCGTCCTGTGCGCCCGCGGGCTATATCGACGAAGGCGGTCGTGCCGCCGAAACGCCGATAATGTATACAATATCCACCCATAGATGAAATGAAATTGTTGCCTGTTATTAACAAAAATCGCTGACTGGCCAATTTAGCCCGTATTCAGATCAGGAGACGGCGAGACAGACAAGTTTATCGCCTTATTTTGTATACAATTTTATGCGAGGCAAAAAAGAGGGGCCGCTATTGCGACCCCTCTTCATCCGACCGACAGGAACCGTCAGTTCATCCAGCGCTCACCGCGACTGCGGCGGCGGGGCAGCATGGGCAACAGTATGCCAAGCAGGATGCCGCCACCCACCATGGCACCACCGCGGATGAACCAGTCCATCTGCATGTCGTGCTCCTGGTTGTCATAGCTGCGGGTCAGGGCCTCGTTCTGCTCCTTGAGGTTACCCATCTCCTCGCTCTGACTGGCAAGCTGGGCCTTCAGGCTGTCGATCTCCTTGCTCTGCTCGGCGATCTTGCCATCCTTCTCGGTGAAGCGTTTTTCATTGTCACCGTTGAGGTTCTGCAGGCGAGCCTTGAGATCTTCCAGCTCTTGCTGGACCTGGGGCAGACGCTCGCGCAGGCTGATCTCGCCCTGCAGCTCGGCGTTCTTGATCCAGCCTTCACGGCCACGACCGTCCACCACCTGGGTGAAACCGGCTTCGTTGTTCACCGCCTTTACTTCCAGCGGTTCACCCGCCTTGACGCTGCCGAGGATCCGGAACTGGGTACCCGGACCATTGTGGATGAAGGTAAAGATGTTGTCTGAGACATAACGGGTGTCGGCCAGTGCCTGTTGGGCACACAAGCAGATAAGGATCCCGAGAAGGGCGCGCATGGTCGATCGGTTCTCTTCTTTTGGTTAGGTGACAGGCCGAATGTTAAGCCGCCAGCGGGTCAAAGGACAAGCAAAGAAAAGCGCTTCCCCCCGAGCTGAGAGCTGACTCGCAACTTGCCCCTCACTCACGCGACCATTCCGGACGTCGCAGGCTATTTCTGTTTCAGTGCCTTCACCTCTTCGCGCAGGGCACGCAACTCCTGAAGCAGCAGATCCTGCTGCGCACTCTGTTGATGGCGCCACTTTTCCAGTTCGTTGTCACCTCGCCCGTGTTGCAGGAACAGGCTGGCCATGAAGCCGCTCAGGGCGCTGAACAGACCGACCCCGAAGATGATCATCAGGCTGGCGACGAAACGCCCCTCCTCGGTTTGCGGCACTATGTCACCGTAACCGATGGTAGAGAGCGTCACCAGGGTCCACCAAAAGGCGTCATAGGCGTTGTGGATCTGGCTGCCGGGTCTGTCTCCCTCGACCCAGTAGATGAGTGCCGTGCCCACCCCGATTTGCAGGAAAAAGATCAGCAGTATCCCGGCCAGACGGCTCTCGTTTCGCCCCCTGCGCACTATGGCGAGCAGGTCCGGGTTGCTGCGCAGCAGCTGGATCACCCGGTAGAGCTGGATCAGCCTGGCCCAGCGCAACTGCTCCACCATAGGCAGACTGCCCGGCAGATAGAACCAGTTCGCCTTGAAGAAGGCTCGCTTGTCACTGGCACGGAACCAGCCATAGGTGAAATGGGCGAGGAAGACGTAGCAGATCAAACTGTCCAGATCATAAAAGAGGGAGAGCGTCTCGGGAGTGAAGTGGCGAGCCCCCAGCCAGCGGAACCCCACCAGTACCACTGAGACGATGGAGAGCAGGGCCATGAGCAGATCCATGGATCTCAGGCCAGAAGAGTGATGTCGCATACATTTTCCTACTTTAGGCACGGTGCGAATTAATAAAAAGGAAGATAATGCCGATAGTCCTGAGGGCAAAGGAAAACCGGTCATTAAAAGGAGAAAAATTATGCAGTTAAACCCGCTGGAGAGGCGAATGAGCAATATCCGGCTGGTACCCAAAGTGGTACTGCTCATGGTGTTCAGTACTGTGCTGCTGCTGGCCAAGCTCTGGTTCGATGCCAGCAATCTGGAAACCACACTGCTGAGTGAGGGCATCGACGCCGACAAGGCCACCGCCATTGCCGATCGCCTGCTCTGGAGCGGCGTGATGGAAACCGCCGTGATGGGAATCGTCTTCGTCGTGTTGTTGCTGACCGGCTCCCGCCTCATGGTCAAGCAAGTGCACTATCTGGTGGGCCTGCTTGAGCGTTTCGCCCGCAAGGATCTGAGCCACAAGGTGCTGCTCAAGTCTCGTGATGAGTTCGGCGACATCGCCAAGGCCGTGGCCCACTCACAGGAGAACCTCAAGGAGGTGTTCGGCACCCAGCGCGTCGCCTGCAAGGAGCTCAATGACATCGCCTCTCAGGTCACCCTTTGCATGGAAGAGGCCAACGAGGCCATCAACGAAGAGTTCACCCAGATAGAACAACTGGCCAGCGCCATGAGCCAGATGGTGGGTGCCATCCGCGAGGTGGCCGCTCATGCGGAACAAGCTTCCCATGCCACCGCCGAAACCAGCCTGCTGGCCGAAGAGGGCAGCCGCTGCGTGGCGGCGACCGTCAACACCATAGATACCCTCTCCGGCAACATCCAGCGCTCCTCCAACGTGGTCAATCAGGTGGAACAGGGGGTCGAGCAGATAGGCTCAGTGGTGGATACCATTCGCAGCATTTCGGAGCAGACCAACCTGTTGGCCCTCAACGCCGCCATCGAGGCCGCCCGTGCCGGCGAAGCGGGTCGCGGCTTTGCCGTGGTCGCCTCCGAGGTGCGCGAGCTGGCCAACCGGGCCCAGGCGGCCACCGTCGAGATCCAGAAGATGATCGAGCAGTTGCAGGGCAATGCCCACCAGGCTGCCGAGTTGATGGCCCAGAGCGTGCAACAGGCCGACAAGGGGGTGGAGCAGGTGACCCAGGCCGGCGATCAGCTCGCCACCATAGTGCAGCGGGTACAGGGTGTGGCGGACATGAATCGCCAGATCGCGGCCGCCTCCGAGCAACAGAGCTCGGTGGCCGAGGAGATGAGCGGCAATCTGGAGCAGGTAAAGCAAGTCGTGGAAGGTTCAGTGGTGGTACTGCGGGAGTTGCAGGAAGCCTCCGAGCTGGTGGAACATCACAGCCAGACCCTGGATACCCATATTCAGGCCTTCAAACTGGCCTGATGGCATAACGTGAGCCAACCTGTGGGCTCGTGGTGCCCGCTACCGAATGCCGGATAACCCCTGGTCTTGCCCAGACAGGCCTCCGGCAATGCGGCTGTGGTAAGGACACAAAAAAACGGCGCCTCTGTTAACAGAGGCGCCGTTTTTCATATCAGTGGGTGAGCCCGTCAGGCGTCCGGGTCGAAATCCAGACTCAGGCTGTTGACGCAGTAACGCTGGCCTGTCTCGGTCGGTCCGTCGGGGAAGACGTGACCCAGATGGGAGCCGCACTGGCTGCAGGTGATCTCCACCCGCTTCATGCCGTGGCTGCTGTCTTCTGTGTAGGTCACTGTGCCTTCGATGGCTCGATCGAACGAGGGCCAGCCGCAGCCGGAGTCAAACTTGGCATCCGAGTGAAACAGCACGCTCTTGCAGCAAACGCAGAGATAGTCACCACTCTTGCGGTTGTGGAGCAAGGCACCGCTGTAGGGCTGCTCGGTGCCTTTCTCCCAGCAGACGCGAAACTGTTCCGAACTCAGCTTGTTGCGCCACTGCTCGGGATTGTTGTTGCTCATACCGACTCCTTGCCATTAATCACGGCGCCCAGCATACCCAGTCAGGCCGCTTTGCTCTACCCCGCCAGCGGGAACTGTGATCCCGTTGGCAACACGGTGGCAACATCCGGTGTAACGGCGACCTCCTCTTTGGCCAAGGCAACCGCCGGCAATGAAACCCGCTCCAGCAACTTGAGGGAGTGGGCTCGGCCAACCGCCACCTGCCGCTTGATGTCATCGGGCAGGAAGGGCAGGCCGTCATTGGTGGCCGTGTCTATGGTCTGGATCCACTCCAGCCCCTCCCCCGGTGGTGGCAGACGGAACTGGATATCGTAGTCGCTGGCGTTGAACAGCACATACCAGCGCTCCCCTTCGCACTGCTGCATGCCGATGTCCATGGCAAACGCCTGTCCCATGGGGGCGTGCCAATCCTGATCCGTCAGCTGATGGCCGTCCGGGTGATACCAGTTGACCTGATGGCAGCTGGTGGGAGCCCCGTTCCAGCTGTCATCGCTCAGTTGCAGGTTGGCAAAGACGGAGGACTCCGCCCGCAGGGCCATCATCTGCTGGGTGAAGGCGAGCAGCCGCTCATCCTCCGGCCGCCACTGCCAGTTGACCCAGCTGATCTGGTTGTCCTGGCAATAGGCGTTGTTGTTGCCCAGCTGGCTGCGGCCCATCTCGTCCCCGGCCAGGAAGTGCGGCGTGCCCTGGGAGAGCAGCAGGGTGGCAATCAGGTTGCGCTTCTGCTGCTGACGCAAGTTGTTCACTCTGGGATCGAGCGTCGGCCCCTCTACCCCGTGGTTGCTGGAGAGGTTGTTGCCGTGGCCATCCCGGTTGTCCTCGCCATTGGCCTGGTTGTGGCGCTGGTTGTAGGAGACCAGATCCTCCAGGGTGAAACCGTCGTGATAGCAGAGGTAGTTGACGCTGGTATGGGGAGCGCGCCAGTTCTTCGGGAAGAGATCCCGCGAGCCCACCAGCCGGGTGGCAAAATCCCCCATCTTGCCGGCATCGCCGCGCCAGAAGGCGCGCACAGTGTCGCGGTAACGGTCGTTGATCTCCAGCCACTGGCTCGGGAACTGACCGAGGCGATAGCCGAACGGCCCAATGTCCCAGGGCTCGGCAATGAGTTTCACTCGCGCCAGCACGGGATCCGCCATCATGGCCTTGAAGAAGGCCCCCATGGGATCGAACTCCCCCGCCTCCCGCGCCAGGGTGACGGCAAGGTCGAAGCGAAAACCATCCACCTGCATCTCCGTGACCCAGTAACGCAGGGCATCCAGCACCAGCCGCAGGCTGTTGGGGTGATCCAGATTGACGCTGTTGCCGCAGCCGGTGACGTTGGCATGGCGACTGTAGTCGGGGCCGTGAGCCCCCGCCTCGAAGGCATAGTAGCCCGCATTGTCAAAGCCCTTGAATGACAACGTGGGGCCATCGAAACCGGATTCGGCGGTGTGGTTGTAGACAACGTCGAGTATGACTTCGAGCCCGGCCCTGTGCAGCTCGCGCACCATGGTCTTGAACTCGGTCACCGCCTCCCCCGCGCTGTAGCGCGGCTCGGGGGCAAAGAAAGCGATGGGGTTGTAGCCCCAGTAGTTGGTGAGCCCCAGCTGCTCGAGCCTGGGCTCGGACATGAAGGCCGCCACCGGCATCAGCTGGACAGAGGTAACGCCGAGGGACTTCAAGTGCTCGATGATCACCGGATGGCAGATGCCAAGGTAGGTGCCGCGCAGTTCGCTCGGCACCCCCTGATGCTGGCGGGTGAACCCCTTGACGTGGGTTTCGTAGATGACGGTACGCGCAGGCTCTATGCCCGGCTTGCCGACCCCCTGCCAGTCGAAGGCGTCATCCACCACCACTGACTTGGCCACCATGGCGGCGCTGTCGCCCTCATACAGTTTGTCATCCCAATGGGTCGCCCGGCTGAGCGCCCTGGCATAGGGGTCGATCAGCAGCTTTTGCGGATCAAACAGCATCCCCTCCTGGGGTGCACCATGTACCCGATAACCGTAACGCTGGCCGGCCTTGACGCCGCGCACATAGCCGAAGCGATATTGGCCACGCCGGCCGGGCAATGCCAGCCGGACCAGCTCCTGCTCCTGCTCGTCGAACAGGCAGAGCTCTACCATGTCCGATTGGGGGGCCCAGACGCAGAAGTGACAACCCGTCTCATCGAGCAGGACCCCCAGCGGGTGGTCCTGCCCCTTTTCCATTGCAAACATCAAGACTCCTGTTTGATGAACAAGGTCGCGAGCGGCGGCAGATCCAGCACTATGCTGTGCCCCAGTCCCTGCCAGGGGGTTGGCTCGGCGACGAAGACCAGACCCACATCATAGTTGCTGCCCCAGTAATGCTCGCTATCCGTGTTGAGCACCACGCGGTAATTGCCGGCGGCAGGCACCCCGAGTCGATAGGCGATGCGCGGTACCGGCGTGAAGTTGCAGGCCACCATGATCGGGTGGGCCCCCTGCTTGTCGGCCCGCAGCCAGGCAAAGACACTGTTGTCGGCGTCGTTGTGATCCAGCCAGCGGAAACCGGTCTGCTCATAATCGGCCTGATACAAGGCAGCTTCATGACGGTAGAGGTGGTTGAGATCGCGAATCAGGCGCTGCTGACCGCCGTGCTTGGGATACTGCAGCAGGTGCCAGGGCAGCTGGGCATCGTGGTTCCACTCGTTGCTCTGGGCGATTTCGGTGCCCATGAAGTTGAGCTTCTTGCCCGGGTGGGCATACATGAAGCCCATGTAGGCGCGCAAGTTGGCCGATTGCTGCCACTCGTCGCCGGGCATCTTGTAGAGCATGGAGTGCTTGCCGTGCACCACCTCGTCGTGGGAGAGCGACAGGATGAAGTTCTCGTCATAGTGATAAACCATGGAGAAAGTCATGTCGTTATGGTGATAGCGGCGGTGAATAGGCTCTTTCTGCATATAGGTGAGGGTGTCGTGCATCCAGCCCATATTCCACTTGAAGCCAAAGCCGAGGCCACCGAGGAAGGTGGGACGAGACACGCCGGCAAAGGCGGTGGACTCTTCGGCTATGGTCATGGCGTGGGGGTACTTGCCGTACACCTCTTCGTTGGTCCACTTCAGCAGGCTGATCGCCTCGTAGTTGTGGTTGCCACCGTCGACGTTCGGCACCCACTCGCCGGCATTGCGCGAGTAATCCAGATAGAGCATGGAGGCGACCGCATCCACCCGCAGGCCGTCGATGTGGAACTTATCGAGCCAGAACAGGGCGCTCGCCACCAGGAACTGGCGCACCGTATTACGGCCAAAGTCGTAGATGTAGGAGTTCCAGTCCGGGTGCCAGCCACGGCGCGGATCTTCGTACTCATAGAGCGGCGTGCCGTCGAAACGGGCCAGACCGTGGGCATCGGACGGGAAGTGAGCCGGCACCCAGTCCAGGATGACGCCTATGCCGGCCTGGTGGCACTGATCCACGAAATATTTGAAGTCGTCGGCGCTGCCGTAACGGCTGGTGGGGGAGAACATGCCCACCGGCTGATAGCCCCAGGATCCGCTGAACGGATGCTCGGAGACCGGCAGCAACTCGATATGGGTGTACTCCATCTCCTTGATGTAGGCCACCAGATCCACCGCCAGCTCGCGCCAGCTCAGGCTGTCGCCGTTGGGATGACGCTTCCAGGAGCCGACATGCAGTTCATAGATGGAGAGGGGCTGATCCCGCTTGTCATTGTGCTGGCTGGCAATCCAGGCTGCATCTTGCCACTGGTATTGATCGTGGTCATACACCACTGAGGCGAACGACGGATACTGTTCGCAGTAGAAACCGACAGGGTCGCTCTTGTGAGGCAGACGATGACCGGCAGGATCCTTGAGTTCAAACTTGTAGCGATCCCCGGCCTTGAGGCCCGGCACGAACAACACCCAGTGACCGCACTGGCTGCGCTGCATGGGGTGACGACGGCCGTCCCAGAAGTTGAAATCACCGATCAGGCTCACGGCGGTGGCGCTCGGCGCATAGACGGCAAAACGCACCCCTTCCACCTGCACGCCAAGATGCTCCACGCTGCGCAGTTGCGCACCCAGGGTGTGGTAGATGTTTTCCGGCTGTGAGGTCAGTTCTGCCAGACCGGCCCAACCCGCATCCTGAAACTGATAGGGGTCGACAAATTCGGTACTGGCATCGGGGTAGCTGGCGAGCAGCTGATAGGGAAAGGGATTTTTACGGCGGGTGAAAACAGTTTCAAAAAGGCCCGATTCATCGGTGGGTGCCAGGGTGGCAACGACTTTGCCCGACTTGAGATCCTTGACGCGCACCTCAAGGGCATCCGGCAACCAGGCGGTCAGTTTGAGGCCAAGCCCATCCGGATTGGCCTGCAGGCCTAAATGAGAGAAGGGATCGGCACAGCGGGCAGCAACCAAACGTTCAACGAGCATCGAGATTTCCTTTCATAGCTGAGCATCCGCTCCGGCCAGGGCCGAAGCGGATGTAAGTGAGTCACGTTTTGTCGGCAGTGGCTCAACGACTGGCCTCATCACGGGCCTGGCTCATCTTGCCTGCCAGCGCCTTGAGCGCTTCATTGGCAAAAATATCCTCCAGATCGGTGGACAGCTTGCGACGCCAGTTGGGGTATTCGTAACTGGTGCCCGGCACGTTGACCGGCTTGTCCATCTCCAGCCAGTCTTCCAGCTGGGTACTGAACAGGGCGCAGCTGCCGCGGGACATATGCAGTTGCAGACCATGGTTGAGCTCGGTATTCATGCCGACCCAGTTCACGTCATGACTGATATCGTCAGAGATGACCCCATGGGCATGCAGGCTGTCGAGGATCCGCTGCTTGGCCTGGTGGCGATCAGCATACAGTGTCTTGAGAACGTCTTCATCCGGATACAATCCCAACTCGCGACCCAGCGCCAGATCATCGCAATGCCAGAAGCCCTTGAGGGTCGGCATGTCGTGGGTGGTCAGGGCCGACATCGCCTGCTCGGTGTAGTGAGCCGGGGAGATAAAGCCGCCATCGGCCTTGGATCGCTCGAAGAAGAACACCTTGTAGGAGTGAACCCCGTTCTCTTTGAGCGTGACGTCTATGCCTTCCGGCACAGTCCCCAGGTCTTCACCGATCAGCAGGCACTGATTGCGGTGGGATTCGAGCGCCAGGATACCCAGCAGATCGTTGACCGGATAATAGATGTAGGCCCCCTTGGCGGCAGACTCTCCGGGCGGCACCCACCACAGACGCAGCAAGGCCATTACATGGTCGATGCGCAGCGCGCCGCAGGAGCGCATATTGGCGCGGAACAGATCCACCATGGGCTGATAGGCCGCTTCAAACAGCTGGTTCGGGTTCATGGGGGGCAGGCCCCAGTTCTGACCAAGCGGGCCCAGAATGTCAGGCGGTGCACCGACCGAGGCTTTCGGGCAGTAGAGATCCCGGTTGGCCCAGATCTCGGTGGAGCCTTCGGAGACGCCGACCGCCAGATCCCGATAGATCCCCATCACCATGCCAGCAGCCTTGGCGCGAGCATCGGCTTGCGCCAGCTGCTCATCGGCCAGGAACTGCAGGTAGAGATAGAAGTTCACATCCTGGCTGTGCGCGGCCATCCAGGCAGCCACCTCGGGGTTGTGGTAATCCCGCAACTCTTCCGGCCATACCGGCCAGCCCCAGGCATTTTCGCCCTTGGCATAGAAGTGGGCCTGCAGGGCATCAAACGCCGCCTGCTGTTGCAGGCTGTCACCACCAGCCGCCACGAAGGCATCGAAATCAGCCTGACGCTCGGCACTGAAGCTGGCTTCATCGAACACCTGACGCAGCATGCCGATCTTGGTCTGGATAACGCCGGTGTAATCCACGTTGCTCTTGGCACGCAGTTCATTGAGGTGCTGCTGGAAGGCCGGATTGGCCACTTCGGCCTTGAGGCGATCGTTGGCCAGAAACTCGGGCACAGCTTCCACGTTGATATAGGCCACATTGAGCCAGCGACGGGAAGAGGGGCTGTAAGGGCTGGCACTCTCGGGGTTGGCAGGATAGAGGGCATGAATGGGATTCAGACCCACGAAATGGGCGCCCCAGGCGGCCGCTTTCTCGACCAGCTGACCGAGATCGCTGAAATCACCGATCCCCCAGTTGTAGCGGCTGCGCAGACAGTAGAGCTGCACGCTAGGGCCCCACACCTTGCGGCCTTCGGCGATGGGGGCCTGCTTGTAGCACGCCTTGGGCGCGACAATGAGACGCATGCTGGCAAGTGGCTCATCGTTGCCCTCCTCCAGCAAGGTCAGCTGGTGATAGCCAAGCGCTGGCTGTACATCCAGCGCGACCTGGTAGGCCTGGCACTCCATCTCTTCGAATTCAGCCACGCCAACCAGCTCACCCTCAATGGGGGTGATTTGGCCGGACAACACAGTCCCCTGCTCCAGCGCAAGCTGCCAGGTAAGGGCGTCATTGACGAAATCGATGGGCAGACGGACTTCAAGGGTGATGGGCTCACCGCTGCGGACCACCATGACGGGATCCAGCGCGCGCAGCCAGTGCTGACGGTGCTCCTCTTCCAGCTGCTCGGTCAGGGCGGCCTCGTCATCGACGCGGTAACCCATGGCGCCCAGCATGGCAGACTTGCTCTCTTCGGATACCTGGGCCGGGTGGCCCCAGGCATCAACATACTCGCTGGCGATACCTTTGGCGGCAGCCAGCTGTTCAATCAGGGTGGTCATAGTTTGAGAATTCCCGCTGTGGATTCTATCTATACTATTTTGATTAATTTTTATGGGTGGTACTTGAACAGTGGCTCTGTGGCCATGCTAAACCGCGCACATTTTTACACATCTGCCGGGCTGGTTGTGTGACAGAGCAGGCACTATTGTTGATCTCTGTGACGCTGACCAATAGATAGTTATTTCGACAAAAACTGGTAGTCAGTTACATAAACAGAAAATAAATTTCACAGTTTTTCATGATATAGCGCAATTTCAGACAGATTGTTGGTTGACTCACAGGGGAGTTCTAGTAAATTTACAAACGGAATTTTCTTTGACTACTGAACAGTTAGGTAACCAAATATGACTATCAAAGTAGGTATTAACGGTTTTGGCCGCATCGGTCGTTTCGTGTTCCGTCTGGCTGCTGAGCGTGCTGACATCGAAGTGGTTGGCATCAACGACCTGATCGACGTTGACTACATGGCTTACATGCTGAAGTACGATTCAACTCACGGTCGTTTCAACGGTACCGTTGAAGTTAAAGACGGCAACCTGGTTGTTAACGGCAAAACCGTACGTGTTACCGCTGAGCGTGACCCGGCCAACCTGAAATGGGATGCCATCGGTGTTGACGTTGTTGCCGAAGCCACCGGTCTGTTCCTGGACGACGCAACTGCTCGCAAGCACATCGCTGCCGGCGCCAAGAAAGTCGTTCTGACTGGCCCGTCCAAAGACGCTACTCCTATGTTCGTCATGGGTGTCAACGACGCTACCTACGCTGGCCAGGACATCGTTTCCAACGCTTCCTGCACCACCAACTGCCTGGCTCCGATCGCCAAGGTTCTGAACGATACCTTCGGTATCGAATCCGGCCTGATGACCACTGTCCACGCTACCACTGCTACCCAGAAGACCGTTGATGGTCCGTCTGCCAAAGACTGGCGCGGTGGCCGCGGTGCGGCTCAGAACATCATCCCGTCCTCTACCGGTGCTGCCAAAGCTGTTGGCGTTGTTATCCCGGAACTGAACGGCAAGCTGACCGGCATGGCCTTCCGCGTACCGACTCCGGACGTGTCCGTTGTTGACCTGACCGTCAACCTGAAGAAAGCCGCTACCTACGCCGAAATCTGTGCAGCCATGAAAGCAGCCTCTGAAGGCTCCATGAAGGGTGTGCTGGGCTACACCGAAGATCAAGTGGTCTCCACTGACTTCCTGGGTGAGCGTCAGACTTCCGTGTTCGATGCCAAAGCTGGTATCGCACTGAACGACAAATTCGTTAAAGTTGTATCCTGGTACGACAACGAAATGGGCTACTCCAGCAAAGTTCTGGACCTGATCGCTCACATCTCCAAGTAATTTGGGATGCGCAATCAAGTAGCTTGAAAAAGGCGGCCATTGGCCGCCTTTTTGTATTTCGGGCCCTGGATTTTCCGACCCTCTCTTCTGAATGTGCGCGAGCACAGGAGTCCTCATGCAACCGATACGCTCTCTGACTGCCCACTGTACCCTCAGCCACAACGCGGCTGGCCAACCCCTGCTCACCATCGACAATGGAGATGCCAAGGCCGAGATCAGCCTGTTTGGCGCCCATGTGTTGCGCTACCAGCGTCACGGCGAACCCGCCTCGATCTGGCTCAGCGACAAGGCAGTGCTGGATGGCAGCAAGCCCATCCGCGGCGGTATCCCCGTCTGCTGGCCCTGGTTTGGCCCGGCGCCAGCCCGCGTTGGCAGTGGCAAGCCTTCCCATGGCTTTGCCCGCACCATTCTCTGGACCCTGGACGGCGTCTCCGATCACGGCGATGGCACCCTGGTACACCTCTCTCTGCGTGACAATGAGTCAACCCGTGCCCTCTGGCCGCACCCTTTCGAACTGGAACTGGACGTACTGATAGGCAAGGAACTCTCGCTGGTGCTGACTACCCGCAATACGGGTAAAGCCCCCGTCGCCTATAATGCCGCCCTGCACACCTATCTGCAGATAAGCGCCCCAGAGGCTGTCAGCGTGACCGGGCTGGGTGAGCCTTATGCTGACAAGCTGACCGGTCAGGATGGGCAGCAGCAGGGTACTCTGACGCTCACAGCTGCCATTGATCGGGTCTACCACCAAGCCGAGACCATAGTGATGGTCAAGGACGGCGATCGCACCACTAAAGTGGTGAGCGGCAACAGCGACAGCGTCGTGGTCTGGACCCCCTGGCTTGAAGGTGCCACCGCCATGGCGGACATGAGCAACGATGGCTACCGCACCATGCTCTGTGTCGAAGCGGCCATCACGGCCGAGGCTGGCGTCGTTATCGCGCCGGATGAGGAGCACAGCCTCTCTACCGTGATCATCTGATCTTCGTCTTCGCGAACCCCATAACGAAAGAGGGCACCCCAACGGGTGCCCTCTTCACATCTCATGCCCAAATAGATCAGGCATTGCCCTGGGTCTTAAGCCTGAGCTCAGCGGCAAAATCGAGCATGCGATCCAGCGGGATCAGCGCCTTCACCCGCAGGGCTTCATCCACCAAGATCTCGTGACGCTCGGCGCCATCGGTCAACGCCTCCTTGATCGCCACCAGGCCGTTCATCGCCATCCAGGGACAGTGGGCGCAGCTACGGCAGGTGGCACCATCGCCACCGGTCGGCGCCTCGACCATCTCCTTGTCCGGACAAGCCTGCTGCATCTTGTAGAAGATGCCGCGATCGGTCGCCACTATCAGCTTCTGCTGGGGCAGCTCTTTGGCCGCCTTGATCAGCTGACTGGTGGAGCCCACCGCATCGGCCAGCTCGATGACGGAAGCCGGAGATTCCGGGTGCACCAGCACGGCCGCATCCGGGTTCTGCTCCTTGAGCTCGCGCAGGGCCTTGGCCTTGAATTCGTCATGGACGATGCAGTGGCCCTGCCAGCGCAGCATCTGGGCCCCCGTCTTCTTCTCGATATAGGCACCGAGGTGCCTGTCCGGGCCCCAGATGATCTTGTGGCCCTGGCTGTCGAGGTGTTCGACTATCTCAAGCGCAATGCTGGACGTCACCACCCAGTCCGCCCGTGCCTTCACCGCCGCCGAGGTATTGGCATAGACCACCACTATGTGGTCAGGGTGGGCATCGCAGAAGGCCGAGAATTTATCGATGGGACAACCCAAATCGAGGGAACACTCGGCCTCCAGGGTCGGCATCAGTACCCGCTTGTGAGGGCTCAGGATCTTGGAGGTCTCCCCCATGAAGCGAACCCCGGCGACGATCAGGGTCTGCGCGGCATGATCCCGACCAAAGCGGGCCATCTCGAGAGAGTCACCGACGAAACCGCCACTGGCCTCGGCCAGCGCCTGGATCTCGGGATCCGTGTAGTAGTGGGCAACCAGCACGGCCTGACGCTCTTTCAGCAGTGCCTTGATGTCTGCGATCAGGGTCGTTTTCTGCTCGGCGGTCAGCGGGGCCGGTTTGACCGGGAACGGGTAGTCCATCTCGACCACCGGAGGGATATTGCTCAGTGCATTGCTCATTGCGACTGTTCCATCAAGGCTCGGAAAGGCAAAAATTATAACCAGAAGCCGGCCACAAACCCATCAACAAATCCGGTGATACGCAAGTGTCCGAATATACTCAAGTAATTCGTTGTCATTCTTGCCAAAAGGAGTTGTCGAATGAAACAACGCTCTCTCAAAACCAAGTTGCTGTTGCTCACCATGGGCCTCTTTCTGTCCAGTGGACTGGCCATGACACTGATGCAATCCTCCTCCTTGCAATCCCTGCGCAGCGACATCATGGCCCAGACCCGCAGTGCGCTGGAGCAGGAGGTATCTCGCACTCTGCAGTTCCAGGCCGAGCGTTACGCAGTACAAATAGGGGCCCTGTTGCAACAGTCCTATCAGGTGCCGCTGGGGATCGCCGCCCAGCTCGAGGGCAGCATGGCTCAGCCTGATCGCGCCCTCTCCCGTCCCCAGGTCGAAACCCTGCTGGGCAGCCGCTTGCAGCAGGCGAGCGGGATCAGCTCCATTTATGCCCAGTTTGAAGCCGATGGCTATGATGGCCAGGATGCCAGCTGGCAGTCCGGCGCATCCCACTCAGTGCCCGACAAGGGCAGTCTGGAGATCTACTTCGTCCGGGACCAGGGTGGCCAGGTCTCGCAACAGCAAGTGGACGCTGCCGCCAGCGAGGCCAAATACGACACCTCGGTCAACGAATTCGGTATTCGCAACAGCGAATGGTACCTGTGCGGCCGGGATACTCGTCGCCCCTGCCTGATGGAACCCTACCTCTACGAGATAAGCCCGGGCAACCAGATGCTGATGACCAGCCTGACGGTGCCCATCCTCAAGGAGGGCAAGTTCGTTGGCATAACCGGTGTCGACATGAACTTGCCCATTTTCCAGCAACTGGCAGAAAGCCTGGGTAAAAGCCTGTATGACAACCAGGCCGACGTAACCCTGGTCAGCAAGATGGGTCTCATCGTCGGCAGCAACCGCCATGCCGACAAGCTGGGCCGTCCGCTGACGGAGGTCGGTCTGAACACCCCCACAGGACAAACCCTGGATACCGATACCGACTTCATCCTGCAACAACCGGTGCGGATCGAGGCGGCCGATACCCAATGGTGGCTGCTGATCAAGGTACCCAAGGCGCTGGCACTGAGTCAGGCCAACACCATCAGCACTCAGCTGGGGGATCTGATGCAGGCGGCCCAGCGCCAACAGCTGATCACAGTGACCCTCATCACCCTGCTGGCACTGGGCCTGCTCATCTGGTTCATCCAGACCATCACGGCCCCCTTGTCGCTCATCAGCCGCCATGTCTCCCACCTCTCCAGCAACGAGGGAGATTTGACCCAGCAGATGCAGATCGACACCCACCAGGAGCTGATCGAGCTGGCAGGACATCTCAATGCCTTTCTCGGCAAGCTGCGCGGCATGGTGCAGGGCAGCAAACTGATAGGCCAGCAGGTACACCAGCAGGCACAGGGCATGAAGCAGACGGCCGACACCATGCGCACCAGTCTGGATGAGCAGAGCATAGAACTGGAGAGCGTGGTCAGCGCCATGCACCAGATGAGCACCACTGCGGTCAGCGTGGCGGGTTACGCGGAACAGGCCGCCCAGGAGTCAGAAGCAGCCACCCATCACATCAATACCGCCCAGCAGACCCTGAGCAATGCCCGCAACGAGATCCATACCCTGGTTGAAGACATGCATCAGGCTGACAAGGCGGTGGCGCTGGTGGCCCAGCGCAGCACCAATATCAGCCGTATTCTGGATGTGATCCGGGCCATTGCCGAGCAGACCAACCTGCTGGCACTGAACGCCGCCATAGAGGCAGCAAGGGCGGGAGACATGGGACGAGGTTTTGCGGTGGTAGCAGACGAAGTACGGGCCCTTGCCAACAAGACCCGGGAGTCCACCGACGAGATAGGCCAGCTCATCGGCAGCCTGCAAACCGAGGTGAGCAGCAGCCAGCAACTTATGAGCACAGGCATCACCCGCTCGGCCAGCACGGTCGAGGGCACGGAACAGGCGTTCGAGGCCCTCAACCGGGTGGTCGCCCAGATCCAGCAGATCCACGATCACATCAGCCAGGTGGCCACTGCCGCCGAGCAGCAGAGTGCGGTCAGCGACGACATCAACCAGAACCTGATGCGCATTGGTGATGCTGCCACCACCATTGGCCAGGAGGCCAGTGCCAGCCATCGCTTGAGCGAAGAGCTGGAGCAGGCCTCAACCGCACTGGCAACCCAGCTGGACCGCTTGAGAACCTGATGACAAACAACCATAAAAAAAGCCCGCATCGTTGCGGGCTTTTTGATCTGGTGGTCGTTACTGGGATCGAACCAGTGACCCCCTCCTTGTAAGGGAGGTGCTCTCCCAGCTGAGCTAAACGACCTGGGATTCTGGAAATGATGGTGGGTCGTGCTGGATTCGAACCAGCG
>Ga0115550_1000617_pt1 | contig 29557 bp, 28 predicted proteins | sample COGITO_mtgs_1005_FD_87177 | JGI IMG/M metagenome (GOLD analysis project Ga0115550, IMG submission 87177) | Pelagic marine microbial communities from North Sea - COGITO_mtgs_100511 | ecosystem: Environmental > Aquatic > Marine > Epipelagic | place: Germany:Helgoland, sampling site Kabeltonne...
AATAGCACGTCCGTTAAGATGTCTCGCTGCACGCCCTACGGTCTGCGTGAGTGAACGTGCCGAACGTAAAAACCCTTCTTTATCGGCATCTAAAATCACTACTAATGAGACTTCTGGAAGGTCCAAACCTTCTCTTAATAAGTTGACACCTACAAGCACATCAAATATCCCTTTACGCAAATCTTGCATGATCTCTACGCGTTCCAAGGTATCTACATCACTGTGAATATAACGACAGCGAATTTGAATACGTGCTAGATATTTAGTCAACTCCTCCGCCATTCGTTTGGTAAGGGTGGTCACAAGCGTCCGTTCGTCCTTTTCTACACGCTGTTGAATTTCTTCAATCAAGTCGTCAATTTGGTTCAAACTTGGTCGGACCTCGATAATAGGGTCCAATAATCCGGTTGGACGAATGACTTGCTCGACCACAACACCGTCCGATTTTTCTAATTCATAATCGGCGGGTGTGGCACTGACATATAAAACTTGATTTTGAAGACTTTCAAATTCTTCAAATTTTAAAGGGCGGTTGTCCATAGCTGCGGGCAATCGAAACCCATATTCTACTAAGTTTTCTTTTCGACTGCGATCACCTCCATACATAGCATGTACCTGAGAGATGGTCACATGACTTTCATCAATTACCATGAGTGAATCACTAGGGAAGTAATCTAATAAACAAAAGGGACGCGTCCCTGGTGCGCGGCCATCTAAATAGCGAGAGTAGTTCTCGATGCCAGAACAATAGCCCAATTCCCGAATCATTTCTAAATCGAATTCGGTGCGTTCTTTTAATCGTTTTGCTTCGAGATGTTTTCCTATTTCTTTGAAATAATCGTGTTGTATGACTAAATCATCTTGAATGTCTTTGATCGCATTTTGTAAAATATCTGGCGAGGTAACAAACATATTTGCAGGATAAATAGTCACACTCTCATAGACTTCAATGACCTTATTATTGTTTACGTCAAAGGCTTCAATGGCTTCTATTTCATCACCAAAAAAGTGAATTCTAAATCCATGATCGGCATAACTAGGAAAGACATCCACCGTATCGCCTTTAATTCTAAAATTTCCATGATTAAATTCACTTTCAGTTCGAGAATACAAACTTTGAACGAGTTTATGTAACAAAGCTGTTCTTGAAATGACTTCATTTGCTTTTAGACTGATAACATTTTTTTGAAATTCAACGGGGTTACCAATTCCATATAAACAGGATACAGATGCAATTACAATTACATCTCTACGACCTGACAATAGGGAAGAAGTGGTACTTAGACGTAGCTTTTCAATTTCTTCATTAATAGATAAATCTTTTTCTATATAGGTTCCAGAAACAGGAATGTATGCTTCTGGTTGGTAGTAATCATAATAGGACACAAAATATTCAACTGCATTTTCAGGGAAAAACTGTTTAAACTCTGAGTACAGTTGCGCCGCGAGCGTTTTATTATGTGCTAAAACAAGGGTAGGTCGCTGTACTTCCTGAATAATATTAGCCACTGTAAATGTTTTACCAGATCCTGTCACTCCTAGAAGTGTTTGGTATTTTTCATTAGATTCCACTCCAGCGACTAATTGTTTTATAGCGGCGGGTTGATCCCCTGTGGGTTTAAAGTCGGATGTAAGCTTAAATTGCATAACTGCAAAGCTAAGGGAAAGTAGGCGCTAGAGCAAAGAGAGATGAAAAATATTTTTTAACGACTGCTTAATAATTCATGTACACCCAACCTGATTTCTGTTTTGAATTTTCAGCATTCAAATTAAGTACATAAAAATAAGTTCCAACAGGAAGCAAGTTTGATCCTTTTAGCGGTCCAAAATTTGCTTTTCCATCCCATTTAAGCTCATTATTGCCCTTAAAAATGATAGCACCTAGACGATTAAAAATAATAAGTTCATGTCGAAGGAAAACATCATAAAGCCCACCTATGTTAAACCAATCATTAAAGCCATCTCCATTGGGTGAAAATCCTTGAGGAATTATGGGTTCACAGTCACTAACAACTAATTCCACTGAAAACACTTCATAGCATGGCTCAGCATCGATTTTAATAAAAATGGTCTCGGCAACGCTTGTGTTTATGTGTCGAGACGGATCGAGAATTGCTCCGATATCGTTCATCAAATCTGCTAAAGATTTATAAAAAACTACAGTCTCTATATTGAGCATATTGTCTATTTCTATTAATGCATCATTTAAATTATATACAGCTTCATTGTTTCCAAAATTACATCCAACTAAAGGCGTTAGTGGAGTAGTATCGGCAGATTCCAAAAACTCTATGGCGACACTGTCTGTATTATTAGTTTCATTAATCTCTGAAATTATTCCAGCTCCCATGCCATTATCATCCACTACCACACTAAGATTAATCATAGTTGTAAGCGAAGCATCCACAGAGAAACGGAGGCTATTAGCCTCGGTTCCATTCATGAGAATGTCATTCATTGTCAACGCTTGTGCCACTAAAACTCCGTTGGTGTAAATTGCTACAGGTGTATTGGCAGGAAGAAATTGTGTGGAGTTCATATTCCGAACCCTATATTCAACGAACAATTCGCGAGAATTACAGCGTTGTTCCACAGCATCAATAACGATCGTAGCATCGGGCAATTGACTATTTAGTACCGTGATGATATTATTCACCATTACTAAATCTTGTCCAGAAGTTAATTGTATGGTTGCGGATTCATCTCCAACATTAATGGTGTTTTGTATCGGATAGACATCAATATCCATATTGTATAGGTTGGAATCGTTGGTAAAACTATTAGTACCATTAAAGGCATTGTTGGCTGGGTTAAGTGGTGGGTTGCTAAGGGTGATGCCATTCATTGTTAGGACTTCATCTACTGCTAAACCAGCATCGCCTTCCCACGCTACAAATCCAATTTTGGCATCTGTAGTGTCCATCACATTAAGGTTTTCCAATTGAATTGTGATACGATCCGGTACACTTTCCAAACCATCATATATATTTAATTGATTGAGGGGTAGGCTAGGATCAGAATAAATGATAGTTATGGCCCAACCAGCAAAGTTAGTTCCGGTGGAGCAATACGGTTCTGAAAGTTCAATGTTTTCTAAATTACTAAGCGTATATATACCGTTTCTTTCGGATTGAATGATGTCAGTCACATCTGCAAAAGCAGCAAAAAATTGTCGATTAGCATCCAAAGTATATGCAAAGGTTCTGGAAGGCGATATGTCGATGCTGTTTAGTGTAACATCAAAATCTCCTGATCCTGAACCCGCCCAATAAAGATAAGCGGCTTCAACGGTATGCGTGGTGGATAGACTTAACGTTGCCGATGATTCCGTATTAATGACACAATTAATAGCGCTGTTATTTTCGGATCTATTTAGTGTATTTCCAATGGCGGTATAATCTAACCGGCCGTTTAACTGGTTAAAAAGAGATATATTTTGAGCAACTATGAGTTTAGACATAAACATAATTAAACAAAAACAACAAATTTTAATATTGTTTCTCATAATGATTATATACGTTACAAATATACCAATTTTAGTGTGCTTTTAAATTAGCGTTTTAAAGAGAAATGGCCTTTAAAAATTCTGTTGTCTTCAAGTTTAACATAAAACCAATAATCAGAGGTTGGCATTTTGTGTCCTTTATAATTGCCATCCCATCCACCTCCAAAAGGTTTAAGCTGAATTAGTAATTTACCATAGCGATCAAAAATAGCCACCATACTATTTACTTGTTTTGGGGTATTTATTCCGTAGACATGCCATGTGTCATTAAAACCATCTCCATTAGGAGTAAAAAAGTTTGGGAATCCAATTACAGAGATGTCTTTTTTTACGGTTCCACATTCATTTTTATCTCTAACATATATTGTATACAACCCAGGTATAACTCCAAAAAACACATTAGAATCTTGGTAGTCATAGAATTCATTGCCTAGGGAGTATTCGTAATCACCTTCACCAGATACAACAATCGTAACCGTATTATTTGCTATACCATCTATAATTTCTATTGATTCAAAACTCGCCAAATTTGATGGGAGCACTGTTAGTGTTCTTAGTTTAGTGCATCCATTAATCGTGCTTACAGTCACTGTATAAGTACCAATTTCATTGATCTGAATTTCGGACGTGGTTGCTCCCGTAGACCATTCGTAAAAAAAGGAACTTGAAAACCCATTTAAAAGCCCAGCATCTAAAGTGATTGACTCTGGGAATGTATTTAAACAATAAATAACCTCATCTGTAATAGCTATCTGTGGGAGTTCATGGACTACTAGTTCTACTTGATTAATTCCATAACAGTCATTATCATTTTCTATTCGTGCATATATGATTTGATTATAAGGATTGGTGTTTGTATAATTTATTTCTAAAGGATCAACTTCCAAAAGTGCATTTCGTGAAGTTTCATAATAGCTTAATGTATAGGTCGCTGGGAGCCCAGAGAGCACTGCAGCGTCGGCATCACTTAGTGTGAAATTAAAAATCCCATCTTCTAATCCATCAGAATCACAAGTTTTTAATGTTGTATCTGTTCCTGTTGTAACATTTACAATTAATGTGAGCTCTGCAATATCAAAACAATTTGTAATTGTATCAATAAGTTGGACATACACCGTTTGTGGATTCTGAGTATTATTAAAAACGGTTTCGTCAACAACCCCTATCGAGTTTTGTGCAGAAGTTAAATCCGTATAAAATTTCGTTATCTTATTTGGGACATTATTTATAAGAGCAGCATTTATCTCTGTTAAATTAAAAATTGTTAATCCATCATAAACACCATCCTCATCACATTGTGTCAAACTAAGGTCTGTAACTGAAGGTAACCGATTTATAACAAGATTAAAACTATCTGTGTCAAAACACTCTTCATTTAAAACGTTTTCGATTCGAACAAAAACTTGTTCCAATTCAGGATTACTGTTATAATATAAATTTGGATGTGGATTTGATTTTGTATCGGCATCGGCTTGTGATGAATGATAGCTTACACTAAATTTTAAAGGATCTTGGGTCCCTAATACGTCCGGGTCAAAACTTTGAAGATCTGTGGTTTTTTGCCCATTAGTGCCATCACCATCACTATCATCATCACACATTTCATTATTCGTCACAACGTTTGCTATGGGCGTGTCAAATATGGTCAGGGTGAACGATGTTGTATCGTGACAATCTTGATTTGAAGAATTTTCTATTCGTGCAAATAAAGTTTGAGGATTGCTGATATTTTGATACGGCATTGTTAGGGCATCCACCCCTGTATCAGCTTTTTGTTGGGTTTCAAAATAGCGAATAGAATAGGTAAGTGGGCTTTGTCCATTTAATATGCCAGAATCCACAATTTGGTTGAGGTTGATATTGACTTTTCCATCATTATCGGCATCACAAGCCAAAACATCATTTGGAATAAAGGCCGTTGGAACTTCTGCAATGGAGATTGATTTTGAAAACGTATTTACTTCAGTTCCTAAAGTTAGCGTAGCGGATACTGTGAAACTGCCTGCGCTAGTGTACACATGTGAAGGATTTTCTAATGTTGAAGTAGTTGAATCTCCAAAATCCCATTCAATAGTGTCATAACTTTCATTGCTATCAATTGCAAATTGAGTGCTGGTTCCTAAACAGGAATTATTAACTTCAATTTTTGCTAAAAAAAAAGATTGAATAAATGGTGGGAGCCCCAAAGCCGAGTTAGTACCAATTGCTAAGGGCTGACCCGCTACTTCGTAGTTACATAGTGTACCTAATTCTTCGGGGTTGTTAATAACATCGAGACTAGTTCTAAAAGAAAAATTTATAACGTATATTTTTCCATTAGGTGCAAGTTGAAGGGCAAAAACCCGATCAGAGCCTTGGTAAACTGTAGTTCGTGTAGCACTCACATCTGCTGCATTTAAATCAAACTGTGCCACAGAATTATCATAACTACTATATAGTTTACTAGAATCTAATGAAAAGTCCACTCCGTATACACCAGTGTTACTTAAGACAGATTCGGGGTTACTTACAATACCAGTGGCATCATCAAAATCATAAACCCAAAGGCTTCCTGAATTGACAGCTCTTTGCCCCTGACTTCTGCCTTGCTCAGAGTGACAAATTGCAAGTTTAGTGCCGTCGGGTGCCGATTTCAAATATCCAATAGCATTTCTGCGATAGCCATTTATCGACACTAGAGGAGATATTTGAGTGGTTACTGGGGTCATATTAACGCCGTTTTCATCCACTCTGAAAGCATAAAAAGTATCCATAAAATGACTTACCACCCAATACGATTGTCCGTCGCTATGCTCCACAGCTGTTATTTTCTCTGAACATTTATATGCGGCTTGTTCATCATCATCAGGGTCATAAGTCAAAAGAGGCCTGTTTTTTTCTGTTGCTACAACGTCGCCGTTGCCGCTATTAAGAGATAAATCGACCAAAGAGTAATTAAGACCATTATTGTAACCATCATCCGCATTAGGAACAGTACCAGAATTTCTAGAGTTGTCAATGTAAGAATCAAGCGAATTTCCATTAATATCTGCGGGGCCTTGATTGGGATATGCCCACGCATTATTATGATGAGGTTCATCGACCGTAAATACATAATAATTAGTTGGGTTTCCTGGGCGAGGAATAATTAAGCCAGAGGATGTACTTGAGGGATCGCCGAGTAATCCTTGGCCTGCATTATAATTGGCATTAGGCATGACTTGGTGGTTTTTATCCCAAACATTACGTCCATCGGTATAAAATAATAAATTTCCATTAAAATCAGAAATTGATGAACACCCTTCATTAGTATTCATTGTAGAAGACGCTACATTTGTTGATGTGACTGTATCCGTATTTAAATCAAAAATTAACCCACCTCCATTTCCAAAAAACCAGTTAGCGGCTTCTCCTTGTGAGAAAAGAGGAAAAGATAATACTAGAAAAAAAACAATCGCAACGTATTTCATCTAAAGTAATTAGTTTGCTTTGCTTATTTTTTTAAAAATAAACACCTAACTAAGGGTTCGAAATATACTACAAATCTCTCGTTTTTAATAATCTATAAGATAAAAAGACAAAAATAATTGTCCAGAAAATAACTATTAAAATTGAGTCAAAATGAACCGCGTAATCATAGCTTAAATCCTCGTTTGACGGAAACTTGGTCATAGCAATACGTTGAAAAGGTTGTTTTATGAGGTTGTACATCGAAGTTAATGGAAGAAAATCTTGTACTTTTTGAGCAATTTCAAAGTTAGCTTTCCATGTGATTAGACCTAGAATAATCCATTCTAGAATAAAATCAACAAACAAAAATGCCAATGCAAATGCGGATCGCTTTGCTAAGACTCCTAAAAACAAACAGAAAGAAAAGAATCCTACTAGTTTTACAAAATAAGCTGCTAAAAACTCCATTTGCTGGATAATGATTTGAAATTCATTGTAACTTGAGTAGATAAGACCTAATATCAATGAAATTATAAAAATAATCACCGTCGAAATAAAAGAGAAAAACACAATGACATAGAATTTCGACAAGATAAATTCTTTTTTACTCAAACCATCGATGAGGTTTTGTTTCAGTGTTTTGTTACTGTATTCATTTCCAATCATGGAAACCACTACAATGGCAAAAAAGAATTTAAATAGGGCTGAAAAAAACGTTGTAATATGCCATATAATCGGAAAATTAAATATTCCCAATTCCCCGAGTTCCAGCGTAAAAAAGCCGAAGAAATTAATTTTAACAGCTGATAAAAGTATGACGCAGAGCGGTAAAATGAAGGATATGAATATCAGTATTTTACTTGTTTTGTTGAGTAATAATTTTTGAAGTTCAAGGTCTAATAATCGTTTCATTGCTTGTCAGTTAATTGTAAAAATTGTTCTTCTAGACTTTCTTTTCGCTTCACCAAATGACTCAAAACAATTCCGTTTTTAAATAATAATCGGTTAAATTCTTCTGCTTCCATCGGATGTTCCAGAAACGCCGTGATTAAATCGTTTTCAACTTTTGAGTGTGAAAAATTTGGGTGCGAGTCTAGAAGCGATATTAATTCCTCTTTCTGATGCGTTTTTAATTCAAAAAACCCATCACTAGAAATCAACTCATCTACACGTCCTGAATAGAGATTAACGCCTTTTCTTAAAACAACCACATGTGTACACACTTTTTCAACTTCATCTAGTAAGTGTGACGCCAATAATATAGTCGTCCCGTTTTGAGCAATCTCTTTTATAATCTCTCTAATTTGATGAATGCCTTGTGGGTCTAATCCGTTTGTAGGTTCGTCTAAAATTAATATTTCTGGGTCATTTAAAAGAGCCGAAGCAATGGCTAATCGCTGTTTCATTCCCAAAGAAAAGGTGCTGAATTTGCTGTCTTTTCGTTCTATGAGTCCTACAGTTTCTAACGTTTTTTGGATGGTATCATACGTAATGCCCTTGATTTTACAAACCAGTTTAAGGTTTTGATAGGCCGTCATATAAGGGTAAAAATTTGGGCGTTCGATAATAGCGCCTACTTTTTTTAATGCTTGATGTGTCGTCAGTGTGCCTCCAAACCAAGTGAAATTTCCAGAAGTTTTATTAACGACACTCAACACTATCCCTAAGGTCGTTGATTTTCCACTGCCGTTAGGGCCTAAAATCCCATAGACACTCCCTTTTTCGATATCAAAGGAAAGATTATTAACAGCCGTTAGTAATCCATATTTTTTTGTAAGGTTTGAAATTTTAAGAATTGAATTCACAGATTTGTTTTTAATGAATAACATTAATAAGACGATGATTACAATCAATTGTTACATATTGATTTCATTTAAACTTTTTCAATCTGCTAAAAAATTGCTCTTTTTCATTCACTTTTTACCTTTTTTGAATTCCGTAACGCTGCTATGCAATTAAAAAAAGCCTTCAATTAAACAAAAAATAACTAATTTTCGCTATAATTCAAAAAGTTTAAACAAGTTCATTAAAAAAATATAAGTTAAATTTGGAATCCAACAAATGGAATGCACCTTCCTTAACAGAAAGGACATACACAAGGAAAACATATTTGGTCGTATCAAGCGCCTGTTTAAAAATAATTAATTTAAATACATGAAGGAAGATTTAAAAATATCATTAAAAAAACCAACCTATCCTGTATGTCCAGCATTAAAAGCCTACTTGAATAAATTTAATCGTACGATTCGATTGCCAATTTTTTATGATGATTTGCTTCGGTTTCAAGGGGCTGTAGAAGTGTTTGATAAAAATGATAAAGATACGTTGTGGGTTCGTACCTACTATAGTGATTCAGATCGTAAAGAGATTGATCTTAATTTAAAAAAAATATATATGACACTGCATTCTGATGGAAATGAAACAACCATACCCTTACTAAATGTAGATGCGATTGACTATTGTACGTTTGGAAATTCTAAGCCTTTTCGCATAAAAATAAGAAATGTTCTTAATGATAACTATGCTTATTTTTATGTCAAAAAAGCGGATGCTTCACGAATTTATGGGTTAGAACTTGAACATATGTTGTCGCCTCATAATTTAAATTTTTTGGTGTACAATGATACTTTAATTGAGGAACATATTATAGGAATTCCGGGTGATGTTTTTATTGAAAATATGCTTCCAGACTGTACGTCATCTGAAAAATCTCAAATTGCAAAGGAATTTGTAAAATTCAACGAACGCTGTATGATCCGCTTGTTAGGAGATATGCGTTCATACAATTATGTGATTGTGCCAACGCATGATTTTGATCATGTGGTCTATAGTATTCGTGCCATAGATTTTGATCAACAATGTTTTGAAGGTAAATTTAATGTATACCGCCCTCAATTTTTTAAAGAAAATTTTAAAATGGTGGATTTGGTGACTCAAAGATTCGAGAAACAATCGGTTAATCAGTATAAACTTGAGGAACGTTCTATTGTCGCTAAGCGATTGTTGAGTTTTAAAAACCGAATTGAACGTTTGATACAGTGTATGATTTCTGATACCCTTTCCACTCCTGAACATGAAATGTTACTCAGAACAAAGATATTTGAATATACAGGGGATGCTCGATTTATGAAAAGTAAAAATATGGGTGAGATTTTAAAATACTCCCTAAGTTTTATAAAACGAAATTACCAAACAGAAAATACCGGAATTTTCTTTTAGTTCCAGATGTCTTCATTATCCAAATGATCGTAATCTTCAGCGCCATAGCCGTCTTCAAATTCGTCAAAATGATCTTCGCCACCTTCTGCTTCAAATACTTTTTCGGGAGCTTCTCCTGGGACCTGACCATGAACGAAAAGTAAATTTGGGTAATCAGTACCTTGTGCTTCTTCCACAATTTCAGCGAGTTCTATCATAAAAGTCCACATGCTCAAAAAATCATATACATAAATCAGCTTTGTGCTGTTTTCAGAAACGACGGTCTTAAGTTGTATTTGACTCATGAGTTGAATGTCGCTTCCCCCTTCACTAACATCAAATAAAGAAATTTCTTCTCCTTGATTCCAATCTTCATCACTCAAATAAAAGGACGCCATTTCACTGCCATCAAACCCAAAAGATTGGGTGATGGTGTTGTGTAAGTCTTCGAGAGTATCTGTGTTTCTGATTTCAATATCTCTAAAAATATCCTCTTTGGTGTCGTTGTCTAAAACAACTCTAAATCTAAAAATCATAGGTTAATAATATTGTACAAAGATAAGTTGCATTTTTCTTATGCTTGCTGATTTTCTCTTTTTTTATGAAGACATTCTAGCAGTATATAGCACTGAATTCCAAATAGAATAGAAGCTAATACTAAATGTAGTGGTTGACTCAAAAATGGAAAATCAAAATAATACATTAAAACGCCTGTTAAAGCTTCAAGTAGTACGCAGTAAATGACCAATTTAAGTTTATTAAAACCTAATGATTCTGACCTGTTGAGATGCCATAAATAACCGTTTAATGTTAAAACCAAAATAGACGTAGAGCGGTGTATATAAAAGTTTAAATCTGGGGATTCTAGCCACAACGCTTTTTGATAACCTATTAGTTTTGTTTGCTCATCCACAAACTGCCTTACTTGTGTGCCTAAAATAATTTGTACTAATGAAAGAATTATTGCAAAAATCAGAATATTGAAAAACAGTTTTTGATATTTTTGAGGTTTGAAATTTATTTTTGATGCAAATATTAAATACAATATAAACGCTACAATTACTAATGCCATCACCATATGAATTGTAATTTTATAAGGGGCTAAGTTTGAATCTACCACTGTTTTTCCAAGCCATGCCTGAAAGCCCATTCCAAACAATGTAAGAACTGATATAATAGGAATCCATTTGTTTTTTTTCCAAAACCAAAATGATAAAACACTAAAAATTAAGATTGGTATTCCAGACAAGACTCCTACCAATCGATTGATGTATTCTACCCAAGTATGCACGGGGTCGTAGGTTGTATAGTCATGCTTTGTATATACATTCCAATTTGAGGCCTTAAAGTCATCTCCAGAAATGAAATCAGTTTTAGCAACTAAAAATGCTTCCTCGTCAATAAGAATCATCATCCCTTCTTCATAAGAGTGATTTGATTCAAACTCTAATTGGGTACTTTCTGTTGGGGGAATGAAATACCCAAAACATTTAGGCCAATCGGGGCAGCCCATTCCAGATCCAGTCATTCGAACAATTGCGCCCGCAATAATGACAAAATATATGAGTACTAAAGCAATTTTTGTAAGGGGTCTAAATCTATTTTTCATCAGCGCGCGTTAATCCTAAATCAGTTCCTTTTTTTAACATCAATTCAAAAGCCTTATGAGGGTCATTTGGAATCACCCCTTCCAAAATGGCTTCTTTAATAAATTCTTTAATAATTCCTATTTCTTTAGAAGGTTTTAAGCCAAAAGTCTCCATGATTGTTTCTCCAGAAACTGGGGGTTGAAAGTCACGGACTTGGTCACGTTCTTCAACTTCAACTATCTTTTCTCTTACGAGTTTAAAATTAGTATGATATTTCTTGAATTTATAAGGATTTTTGGTGGTGATGTCTGCTTCACAAAGTGTCATCAGATCGTCTACAAACTCACCAGCATCAAATACAAGTCGTCGCACTGCAGCATCCGTAATATTCTCTTGCGCCAAAACAATAGGTCGAGAACTCATAAAGACAAGTTTTTGAACATATTTCATTTTTTCATTTAGGGGCATTTTTAAACGCTTAAATAAATGATAGGCCATTTGTGAACCTTTTAGTTCATGTCCATGAAATGTCCAACCTGCTTTTTTACAAAATCGTTTCGTTGGTGCTTTACCAATATCGTGTAGTAGTGCTGCCCATCTGAGCCAAACATTATCGGTATGTATACAAATATTATCGACCACTTCTAGTGTATGGTAAAAATTATCTTTGTGCTTTTGCCCCTCTTGTACGTCGATACCTTTTAAATCGGTTAGTTCTGGAATGATGCGTTGAAGTAAGCCTGTTTTTTCAAGTAATAAAAACCCAACGGAAGGTTTTTTGCTTTCTAATATTTTTTGAAGCTCCACGTTGATGCGCTCCTTTGTAATTATCTCAATACGGTTAGATTGCTCTTTAATAGCGTTAAATGAGGCAGAATCAATCTCGAAGTTTAGTTGCGTTGCAAATCGAATGGCGCGCAACATTCGAAGCGGATCATCGCTATATGTGATTACGGGGTCTAAAGGAGTTTTGATACATTTGTCAACTAAATCCTTTAGCCCGTTAAACGGATCTAAAAGTGTCCCATAGGTCGCGGAATTTAAGCTAATCGCCATCGCATTGATAGTAAAGTCTCTTCGGTTTTGATCTTCTTCTAAACTGCCATCTTCTACAATAGGGTTTCTACTATCTTCGCTGTAAGACTCTTTTCGCGCACCTACAAATTCAAGCTCAACACCATCATACTTTATCATGGCTGTTCCATACGTTTTAAAGACTTGAACTTTTGGAGTGTTGGGTAGGCTTTTTGCAACTCGTTTTGCAAGGGCTATTCCACTACCAATAGCAACAATATCAATGTCTTTTTCGCGACCGCGTTTTAAAATATAATCGCGTACAAAACCTCCTATAACATAACAATCTACTCCAAGTTCGTCTGCAGATTTTGAAATAAGTTGAAAAATGGGCGCTATTAAAGCATGTTTGTAGTTCATTGTTTGTGCGATTTACAAAGCGTCTTTAAGAATTATTTTCTAATAATTTTAACTTCTCCATTTGTACTCAACTTAATGATAGAAGAAGGATTAGAGGATTTGTTTGTGCGCTCCAAATTTACGACATAGTCTACACCTTTTATAATATAGTCTTCAATTTCTTGAAAGGATTTTGGAGTTGGCTTTCTAGATATATTTGCTGATGTTGATACGATTGGTTTTTTAAACCGTTTCAGTAAATCTGCACAAAACCCTTCTTTTACTATGCGGATAGCTAAGGTGTCGTCAGAAGCAATCAGATTTTCGGTCACTCTAAGAGGCTTATCGTATATGATGGTTGTTGGTGTAGAGGCATATTCTAGAATACTATAAGCAGCTTCGGGAATTTCTTCAATGTGATAGTTTAACATATTAAAATCACTCACTAAACAAATCATCGCTTTTTGATCTTCTCGATTCTTAAGTTTATAAAGTTTTTCAACCGCCGAAAAATTAGTAGCATCACAGCCTAATCCCCATACTGTATCTGTTGGATAAAGAATAAGTCCGCCTTGTTTAAGCACTTTAATCGTATTATTAAGTTCGTTTGACATATTAGAGAAAACCGTTAATGAATATCTTGTAATTTAGTTAAACACAAAAATAGTTTTTATTAGAATGATATAGCTATTTATATGTCGATAATTACGTTTTGGAATTCCAATATAACGGAGTTATAGCCAGTCATTTTTTAAATAAAAATTAAGGACAAATTATATGAAGGTTAAATATAATTTAAAGATTGTTTTTGTTTAAGCGACGCCGGTAAATCTCCGCCTTTCCAAACGATTGACATTAAATACCATTTTTTTGGTTTTATTAAAAAGGTGGCTAAAAAATAAAATTGAATACTTTTATATTTTAAAAACGAATAATTTTTCTTTATCACGTAAAAATAGGAGATCAGAGCCTCTTTACTTATTACTTTGGAAGTTCCAGTACTAGCGCCTTGATAGTGATTAATTTTTGCATCAGGTACCAAAACACTCTTATATCCTATGTTTAGAAGTCGATGGCAGATATCCATTTCCTCAAAGTACAAGAAAATAGTAGTGTCAAATCCTCCTACTTTCGAGAAAACTCCAGTTCTGAAAAACATGAAAGCACCATTAACAAAATTCACATCTAGAGGTTTTAAATATGTTTTATTTCTTTTAGGAAATTCATTGGGTTTAAATTTTTCTAAAAAACCTCTGCCAAAAATCAATTTACGTAAGCCTTTATTGTGATCAAATGAACAAACATATTCGTTCTTTATATCATAATTTTGAGCTGTAGACACGCCGACATCAGGATGAGAATTCATGTATTTTAAAAGGATAGAAACACAGTCGTTTTGTAAAAATGCATCATTGTTTAAAAATAACAAATAGTTAGAGTTAGCAAACTGAGCGCCAAACATATTTCCACCACCAAAACCAAGGTTGATTACACTTCTGTGTAATGAAATTTGAGCCAATTCTGGAAGGTTTTGTTTTAAGAACTTAAAGTCATCAATTTTTGAGTTATTATCCACGATAATAACTTCAATTGTAATCGAAGGGTTTGTTAATTCTAAAACGGAAGCGACACACTTTAACGTATACTCTGAAGTATTGTAGTTAATTATAATTATTGAGACCTCTTTCATGCTGCTAAAGTAAAGAAAGAAATTATATTTTAATCAAACAGAATAATATTCTATTTTTGCTTTAAGTTCAAATTGCTCGTTATAGCTTACAAAAGTGTATATGAAAAAAAAAATATTGATTGTTGGTCCACCTAGTTTTGGCTACCTCACAAAAATTAACGATACCTTGACTAGCTTCAAGGATGTAGAGTCTACTCTAGTCCTTATTGATAAATCTTCATTTAAATATAAAAATTTCTTACACCGCGTCTTGAATTCCTTCTCTAAAGTGTTTTTAAATAAAAACATTAAAAAGGACTATCTTAATTCGTTTCTAATAAACAAGGTTAAACAATTAGACAAACAGGACATTATTTTTATGATTCGTCCAGATTTATTAGCTCCAAAAACCTTAAATTATTTAAAAACTCAAACCCAAACACTAACTGCTTTTTACTATGATAGTACAAGGCGTTTCCCTAAAAAAATAGAAATACTAAACTATTTTGATACCGTATATAGCTATGATAAACTAGATGTGAAGGCATACAATTTGGAGTTTTTAACAAATTATATTTTTGATGTAAGGGAAAATGTAAATTTTGAACAGCTGTTTTTTAATATTTCAACCTATGATTATAGATACCAATCTATGGAACGATTGGCTAAGTATATTGATGACAAACAATGGAGTAAAGAAATCTTAATTTATGGCTCAAACGCTATAAAGTCTGATTGTTTAACCCTTATTCATGAGCAAATTCCCGTTGATAATGTAGCCGATAAAATAAATAGGTCTAAAATTATTATAGAGATTCAGCGAAAAGATCAAGTTGGTTTGTCGTTTAGGGTGTTTGAAGCTTTAGGACAGAAGAAAAAATTTATCACCACTAATAAAGATATTATTAACTACGATTTTTATCACCCACAAAACATTTTAGTTATTGATGAAACTACGATTTATATTCCAGAAGATTTTGTAAACTCAGCATATATCCCAATTAGTAACGAAATTCTGGATAAATATCTTATAAAAAATTGGACAAAAAAATTGTTTGAATTACAGTAAGCTACGGTAAACTTTTAGGTATTCTGAAGCTGCTTTATCCCAGCAAAAACTTTTGGACCGCTTGATATAACGCTCAGAAATGGACTCTTTGTCTTTAGTGTATTTTTGCATGCCTTTATTAAATACATCTACCATATAGGAAGGATTATAATGGTCCCAATAAAATGCATCTGGACCACCAATTTCTGGTAATGACGTATTGTTAGATAAAAACACAGGTTTTCCAAATCGCATCGCCTCAATAGGAGGTATGCCAAATCCTTCTCGAAGGCTTGGAAATAAAAATGCACTACAGTTTTTGAGGTAATACTGCTTGTCCATATCTCCTATTTTCCCAGTGATGTGTACTCTGTCTTCTAGATTTAATTTTGATATTAAAGGCTTCAAAACCTTTTGAGTGTAATCCGTATTGTTTTTACCAGCTAGGATAAGATCAAATTCTGGCAGTAACGCTAGCATTTCAATAAGCGTGTGGAAATTTTTTCGCGCAGTAAATTCGCCAATACTAAACAAAAAAGGGCGTGAACTTGTTTTATTTGGAATGTATGTCTCCGAAATTTCAATAGCTCGAATAGGATTTCCGTTATAGATCACGTATTCTGGAACTTCAGGAATTTTAAAATTTTGATGTGTAGATTGTTTTGCAAATTCAGATATATAGGTGATTGCATCACTTCGATCTAATTTCTCTTGAAACCTTAGACGCGTTTCTTTGGCGATTTCTTCGGAAGCTTCATCCACAAAGTTCACATCATGCACTGTCAATAAATAGGGAATATTGGAAACGGGTTCAATTTTTGTGTTTTGATTTAAACTGTGCCACAATGTATATTTATTTCGAATTCGTAACAAAGGATACCTTCTAAATCCGAAATATCGTTTGTACTCAAAATAGGTTCCAAATTCTGATTTCAGATCCGCATCATTTTTAGCATGGAGTACCATTTTAAAGTCAGTAACTGCAGCCTTGTGAAGCGCCTTAATCAGCTGGTAATTAAACTGACCAAAACCAAAAAATAAGTTTTTAATATTATGAGATTCTAAAAACACACGTTTCATAAGCTTAGATGTTTTTTGAGTTGTTCCATAACGTCCTTAACTTCTTATATTTTAGGAATGTAACAATAAATGTTTGTTTGCAAATTCGCCATCCATAAACACCATCTAAAATTCCAAATCTTAAAAAATAGGCTTTAAAAAAGGCCCAAGAGGGTCTGAAAATAATTTTGAATAGTGACGCTTTTATTCCTAAATCAAAATAAGCTTTTGAGGCTATCGATGAAAATCGTTCAACTTTTTGTTTATGTTCTTCATAATCTCTATAAATCCAATGTAAAAGATCTCCTTTCAGATTACCACTTTTTGTATTGTTTTTTAGTTTGTAAGAATCATGTGGGTTAATGCCTTTCCATTCGCCACTATTTTTTTTAAAAAGCCTTAACTTTTTATCAGGGTACCAATCTGAAAAGTGAATCCATTGTCCACAATAATTATTTTTTCGACTGCAATAATAACCTAAATGTTTCCAGTCTTTTTTAACCTCTAAAATGGACGATTTCAGAGTGTCCGAAAGTGCTTCATCGCCATCCAATGATAAAATATAATTAAACTTAGCCTGATCTACAGCGAAGTTTTTTTGCTCTTTATAGCCTAAAAATTCTTGTTGAATAAAGGTGACATTATATTTTTCGCAAATGGCTTGTGTTCGGTCTGTAGAGTAGGAGTCTACTACAATAATTTCATCAACGACATCTATCAATGATGAGAGGCATTTTTCTAAATGCTCTTCTTCGTTGTAAGTAATAATAACGCCTGATAATTTCACCATTTTTATTCGAGATTTCTATATAACAACCAAAGAAATAAGTAGGTTTTAAATGTATTAAAAGCTTTTAAATAGGCAAAGATAAATCCTTCTTTTCCGTCTAAAACACCAAGCTTAAAAATATAATTGGTTTTGAATTCCCAGACAGGTTTGCATAAAAAGTGTATAAAATTTGGACGTATATTTTTAGCATATAATAGCTTTGCACTTAGTTTAGCTTTCTTGTTGAGTCGTTCATTATGACTGTCAAACCCTTTGTAGAGTTCTTTGATAGGGTGTTTTAATTTTCTAGTGACAGCATTAGAATTATGTAATTTTTTATGAAACAGCAGTGTTGTATAGGATGTTTTATATCCAGAAAATTTCATCAGTTTCCCCATAAAACTATACTCTATTTTTACTTTGAAACCTTCTTTGGAATTTGTTTTTAAACGAGCCTCCATGATTTCTTGAGACAACTGCTTAGAAATGCAATGATTTGCTTCTAATCCGAGTATCCAGTCATGCGTTGTTTTTAAACTAGCTTGTTTGTACAGCTGATCCAAATCAACTGCTTCAGAATTCACAAACTGAATGGGCTGATGGTGTTTTAATTCTAATAATATTATCGGGTCAATGTTTCCAACAATAATAACTTCATCCACAAAGGCTAAACTGGCTATGCAATCCTTTATATAGTTGTGATCGGAAAATGAAATTACAATGGCGCTAATCATGAAATATAAAACTATTTAAATATAATGCTGTAGTCAGCTACAAAAGTAATAATTTTACAGTGAATATAAGCAACTAAGTCATGACACGTTTTCCGATTCTAATGTATCATAATATTTGTGAACTACCATCACAGAGTACGGGGTTGACAACGTCTTATGATAAATTAGAAGCACAGTTCCAGTTTTTAGTGTCTCAAGGCTATACAAGTTTACATTTCAGGGATATTCAAAAACTTAAAAGTTCTGATCAATACCCAAAAAAACCAATTATTATTACGTTCGATGACGTGTATGTGAATCAATATAAATTTGCTTACCCACTTCTTAAAAAATATAATTTGAAAGCGTGTTTTTATGTGCCATTTTCTTATGTTGGAGGTACGGATTCTTGGAACAATGGTTCTGAACCTATTATGTCTGTTTCTCAATTAAAGGAATTGGATCCCGCGGTAGTTGAACTTGGGTTGCATTCATTTGAACACCGTCCCTATAATTCATTATCTCTAGAACTGATTCAAGAAGATTTTAAAAAGTGTCATGATTTTATTTCTAAAAACGAATTGAATGTTTGTAATGTTTTAGCCTATCCTTATGGAAATTTCCCACGCAAAGAGCCTTTTAAATCGCTGTTTTTTGAAACCTTGAAGAATCAAAATATAGCTTATGGGCTGCGTATAGGCAATCGATTAAATAGATTACCTATCAAAAACAACTACGAATTAAACCGTTTGGACATTAAAGGAGACGATAGTTTGTTTAAATTTAAACTAAAATTAAAACTAGGGAAACTTTCTTTATTTTAAACCTTTTCGAAGAAGCATTAATTTGGCGTATCTCGAAAAAACACCATAAGCATTTATTCCTGCAACCGCTAGTCCAGGAATTCCATCGAGACATCCACGTTTTACTATATACTCATGAAAAAACCTGTATAACGGTTTGAATGCTAAATGAAAATAACTCACCCTATTTTTTTTCAACAAATGTCGTTCGGCTTGAAACCATGCATAGGAATCTTTTTTACTAATATAATGAAGCAGACCTTTGTAGGTATAATGCAGCACTTTGTTTTTAAGCTTCCCAATGCTTCCTTGTACAATAAGTTTTTCATGAACATTTCCTTCAAAATAACAGTGTTCTCTCATGACTAATCGTGTCACATCATTGTTATGGTGGTATAAGAAACGATCCATATAGAAGTGCGGGAAATTTAGTTTATAGCCGGTATGTGTAGTTGATTTTATGGCTTTCAAAATTTCTATTTGAAGGATATAAGGAATACGTTCATCGCCATCTAAAAACAGCACCCAATCACTTTTAGCAAATTGAAGCGCATGATTTTTTTGATTAGAAAAATTATCAAATTTTCTAGAAATGACTTTACATCCATGGTCAGTGGCAATTTTAACCGTGTCGTCGGAACTCATTGAATCCACAACAATAATTTCATCTGCAAATTTTACAGAATATAAAGCACCCTCTAAATAGTGGGCCTCGTTATAGGTCGGAATAATTACTGTTAAAGTTTGCATTTATGTTTAAAGTGTAAATTTACAAAAAAACTTTATATTTGTACCTCATGAATCGTATTGACACCTCCATTATTATTAGTACTTATAACTCTACCGAATGGTTGGAAAAAGTACTTCACGGCTATAATAATCAGACGTACAGATTATTTGAAATTGTAATTGCTGATGATGGGTCTGATGAAGCGACATCTGATCTAATTAAAAAGCTACAAAAAGAAGTGTTTTATACAATTGTTCATGTATGGCATGAAGACAATGGGTTTCAGAAATCGCAAATATTAAATAAAGCGATTACACACTGTAACTCTCCATACATTATTATGTCTGATGGTGATTGCATTCCGAGAACGGATTTTGTCGAAGTTCATGTAAAACATAGAAAAGAAGGATGGTTTTTGTCTGGAGGCTACTTTATGTTGCCAATGAACATCTCTAAACTAACTACCATTGAGGATATTTACAAAGGTCTTTGTTTTAATTTGAAATGGTTAAAAGCAAAGGGGTTAAAAACATCATTTAAAAACAATAAACTCACGGCTTCAGGGATTAAATCTAGATTTTTAAATATAATTACTCCAACAAATGCAAGTTGGAATGGACACAATGCATCTGGATGGAAAAAAGATATTATTGCGATTAATGGTTTTGACGAACGTATGCAGTATGGAGGTCAAGATCGCGAGCTTGGTGAGCGTTTATTTAATTATGGATTAAAGAGTAAACAAATTCGATACAGTTCAATCTGTGTGCATTTAGATCATCCAAGAGGTTATAAAACTAAAGAGTCCATTGATAAAAACTTAGAAATTAGACGGACCGTAAAAGCCGAAAATCGAACTTGGACTGATTTTGGTATAGTTCAATCTGAAAATTAGCGGCGTTTATTTTTTACGATACACCCCTAATTTCCAATAAGTATCTTCTTTTTTTGATGTTACTTTTGAAAAATCGAGTTGTTCTAGAGCAGGGATATTGAAATATTCCCAACACCCAACACCTTCCTTAAAAATAGACGTAATTAGCACTCCATTTGGTTTTAGTTTAGATATGACTCGTTCTAAAGCTTTTGCTTTTACACTATTATGAATGTAGTAAAACGCTTCGTTAAAAACGATAACATCAAACTCTTGTGTAGGCGTATAATAATGAAGATCTGCAACATAAAATTCTGAATTAGAAAATTGATGTTTTTTAGCTTTTTTGATCGATACTTCTGAAAAATCGATACCACAAAAATACCCTATATCATGTTCGGCAAGTTTTAGTTTTAGCACGCCTTCTCCTGAACCTAAATCTAAAATGCTTGGTTGTTTGTTTGCAAAAGCATCTATATAGTTTAATATTCTATCATATCGTGGTGCTTCAATATCATTTTTTAAATAGTTCCATTTTCCATTTCGATATTGTCGGTTCCATCTTAATTTTCGACGCCAAATATTAAAGCGATCTAGGAAACTAAGTTTTTTCATTCTATGTGATGTTTTAAAAATGGTGATAATTTTCTAAGAATCATTTCTGGAGTTAATTGTTCATATAAAAAAGATGGATTGTCTTCGATTTTTTTGCGATCCTTCCTTGAAGTAGAGAATAAATTAGGTTTTTCATCCAATAGATGAACTGAAGTATGAAGCTGGCCATCTTCAAAACTAGCCCAATGCGATTTTATAACATAAGGAGAAAAAATTGTAAAAGTTGGCTTGTGAAGTGCTTTGGCAATGTGAACAATTCCCCCTTCGTTAGCAATTAACAGTTTACATTGATTCATCAGCGCTACAAATCCCCTTATATTGGGCTCATAAATATCAAAAATTATAGAATTTTTATGCTTACAAGCATCATAAATTTTTGTAGCCTCCTCTTTTTGATGTGGTGCATAATTAAACAAAATATCTACCTCAAAGTTCGAAGTAACAGTGTTAATAATATCCACGATATATGCATATGGCATTGATTTTTGGGGCGTACTTCCCAAAACACCTATCATAATCACAGGTTTCTTGTAGCGTTTTAATTTTTCGTACTTTTTTTCTGTAGCTGTTAAATATATTTTTGGTGTATAAATTGGTATTTTCAACGGAAACGTAGAATTCACCAAGTTGACACGGTCTTCTATTGATTTCCCACATGGCATTGTTTTTTTCTCTAAAAAGAGTACATTTTTAGTATAAAAATTTACAATAGGATTTTTAGCTCTTTTCTTAAAACCAATTCGAATTGGAGCTTTTGAAACTAAACAAATTAGTCTACTTTGGAATTTTGCATAGGGATCAAAAATAATATCATAATTAGCTTTACGAACTTGATAAGCCGTTTTTACAAGTGTGGGAATTTTTTTTAGTTCCTTTTCCCTTAATGGAATAATTCTATCGATGTTAGGATTATTTTCGATCACTCCCGTTGTGTAATCATAAACCATATAATCAATATGAGAATTTGGAATTATTTTTTTGATATTTGCAGCGATTAAAGAAGCAATGAGAACATCACCGATTCGCTTATTTTGGATTACAAGTATTTTTTTCATCAATTACTAAAGACTATCTTAGCAAGATATTACTTTTTTTAAAGTTACTAAAAGTTTACATGGATAATCTTATTATACATCCCGATTTTATGGCTAAGTCTTTGATAATATCTAAGGCTATAGAAAATTTTGGCGACACGGGTATCACAGTGCTAAAAGGAGACCGAAACACGATTAAATCGTTGAAGGTAGCTGGTCTCCACATGAACATTAAACAATTCAAAACACCAACTATTTTTAATGCTTTTGTTTATAAATACATTCGTAAATCAAAAGCGAAAAGATCTTATGAATATGCAAATATATTATCTCAAAAAAATATTTTAACACCAACACCCATTGCCTTTTATGAAGTATTTTCATGGTTTGGTCTCAAGCAAAGTTACTATTTATGTGAGCAGGTAGATTATGATTTAGATTTTAGAGTTCTAATTCATGATTTAGAGTACCCGAACAGGGTCGAAATTATTAAACAACTCACAGCATTCACGTTTAAATTACATGAACATAATGTGAATTTTTTGGATCATTCGCCAGGAAATACGTTGATTGTAAAAACACTCACAGATCAGTATGATTTTTATTTAATAGATTTAAATCGTATGCGTTTTGAATCAATGAGCTTAAAAAAAAGGATGCATAATTTTAGACGGTTATGGATATCAAAAACGATGATAGAAATTATGTCTAAAGAATATGCTGCACTAAGTAATATTGAAATACAAGTAATTAAAAATTTAATGCTTCATTACAGCCTTCAGTTTCAAAAACAAGTCAATGCTAAAAAGTTAAGACGTAGTGGACGAAAGATGAAATTTAAAACAACTTAAACTGCTACATTATGTGTTCTTAAGGCGTCATTTAAAGACGTTTTTTTATTGGTGCTTTCTTTTCGTTTACCAATAATCAATGCACAAGGAACGTTGTAATTCCCAGAAGGGAAATTTTTAGCATAACTACCAGGAATCACTACTGAGCGTGCGGGTACACGTCCTTTGTATTCTATTGGTTCACCTCCAGTCACATCAATAATTTTTGTACTCATAGTAAGTACAACACCAGCGCCTAACACGGCTTCTGTTTCCACTCGAACACCTTCAACAACGATACACCGAGACCCAATAAAAGCATTATCTTCAATAATTACGGGAGCTGCTTGTAGGGGTTCTAAAACCCCGCCAATACCAACGCCTCCAGAAAGGTGTACGTTTTTACCAATTTGCGCACAGCTTCCAACAGTAGCCCATGTGTCCACCATCGTACCTTCATCAACATAGGCACCAATATTCACATAACTAGGCATTAAAATGGTTCCTTTTGAAATATAGGCACCATGACGCGCAACCGCATGTGGTACCACGCGAATGCCTTTTTCGGCATAGCCAGTTTTTAACGGAATTTTATCATGAAACTCAAACGGTCCAACTTCAATAGTTTCCATAGTTTGAATTGGGAAATACATTACAACGGCTTTCTTTACCCATTCATTCACTTGCCACCCGTCTGTAGTGGGTTCAGCAACTCTAAGCTCTCCTTTGTCCAATAAATCAACGATAGTTCTAATCGCATCTTTTGTAGTGTCTTCTGCTAAAAGCGCTCGATTGTCCCAAGCTGTTTCAATAAGTGATCTTAAGTTGTCCATGGTGTAATTTTTTTGTCAAATATAAGATTAATAAGAACTAAAATATAACGCACTATACTATTTGAATAAAATTTGTCATTTTGAATAATTTTGCCGTCTTTTCTATTAAAAATTAAACAGATATTGATTTTTCACATAATGATGCAAAACACAGTTCACTATAAAATTGTATTTTTGCTCCCTATGGGACGACTGTTGGCAATTGATTATGGGAGTAAACGAAGCGGTATTGCCGTCACTGATGAAATGCAAATTATTGCTTCTGGACTGACCACAGTGGATACTAAAAACCTTATTCCTTTTTTGAAAACCTATTGCACGGATGAATCTGTGGAGTTATTTTTAATTGGCTTGCCAAAACAAATGAACAATGAACTCTCTGAAAGCGAGCCTTTAATCTTAAAATTTATTAAAGTTTTAAAAAAACAAATCCCTCATATTTCCATAGAAAGAGTGGATGAACGTTTTACCTCCAAGATGGCTTTTCAAACGATGATTGACAGTGGCCTCAAAAAAAAACAACGTCAAAACAAGGCGCTTGTCGATGAAATTAGTGCAACACTAATTCTACAATCGTATCTTCACAATAAATAATTATAGAAGTATTATTTTATAATACCAAAAATTGTATTTTTGACCCCTTATAATTTATAGTATGATTTTACCAATAGTGGCGTATGGAGATCCAGTGCTTAAAAAAAGAGCATCTGAAATTTCTAAAGACCACCCAAACCTTAAGGAAACCATTGCTAATATGTACGAGTCTATGTATGGCGCATATGGCGTGGGCTTGGCTGCACCACAAGTTGGGCTGTCAATTCGTTTGTTTTTAGTGGACACGTCTCCTTTTTCGGAAGATGAAGATTATTCTCCTGAAGAACAAGCAGCGTTACAGGCTTTTAAGCAAACCTTTATAAATGCTAAAATTCTCGAAGAATCTGGTGAAGAGTGGGGGTTTAACGAAGGCTGTTTAAGCATTCCGAACATTCGTGAAGATGTGTTTAGAAAGCCAAAAATTAAAATACAATATCAAGACGAAGACTTTAATACGCACGTTCAAGAGTATGAAGGCCTAATTGCTAGAGTCATTCAACATGAATATGATCACATTGAAGGGGTTTTGTTTACAGATAAAGTGTCCTCACTGAAAAAACGCTTATTAAAAGGTAAATTGAGTAATATATCGAAAGGTAAAACAAGTGTGGACTACCGCATGCGCTTTCCAAATATTTCAAAAAAAAGATCTTAAATTAATTATAAATTCAATCCATGGAATTAGATAAAATTTTATCCATCGCCAAAAAACCTGGCCTGTACAAATTAATAACCCAATCTCGGGGCGGATTCATCGCCGAGTCGCTACTCGATCAAAAAAGGATTTCGGTAAGCATCAGTAGTAATGTAAGTTTGTTAAGCGAAATTGCTATTTATACCCTTGCGGAGGAATTACCATTAAAAGAAGTGATGTCAAAGATTTTTGACAAAGAGAAGGGCGGTCAAGCAAGTACGAGTCCAAAAGCCTCAAAAGACGATTTAGAAGCTTATTTTTTCTCAGTACTTCCAGATTACGACGAAGACCGTGTTTATCCGAGTGATATCAAAAAAATAATAAATTGGTATAATTTATTAAACCAACATAAGCTCCTCGATTTTAAAGCCGAAGCTTCTAATACAAAAGAAGAAGAAGAATAAAAAAAGCAGCATTTAGCTGCTTTTTTTAACACCTAATATTAGAATGTTAACACACCTAACAAAAGAATTTAGTTATAATTGGAAGCTTGCTGCCCCTGTCATTTTGGGCATGCTTGGGCATACATTTGTTGGGTTTGTTGATAATATTATGGTGGGGCAATTAGGCTCGGCAGAATTGGCAGCAGTGTCTCTTGGCAATAGCTTTTTATTTATAGCGATGTCCTTAGGGATTGGTTTTTCTACTGCAATCACTCCACTGGTGGCAGAAGCGGATTCTGAGAATGATTTTGAAAAAGGAAAATCAGCCTTTAAACATGGCTTATTTTTATGTATCGTTTTAAGCCTATTACTTTATGGCATGATCTTATTAGCAAAGCCGCTGATGTATTTCATGAAACAGCCCGAAGAAGTGGTAATTCTGGCAATGCCCTATTTAAATATTGTAGCGATATCTTTAGTTCCGCTTATTATTTTTCAAGGATTCAAACAATTTAGTGATGGCTTGTCGTTGACAAAACATGCGATGTATGCGACCATTTTCGCTAATATTTTAAACGTAGGGTTTAATTATCTTTTGATTTTTGGAAAGTTTGGATTTCCAGAAATGGGAATCATTGGAGCGGGGATAGGTACTTTAATATCACGAGTTGCCATGATTATCATCATATGGCTTTTACTTAAAAATAACAAAAAAGCACAAGCATTTGTAACCAACATAAAATTGTTTGTATTGGACAAATCAATGCTAAAAAAAATCATAAACCTTGGCTTGCCGAGCGCCATGCAAATGTTTTTTGAAGTCGCTATTTTTACAGCAGCGATTTGGTTGAGTGGTGCGTTGGGTAAAAATGCGCAAGCGGCTAATCAAATTGCACTAAATTTAACTTCCATGACATTTATGATTGCTATGGGGCTAAGTGTTACGGCAATGATCCGTGTGGGCAATCAAAAAGGACTAAAAAATTATGTGGAGCTACAACGAATTGCGAAGTCTATATTTTTGATGGGGATTCTATTTGCCTCGGCTTTTGCAGTGCTTTTCTTAGTGTTTCACGATGTGTTCCCAAGGCTTTATCTCGATTTAGAAGATGTAAATAACTATTTAGACAACCAAGAAGTGGTGGCAATAGCCTCTAAATTACTTTTAGTAGCGGCTCTTTTTCAGATAAGTGATAGCATTCAAGTCGTGTTCTTAGGCGCATTAAGAGGCTTGCAAGACGTAAAAATTCCAACCCTAATGACCTTCGTGTCTTACTGGATCATAGGGTTTCCAACCAGTTATTTTCTTGGAAAAGAAGATGTTTATGGAAGTACAGGTATCTGGATTGGGCTATTGGTAGGATTAGGGTCGGCATCAATTTTTTTATATCTTAGATTTATTTATCTAACAAACCGTTTAATACAAACTCATAATAATAGCTAAGTATGGAATTACCAAAATTTATTCTCGGAGATAACACGAAATTTCCAACTGCCATCTATGTAATTCATACAGAATTTCCACGTTTCATCATCAATTTAGAAACTGATGACGTAGAGTGGTTAGAAGATTTTGACACACAAGATGAAGAAGAATTGCTATCCGAAACGGAAACAGCCATATCAGAAGCTACTGCTTTTTATGACTCTGAAGTTTCAACTTACGACAACTAGTTATGTTAGAACAATTGATAGAGTTTGATCAATCATTATTACTATATCTTAATAATTTAGGATCATCTTCTTGGGATGGCTTTTGGTTGGTAGTCACAAATAAGCGGACCTTTATTCCCTTGTATATTGTCTTATTCTATTTGATGACCAAGCGCTTATCCACAAAAAGTAGTGTAATTCTCGTCCTAACCATCGCTGGAATGATTTTGTTTACAGACCAAACCACAAATCTTTTTAAATTTACTTTTGAACGCCTACGCCCATGTGCACAAGAAGGAATACTTGAATTTATCAGACAAGGAGATTGCTGGGGTTATGGCTTCTTTTCGGGACATTCCTCTAATTCAATGGCAACGGCTATTTTTACAGGCTTAATGCTAAGACCTGTCTATAAAAACTTAATTTATTTCATGATCGTATGGAGTATCATTGTTGCCTATAGTCGCATCTATTTAGGACTTCATTATCCATTAGATATTGCATGTGGTTTGACTTTTGGAGTACTAGCTGGTTACTTGTTTTACACTATTTTTAAACGCCTAAATGCGCGTTTTGTAAAGGTTCAATAAATATTCAGCAGCGGCAAATGGCGAGCGCTTATCTGCCGCTATCAATGCCATCTGAGTTTTTAATTCTTTAGCGATAATTTCATCTTGAAAAAACCGATCCTTTAACTGATCTTCGATAGACTGAAGCAACCAAAAGGTATTCTGTTCTTCACGTTTTTTAGAAAAATACTTGTTTTCAGATGTGTGGTTTATATAGCTTTCAATTAAATCCCATGTCGCGACTATGCCTTTGTTTTCAAGCGCGCTACACACTACCACTTTTGGTACCCATTTAGAAGCTTTAATAGGGTAGAAATGAAGGGCACGGTTAAATTCTGTCTTCGCTAGTTTGGCAGCCGTTAAATTTGCTCCATCCGCTTTATTGATGATAATCGCATCAGCCATTTCAATAATTCCGCGTTTGATACCTTGTAGTTCATCACCAGCTCCTGAAAGTTTTAGTAATAAGAAAAAATCAACCATACTATGCACTTGTGTTTCGCTTTGTCCAACGCCAACAGTTTCTATTAAAATAACATCGTAGCCTGCGGTTTCACAAAGGGTGATGGCTTCACGTGTATGTTGTTCAACGCCTCCCAAAGCATCTCCTGCAGACGATGGACGAATAAATGCATTAGGATTTTTAACTAGGGCTTCCATGCGTGTTTTATCGCCCAAAATACTGCCTTTACTTAAACTGCTTGTTGGGTCTACCGCCAACACAGCGACTTTCTTTCCAAGAGTGGTTAGATAGGTTCCTAGCGCTTCTATAAACGTACTCTTTCCCACTCCTGGGACGCCTGTGATTCCAATTCTTACAGATGGTTTTCTGTGTTCTAAACAGTTTTGAACAAGTGTATTCGCTTTTTCTTTATGTGTTGGGTTGTGGCTTTCAATGAGTGTAATGCCACGACTTAAAGCTGCCGTATTTCCTGCTATGATACCTCCTAGTAACTCCTCTATTGAGGGTTGTTTTTGGCGCTTTATTTTTAAATTGGAAATCGCCTCTTGGCTTGTGGCTTCTTGTTTTGAAACCCCTTCTTTTTCTTGAAGTGCCGTTATATTCGATTTCTTTTTGTTCACGTTTGACATACAACTGCTAAATTAATCTAATTTTTTATATTAGGATTATTTTTTTGATTGTCCGTATCTTTCGATCAAATAGCAGCACATGGATTTTAAAACGTTTTTATTTGAGTTGTCTGAAACACCGATCAAGGTTATTGCTCCTACGATTGATATTAATGCGTATGTTTCAATTGATTTGTCTAAAGATAATAAAGGCCTTGAAAACTTCGACAGCAGTTGTTCTCAATCGTGGACGACGTATATCGATCAATATCTACAAAATCGAAATAAGTTAATTGCTTTTGGAGGCTATTTAGAGAGACGGTTAATTTATACAAGAAGTGCACATTTTGAAACCAAAAATAGTTTAGACTCTCGGAATATTCATTTGGGTGTAGATTTGTGGTGTGACGCAGAAACGCCCGTCCTAGCGGCGTTTGATGGCGTGGTGCATAGCTTTCAAAACAACACAAATCATGGCGATT
>Ga0115550_1000623_pt1 | contig 29414 bp, 42 predicted proteins | sample COGITO_mtgs_1005_FD_87177 | JGI IMG/M metagenome (GOLD analysis project Ga0115550, IMG submission 87177) | Pelagic marine microbial communities from North Sea - COGITO_mtgs_100511 | ecosystem: Environmental > Aquatic > Marine > Epipelagic | place: Germany:Helgoland, sampling site Kabeltonne...
AGGCTGCCGTTGGTCTTGAGACCGCCGTAGCCGCCACTGCTTGCCTTGGCGCTGCTGCTGCGCGCGGCAGCTTGCTGCTCCGCCACCCTGTCTTGTTGTTCGGCGACTCTCTGCTGCTCGGCGGCGAGCCGTTGCTGCTCGCCGACCTTCTGCTGCTGAGCCGCGATCCGTTGTTGTTCTGCAATCCGCTTCTGTTCGGCGGCCAGTCGTTGGGCCTCCAGACGGCGCTGGCGTTCCTGCTCGGCTTTCAGCTTGGCCAGCCGTTCCCGCTCTGCCCGCTCGCGACGCTCCTGCTCTTCCCGCTGGCGGCGAAGCTCTTCCAGCCTGGCTTTCAGGGCTTTTTCCGCCTTGACCAGCCTGGTCAGCTTCAGCTCGTCGTTTTGCACCGATTGTTGCAACTGGTTGCGCACCTTGGCACGGCTCTGCTGGCTGGCCAACAGGCTCTGGTGATGCTGTTGCTGTTCGCTCAGCAAGGATTGCAGCTTGCTCTCGGTCTCTTTGGTGGCCTGCTGGTTTTTGGCCAGCTTGGTGCGGGTCGCGCGCAGGGCTTCGATGGCCTCGATGCGGGCCTTGTTGAGATAGTCGTAGTAGTCGAGAGAGCGGCTCAGTTTGGCCGGATCCTGCTGGTTGAGCAGCAGTTTGAGGTAATCGTGGTTGCCCGCCTGGAAGGCGCTTTCCGCCTGCTTGGCCAGCAACTGCTTCTGATGCTTTGCCTGTTGTTCCAGATCCAGCTTGTCCTGTTGCAGGCTTACCAGCTTTTGCTGGTTTTTTTTCAGCTGTTGCCTGGTCTGCTCGAGCTTGGCCGCGGCGGCCGAAATGGCCTGCTCGTCAGCCTTGAGCTGAGTATTGAGTTTGGTCAGCTCTTGCTTGCTGAGCTTGATGGTTTTCTGCTGTTCCTTTATCTGGGACTGCATGGTGCCGAGCTGCTGGTTGGCAGCCAGGGCCTTGCCCGCGATAAACGACAGGCAAAAAAACAGCGCGCCGGCCAACAGGCCGACGCGACTGGTTTTGTTTGAAATAACTTCGCATCCCCGCATGGGGAAGGATTATTTCAGAATCATCAGGGGCTTGCCAGTCATTTCCGGCGGCACTGGAAGACCCATCAGGGTCAGCATGGTCGGGGCCAGATCGGACAGTTTGCCACCTTCAAGCACCTCGGCCTTGCGACCGAAATAGATGAGGGGAACCGGCAGGTTGGTGTGGGCTGTGTGAGCCTGACCGGTCTCTTCGTCCAGCATCTTCTCGGCGTTGCCGTGGTCGGCGGTGATCAGGCATTCGCCGCCTACTTCGGCCAGGGCCTCGGTGACGCGACCGACGCAGTGGTCAACGGCTTCACAGGCTTTGACGGCCGCATCGAATACGCCGGTGTGGCCGACCATGTCGCCGTTCGGGTAGTTGCAGATGATGGTGTCGTACTTGCCGCTCTTGATGGCGGCGACCAGCTTGTCGGTCAGCTCTTCGGAGCTCATTTCCGGCTGCAGGTCATAAGTCGCCACTTTCGGGCTGGCAACGATCTCGCGGTCTTCACCGGTGAAGCAGGACTCTTCGCCACCGTTGAAGAAGAAGGTGACGTGGGCGTACTTCTCGGTTTCGGAGATGCGCAGCTGGGTCTTGCCCTGCTTGGCCAGCCACTCACCCAGGGTGTTCACCAGGGCAGTCGGCGGGTAGGCACAGGCAGTTTTGATGTCGGCCGCGTATTCGGTCAGCATCACGAAGTTCAGGGCAGGGGTGGCCGCACGGGCAAAGCCGGTGAAGTCACTGTCAACGAAGGCGCGGGTGATTTCACGGGCGCGGTCGGCACGGAAGTTCATGAAGATCAGCGCATCGCCATCCTGCATGGGGGCGGCAGCACCGATGCGGGTGGCCTTGACGAACTCGTCGTTCTCGTCGCGGGCATAGGCGGCGGCCAGGGCTTCGCTGGCGCTGTCGGCGGTAAACTCGCCCTTGCCCTGAGTCATCAGGTCATAGGCTTGCTGCACGCGATCCCAGCGGTTGTCACGATCCATGGCGAAGTAGCGGCCGATCATGGAGGCGAAACGACCCTTGCCCAGACGGGCAAACAGGGCATCGAACTGTTCGATGGAGGACTGGGCTGAGCGCGGCGGAACGTCGCGGCCATCCAGGAAGGCGTGGAAGTAGATCTGCTCGGCGCCACGCTTGGCGGCCATCTCGATCATGCCCATGATGTGCTCTTCGTGGCTGTGTACGCCACCCGGGGACATCAGACCCATGATGTGAACGGCTTTGCCCTTGGTCACGGCAGAATCGACAGCCTTGGCCAGCTCGACGTTCTGGAAGAAGTCGCCGTCCTTGATCTCTTTGGAGATGCGGGTCAGCTCCTGATAGACGATGCGACCGGCACCTATGTTGACGTGGCCCACTTCGGAGTTACCCATCTGACCATCCGGCAGACCCACATCCAGGCCGGATCCGGAGATCAGGGTGCTGGTGTAGTCACGGGCGAGACGGTCGAGGTTGGGAGTCTTGGCGGCAGCGACGGCGTTGTGCTCTTGCTTGGTGCTGTAGCCCCAACCGTCCATGATGACCAGAACCAAAGGTTTCTTAGCTGTTGACATAAGGCTATGTCCTCTCGGATAGGAATGAATTGCGGGAAGTGAAACTAGCGTAATATTACTACATCTGCCGAAATAGTCACCTGATAGCCAAGCCCTTGCCAACACCCGCCGCGGACTGTTGCCAGCCTGTTTCCCCTTTGTCGCCGGCTTGTCCCCTCACTCGACGAATCCTCGCCCCAAGAGACTGGATGCCACTTTTTATTCCGATCCGTTATGGGGTTCCCGCCTGATGGGAGCCCGCTCCCGCTTTGCCGCCAATATGGCTGATCTTGGTGGGGTCACCATGTATACTCGGGCCCTTGTCTTGGTCCCTGGATAGTAGAAGATGCAAGAGTATTTGGATTTTGCGGCCCGTAACCCGCTGCTGACCGCAGCCTGGTTCGGCCTGGCAGGCACCCTGGTTTACACCAGCGTGCGTGCTCGTTTTTCTCCGGTGAAGACGGTGAACAACCACACGGCTACCCTGCTGATCAACCGTGAAAATGCCACAGTGGTGGATATTCGCAGTCAGGAAGAGTTTGCCAAGGGTCATCTGGCCGGTGCCCAGCACCTGCTGCTCAGCCAGATCCAGAGCAATAATCTGGGCCCGGTTGAAAAGCATAAAGATGCCCCCATCATAGTGGTGTGCGAGTCGGGGATGACCGCTGGTGGCGCGGGTCGCCAACTGAGCAAGGCCGGTTTCAAGCAGGTGTATGTGCTCAGCGGTGGCATGGCCCAGTGGCGTGCAGATAATCTGCCGGTGACCAAAAAACGCTGATTTAAGGGCCTGCGCCCACTCATTATCTTAAAAAGGAATCAAACGAAATGGCTGACGAAATCAACAACCAGGAAGTGCAACCGGAATTCCACATCCAGCGTGTCTACACCAAGGATGTCTCTTTCGAAGCCCCGAATACCCCGCACATCTTCCAGAAAGAGTGGCAGCCGGACGTCAAGCTGGACATGGACACCAAGACCAACATCCTGGCTGATGGCGTGTACGAGGTTGTGCTGACCCTGACAGTGACTTGCAAGCTGGAAACCGAAACTGCTTTCCTGTGTGAAGTGCAGCAAGCCGGTATCTTCACCATAGGCAACCTGCCGGAGCCGCAACTGGCTCACTGCTTGGCCGCCTTCTGCCCGAACATACTGTTCCCGTATGCCCGCGAAGCCGTGGCCAACATGGTGAGCAAGGGCTCCTTCCCGCAGCTGAACCTGGCACCGGTCAACTTCGATGCCCTGTTTGCCCAGCACATGGCGCAAGCACAGGCCCAGCAGGCGACTGCGGAAGCCTGATAATGGCTGACCAGATCGCTATCTCGGTCTTGGGGGCGGGGTCTTATGGCTCCGCCCTTGCCATTTCTCTGGCGCGCAACGGTCATCCGACCCTGCTGTGGGGTCACGACCCTGCCCATGTCGCCGAGCTGGAACAAGACCGCTGCAACAAGGCCTTTTTGCCTGATGTCCCTTTTCCTGCGGATCTGCAACTGACCGCCGATTTGCAACGGGGGGTACAAGCCGCTCCCGTCCTGCTGCTGGTGGTGCCGAGCCATGTGTTCGGCCAGGTGCTGAGCCAGGTCAAACCCTTCCTGCGCCCCGATACCCGTATCGCCTGGGCCACCAAGGGGCTTGAACCTGACAGCGGCCGTCTGCTGCAGGATGTGGCCCGTGATGTGCTGGGGGAGACTATTCCGCTGGCCGTGATCTCGGGCCCCACCTTTGCCAAGGAGCTGGCCGCCGGTCTACCGACTGCCATCTCGGTGGCGTCGACTCACGACGACTTTGCCGATGAGCTCTCCCATCTGCTGCACTGCGGCCGTTCGTTCCGGGTTTATACCAATCCGGATTTCGTCGGCCTGCAACTAGGTGGTGCGGTCAAGAACGTCATCGCCATCGGTGCCGGTCTCTCTGATGGTCTGGGCTTTGGCGCCAACGCCAGAACCGCGCTCATCACCCGGGGTCTGGTGGAGATGCAGCGTCTCGGTGCGGCGTTGGGTGCTGATGCCAAAACCTTCATGGGGATGGCGGGGCTCGGAGATCTGGTGCTGACCTGCACCGACAACCAGTCCCGCAACCGTCGTTTCGGTCTGGCTCTCGGTGCAGGCAAGGTGGTGGAGACTGCAATGGCCGAGATCGGCCAGGTGGTGGAAGGTTATCGCAACACCAAGGAGGTGCATCTGCTGGCGGCCCGTTGTGGCGTCGAGATGCCCATCTGCGAGCAGATCTTCCAGGTGCTCTACCAGGGCAAGAACCCGAAAGAAGCCGCGATTGCTCTGCTAAGCCGGGACAAACGCGATGAATAAGAGCAAATCCCATTAGGCTGTTTTATTAGCCATGTTGAACCTGGGCAGTGCTCGAAATCTTCACGTATGCCTATACGCTCAGGTTTCTGCGCGCTGTCCGTGTTCAAACTGCCGTCAACAACGACGCCTACTGAGATAGGCTCATTCGGTTCGTCGGATAGCAAAAGGCCCTGCCAGATTGGCGGGGCCTTTTCATGTGTGGTGTCAAAGGGGATCAACCTTGATGGATGATCGCCACTGGCACGGGATCAATAGTAGGAGTGATCGCCGCGCTGGTGCTCGGTGGCATCTTTGACGCCGTTGAGCTCGCCAGGGAATTTTTCCAGCAGCTGCTTCTCGATCCCCTCTTTCAGGGTGTAATCGACCATGGAGCAACCGTTGCAACCGCCGCCAAACTGCAGGATGGCCAGCTTGTCTTCGGTCAGCTCGACCAGAGTTACCTTGCCACCGTGACCGGCCAGCATGGGGTTGACCTCGGACATCAGCACATATTCAATGCGGTCGATCAGCGGTGCATCGTCGGCCACTTTGCGCATCTTGGCGTTGGGGGCTTTGAGGGTGAGCTGGGAGCCCATCTGATCGGTGACGAAGTCGATGGTGGCATCTACCAGGTAAGGGGCGCTCAGAGGATCAACCAGGCAGTCGAATCCGCTGAAAGGCAGGTGTTGATCTTCCGGATCCACCGCGTCGGGCGGGCAATATGATACGCCGCACTCGGCATTCTGGGTTCCCGGATTGACCACAAACACCCGGATATTGGTGCCATCAGGCTGTTTTTCCAGCAGTTTACGGAAATGGGCCTGGGCGGTGTCGGAAATGCTGATCATCACTATCCTCATAAACCTGAGTGTACGACTAGGGTATTCATGATAACTCGCTTGGCAGTGCTTGGGTAGCATGCAGATGGCGCTTAACATATGTCAAATATACCTATGGTAGCCTGATGTGGCTGAGCCTGCGGTATACATACCTAGGGTCATTTGAGATGTTTGAGCGTACGGCAAATGGCCCACACTTCTACTTTTTCGATGCCGCTCTCGTGCAGCAAGCGGGTGAGCTGGCCCGCCGTCGCCCCCGTGGTTACCACATCGTCGAGCAGGGCCACATGCCGATAGTGATGGGGGCGAACGTGAAAAGCGCCCCGCAGATTCCGCCGCCGCTGACCGGCACTGAGCCGGGTCTGCTGAGGGGTTGCCTTGGTGCGACTCAGCAACTGCTTATCACAAGGAATACCGGTGATCTCGCTGAGGGTGATGGCTATCTCCTCAGCCTGATTGAAGCCGCGCCACCACTGCCGCCACCAGTGCAGGGGAACAGGGATGATGACTTCTGGGGGCTCGTCGCTGTTTAGATGATCGGCCAGCAGGCGTGCGAGCAGTGGCGCCAGCAGGATCTGGCCGGCGTATTTCAGCTGGGGAATGAGCATGGGGTAGGGTGCCTGATAGTCGCCAATGACCTGCAACCGCTCCCAGGGTGGTGGCCTGCGCTGGCAGCGGCCACAGATCTGCTCCTTATCTCCCATGTATTCCGGCAAGGGGGCCGCGCACAATGTGCATCTGGGGTAGGACTGGTACAGGGCTTGTCGACACCAGCTACAAAGCAGTGGCTGGCTATCACAAGCTTGCTGGCAGAGCAGACAGCTGCCCTGCCAGTCGGCTTGGCTGCCAAGGATCGGACTTGCTTTGGCTAGCAGCCGCTTTAACATGCTGACCCCAAGAGAATGAACAGGGATCTTGAGTCTAGATGAGCGTATCGGTAGAGCGATTTGGTCAGGGACCCGATCTGGTGCTGTTGCACGGATGGGGCATGAATGGCGCAGTCTGGCATGGTATTGCCCAGCAGTTGGCGGCACATTATCGGCTGCATCTGGTGGACTTGCCCGGGTTTGGCAACAGTCCGCTGCGCGAGGGGAGTGATTATTCATTGCCCTGGCTGACAGAGCAGATTGCCACAGTCTTGCCGCAGAAGTGCCATCTGCTCGGCTGGTCCCTCGGTGGTCTGGTAGCAAGTCAGCTGGCCTTGACCCAGCCTGAGCGACTTCATTCGCTTATCACTGTGGCCAGCTCTCCCTGTTTCATGGCCCGGGATGAGTGGCCAGGTATAGCCCCCAAGGTGCTGACCGGTTTCAATCAGATGTTGGCGGGAGACTTCAGACAGACCATAGAACGCTTTCTGGCGATCCAGGCCATGGGCAGCGAGCATGCTCGTGATGATATCCGTCAGCTGCGCCACTGGCTGGCGGAACGCCCCGCCCCTCAGTTTGCTGCGCTGGAGGCCGGACTCGGTTTGCTGGCAGATGTGGACCTGCGCGATGAGCTGGTACCACTGAGCCTGCCCTGGCTGCGCGTCTATGGCCGGCTGGATTCTTTGGTGCCTAAAGCCTCCATTGCGCTGCTGGATGAGCGCTACCCAGCCAGCCACAGCGTGGTGCTGGAAAAGGCCTCACACGCACCCTTTATTTCCCATCCCCAACAGTTCGTTGAAATCGTTCGACATTTTGTTGGTTGAAAAACAGACGATTTACTTCATTAATCCTCTGGCGTGACGGATAATTAATCCAACGTCAGAGGAGAGTTGTCATGCGCATAGATTCTGCATTGAACAGCGGAGTACAAGGGTTTCAGCGAGCGGAGCAGATTGCCGACAAGGCATCCAGCCAGATTGCCCGGCTTAACACGCCGAGTGGCGATCAGGTGCAGTTGCCTGACGAGCTGGTCAACCTCAAGGTAGCCGAGGTGCAGGCTGGTGCCTCTGCCAAAGTGATCCAGACTGCCAGTGACATGATGGGTACCCTGATCGATATCCGGGTCTGACATGAACATCAATGTCAGTCTGCCGACCCTTATTCCTAATCAGCTGCAACCGCAGACGGAATCGGCACGCACTGACAATCGCCGTGCAGCACTCATCCCCCAGACTCGTCAGAGCGAGGCATTCAATGCCGAGCCTGAAGTCGGCTCGCAGAAAGACAAGTCCAAGGCCAGCCAGGCCAATGCCACCCAGACCTCTCAGCAGACGCGGGAAGGGTCACAGACCAGCAACCCGCAAACGCCCGTGGATAACCGCTTTGTTGAAGCCACGGGTGAGGATGGCCAGCGTAACAAGCAACAGCAGGATCCCAAGCAACAGGAGCAGCAACAAAAGCAGGAGCTGCAGATCAAGGAGCTGGTGGACAGGGATCAGGAGGTTCGCACCCACGAGCAGGCTCATCAGGCTGCAGGCGGCCAGTTTGCCAGTAGCCCTACTTATCAATTTTCGATGGGACCGGACGGCAAGCGTTATGCCACTGGTGGTGAGGTGTCCATCGATATCGGGACTATCCCTGGTGATCCTGAAGCCACCATTGCCAAGATGCAGCAGGTACGGGCAGCCGCTCTGGCGCCTGCCGAGCCTTCCGCACAGGATCTGAGTGTGGCCAGAAGTGCCGCAGCCAAGGAAGCCCAAGCCCGCAAGGCAATGATGACATCCAGCTCCCAGTCAGGCGCTACGTCTGCTGATGGTGCACGGACCGGCGTGCTGAACACCTATATGGAACAACGTAATCAGGTCATCGCCCAGCGATATCAACAGGCGGTCAGGCCCGCGGCGCAGCAGGGTCTCAGCCTAAGCGTCTAGGCACACTACTTTTCCCCGATTTTTCTATCCCGCCCCGGGTTTTTGCAACTAATCTGAGGGGTAATCCCATTCATCCTCACAGGAGTCGCCATGCACTTTGATGAAGTCAAACCGGAAGATTTTGCCACCTTCTCCCGTGTTCCCCCTCCTCACCTTCAGATGGAACAGTTCTTGATGCAACTCGGTGGCGGCGGGACTGAAGGGACCCATTTCAAGAAGAAGGTCATGCTGGCGGCCGGTTGGAGCCACACTGGCGTCGTTTCTTATGGCAAGTACCCACAGGAAGCCTGCAAGGCATTCAATCGGCTGCGGGAGGTGCTGGTACAGCATCAGGATCCGGAAGGTATTCTGGCTACCCTCAGTCAGTAAGCCAGGCCTTGTAAAAAAGCCCCTCGCGGGGCTTTTTTCATTTCTTGGTTTTGGAGAGAGCTGCAGCGAACGCACTGCCCATGGCGCCACCCATGGGCGCTGCCTGACGGGGCTCGCTTCTTGGTTTGGCACTGCCAGCGCCAGCGTTGCGTGGCTCGGCAGGTTTGCGTGCCGGTTGTCCGGCTTTTTCGTCCAGCCTCATGGTCAGGCTGATCCGCTTGCGCGGGGCATCGACTTCCAGCACCTTGACCCTCACTATGTCCCCCGCCTTGACCACCTCGCGAGGGTCCTTCACGAAGCGATCGGTCAGGGAGGAGATGTGGACCAGCCCATCCTGATGGACACCGATATCGACGAAGGCGCCGAAGTTGGTGACGTTGGTGACCACGCCTTCCAATATCATCTCTGGCACCAGGTCGCTTATCTTCTCGACCCCATCCTTGAAGGTGGCGGTTTTGAACTCGGGGCGCGGGTCGCGGCCAGGCTTGTCCAGCTCGCCTATGATGTCGGTGACAGTGGGCACGCCGAACTGCTCATCCGTGTAGTCAGCCGGCTTCAGGCTGCGCAGCAGGCTGCCGTTGCCGAGCAGGCTTTCTACTTGCTGCTGGAGTTGCGCCAGGATCCTTTCAACCACAGGGTAGGATTCCGGGTGTACCGCCGAGCTGTCGAGAGGATTGCTGCCCCCACGAATACGCAGAAAACCGGCACACTGCTCGAATGCCTTGGGACCGAGCCGGCTCACCTTCAGTAACTGCTGGCGGCTCTGGAAGGCGCCGTGCTCGTCCCGATAGGCGACGATATTCTGGGCTAGTGTCTGGGAGAGACCGGAGACCCGATTCAACAGGGCGACCGAGGCTGTGTTCACATCCACCCCGACTGCGTTCACGCAATCTTCGACCACGGCATCCAGCCGCCGTGCCAGCTGGCTCTGGCCTACGTCGTGCTGGTACTGGCCCACACCGATACTCTTGGGGTCGATCTTGACCAGCTCGGCCAGGGGATCCTGCAGGCGGCGGGCGATGGAGACGGCGCCACGGATAGAGACATCCAGATCCGGGAATTCCTGGGAGGCAAGCTCGGAGGCGGAGTAGACAGAGGCGCCCGCCTCGCTGACCACAACCTTTTGCGCCTTGGCGGCGGGGTAGCGCTCGAATAGTTCGCTCACCAGCCGATCGGTTTCCCGCGAGGCGGTGCCGTTGCCGATGCTGATGAGCTCCACCTTGTGCTTCTGGCACAGCTCGCTCAGGGTTTTGAGGCTCTGATCGACCTGTTTCTTCGGCTCGAACGGGTAGATGGTGGCGTGATCGACCAGCTTGCCGGTGGCATCGACCACGGCCACCTTGACCCCGGTACGGATGCCCGGATCCAGCCCCATGGTGCAGCGCATGCCCGCCGGGGCTGCCATCAGCAGATCCTGGAGGTTCATGGCGAATACCTTGATCGCCTCCTCTTCTGCCGATTCGCGGATCCGGCCGATCAGCTCGGTCTCCATTTGCAGTGACAGCTTGATCTTCCATGTCCAGCTCACGACACCTTGCAGCCACTTGTCGGCCGGACGGTTTTGCAGATTGAGTTTGAGGTGGTGGGCTATGATGCCTTCACAGGGGCTGGCGCCCTCGTCTTCACCTGTGACCAGCGCCAGATTGAGAACCCCCTCATTGCGCCCGCGCAGCATGGCCAGTACCCGGTGGGAGGGAGCCTTGTGCAGCGGCTCGTCATGTTCGAAGTAGTCCTTGAACTTGGCTCCTTCTTGTTCTTTGCCTGCCACCACGCGAGCGCGCAGAGTGGCGTTGTGCCACAGATAGTCCCGCAGTTTCTCCAGCAGGTCTGCCTGCTCGGCGAAGCGCTCCATCAGTATGTAGCGGGCTCCATCAAGGGCTGTCTTGCTGTCGGTGATGCCTTGCTCGGAATTGAAGAAGCCGGCAGCGGCCTGTTCGGGATCCCGCATCGGGTCCGTGAGCAGCAGGGTCGCCAGTGGCTCTAGCCCCGCTTCTATGGCCATCTGTCCCTTGGTGTGACGCTTGGGTTTGTAAGGGAGATAGAGGTCTTCCAGCCGGGTCTTGCTGTCGGCGCCATTCAGCTCACGGGTCAGCTCAGGGGTGAGTTTTCCTTGCTCCTCGATGGAGCGGATGATCACCTGGCGGCGATCCTCCAGCTCGCGCAGATAACCAAGGCGGCTCTCCAGGGTGCGTAGCTGGCTGTCATCCAGGCCACCAGTCACCTCTTTGCGGTAACGGGCGATAAAGGGCACTGTCGAGCCTTCATCCAGCAGGCGCACGGCTGCCTGCACTTGTTCCGGACGGGCATTCAGCTCACCGGCAATCTGTCTCTCTATTACATGGCTGTGCATCGGGGATCTCTGTGGTCGCTTCTATCCAACTGGCCTGGGTGGCGTCGACTTGCTGCGGCTGGGTGTATTGCTGCCCGCCAGCAGGTCGCGTCTCTACACCATGAGGATGTGCATCATGGCGTGTACCGAGAGTGCCACCGAGATCGGTTTGCGCCATAAGGCGCCAAATGTGAGCACTATATGGGGTCGCGCGACTGTATGCCACCCTGGCGAAATGACGTAAATGGCCGTTGAGCCCAAGGGAGGGGGAAGAGACCGAGCGATCCGCTCCCCGTCATGGAAGAGAAGATGTCCGGGAGGGAAGGGCACTATGCTGCCTGGGATGGCGGGGAGGACAAGTCTCCCCCGACTGCGTCATTTGGGATAGCTGATGTCATTGATATACCAGCAGGCGTCACCGACTGGCGTAGGTACTATGGCCTCATCCCCGACCTCTTTTCTGAGCAGGGCCCGAGCCATGGGAGAGTCGATGGAGATGTAATCCTTGTGGCCAAAAATCTCGTCATAACCGACGATGCGAAAGCGCTTGGTGTCACCCTCTTCGTTTTCCACCTCGACCCAGGCGCCGAAGAACACCTTGCCCTCCTGGGCGGGAGCATAATCGACGATCCCCAGCTCCTCGAGGCATTTGCGCAGGTAACGCACCCGTCTGTCGATCTCCCGCAGCCGCTTCTTGTTGTACTGGTAGTCTGCATTCTCGCTGCGATCCCCAAGGCTGGCTGCCCAGGCCACCTTGCGCGTGGTCTCGGGGCGCTCTTCGCGCCACAGGAAATCGAGCTCTTCTTTCAGCTTGTTGTAGCCTTCGCGGGTGATGAGCTTGGTCTTCATGGATTTCAGGTACCTGCGTCAATGTGGGCTGAGGAGCCTCTTATGGCTCGGCGGATCTTAGTCGCTGCCATTTCTGTGTCGAGCAAAAACTGCGTCGTCATCAGGGGGCAGCATGGTCGACAGGTGCTGACGGCAGAGGGATCAAGGGATGCCATGGGCAATAACCGGTAACATATTTATGCTTTGCCGTTGGGGCCTCGAGCTCTAGTATTGGCAACATATCGAGAGGAGAGGCAAGCAATGAGTCAGCAATACAAGGTTCTGGTCGTCGACGATGATTTGAAATTACGTTCCCTGCTGGAGCGTTATCTGACCGAACAGGGATTCGTTGTTCGGGGCGTCGCCAATGGCGAACAGGCTGACCGCCTGCTGACCCGTGAAAACTTCAGCCTGATGGTACTTGATCTGATGCTGCCGGGGGAGGATGGGCTTTCTATCTGTCGTCGCCTTCGTGAAGCCGGCAACCAGATCCCGGTACTCATGCTGACCGCCAAGGGCGATGAGGTGGATCGCATCGTTGGACTCGAGATGGGGGCTGATGACTATCTGCCCAAGCCATTCAACCCCCGTGAGCTGCTGGCGCGGATCCGTGCCGTGCTGCGCCGGCATACCGTCGAACTGCCAGGCGCGCCCTCGACCGCCGAGAAGATGGTGACCTTTGGCAGCTATCAGCTCAACCTGGCGACCCGGGAGCTCAGCCGTGATGGCGAGCCTGTGGCCCTGACCAGCGGTGAATTTGCCGTGCTCAAGGTGCTGGTCAGCCACCCTCGTGAGCCCCTCTCCCGCGACAAGTTGATGAATCTTGCCAGAGGGCGCGAGTACACGGCGACCGAACGCAGCATAGACGTGCAGGTCTCCCGCTTGCGCCGCCTGCTGGAGCAGGACCCGGCCCAGCCCCGTTACCTGCAGACAGTCTGGGGCCTGGGTTACGTCTTCGTGCCGGACGGTGATGGCGAATGAAAAAAGTGGGCAGCATGTTTTCTCGCATGCTCTGGTTTTTGGCCGCCGTGCTGGTGGTCTATCAGTTTGTCTCCTATGTCACCTTCTACAACTATCTGCTGGCACCCACCGTCAAGCAGATCAGCCACCTGCTGGCCAATCAGGTCAAGCTCATCTTCCCGGTCGAAAGCAATCAGCTGGCGCTGAGCGAGGATGCCGAAGCGCTGGTCTATGTCGCGACCGGCAGTGACCTCTACACCCAGACGGAAGCCGAACAGCATGGGCTCAACGACTCCAAGCCCTATACCTATCTGGAAGAGAGCATCAGTCGTGAACTGGGTGGCAAGACCAAGGTGCGGGTTGAGATCCAGGATCACTACATCATCTGGATCCAGCCGCCGCAGGCCAATCAGGTGTGGGTTCGCATCCCGCTGACCGAGATCGAAGATGACGATATCGAGCCGCTGATCCTCTACATGAGCGTGCTGCTGGTGGTCACCCTGTTTGCTGCCTGGCGTTTTGCCCGCCAGCTGGTGCGTCCGCTGGAGGATCTGGAGGCCGGCGCCGTAGCCGTGGCGCGCGGCAACTTTCCCGATGCGCTGGGGGAACAGGGGTCGCGGGAGGTACGCCGGCTGACCCGGACCTTCAATCATATGTCGAGCTCCATCAAACGCTTGATTGAGGAGCGCAATCTGATGATGGCCGGGGTCTCTCATGACTTGCGCACACCGCTGACCCGTATCCGGCTGGCGACCGAAATGATGTCGTCCGGGGATGAGTATCTCAAGGAGAGCATCAATGCGGACATCGACGAGTCCAACGGCATCATAGATCAGTTCATCGACTACATCCGTCCGGACGAGGGACTGGATACCCAGCAGATCGATCTGACTCAGCTGATCCACGACGTACTGCTGATGCAGACCGATCAGGGATTGGAGGTTGACCTCGAATTGCCGGAAGAGGCGGTGCGAGTAGCCTGCAATCCCATCAGTATTCGCCGTATTCTCAACAACCTGTCAGGCAACTCGCTGCGCTACGGCGCGAGCAGGTTGCACGCCGAGCTCAAAGATGATGGTCACTGGGTACGGCTGCGGCTGTCGGACAATGGTCCCGGCATCCCCGAGCAGGATTATTACCGTGTGCTCAAGCCCTTCACTCAGGGCAACGAGGCTCGCACCGGCAGTGGTAGCGGCCTGGGATTGGCCATCGTCGCCAAGATCGTCTCCCAGCATCACGGCACCATCCGGCTGGGACGTGCCGAACTGGGGGGCTTGTTGGTGGAGGTCCGGCTTCCCAAGAACCAGCCACTGGAGTGGATGGATTGAGAAAAGGGCGTATCCGTGGATACGCCCTTTTGCATTATCAGGCTTGCGGCTCTGCTCCCTTGCGGTAGCGCTTGCCATATTTCAGCTGCTGTATAATCAAGGCGGCGACGATCAGCCCCAGCCCTATGGGGGTTGCCGGGTGTATGGTCTCGCCGATCAACAGGTTGAGCAGCACCAGGGAGGCAAACGGCGAGATGAAGATGAGGTTGCTTATAGGGGCCGTGTTGGTGGCATGGCGCAAAGCCATCAGCCAGAGCACGAAACCGAAGCCCATCTCGAACAGGCCCACATAGATGGCGCCGACCCAGCCTTGCCAGGCTGTCATGGCGAAATCGGAGAGCAGCCAGGTCGCCGCGACAATGAAAGGAAGGCTGATGATAAAGCCGAGCAACAGGCTGACGATGGGGTCTCCCTGATTGCGGGTGTTGAGGATCCAGTAACTGGCCCAGATAAGGGTTGATACCAGCGCCAGCGTCACCCCGAGCGGGCTGTCGAATTGCAGGCCGAACACATCCCCCTTGGTGGCGATCACCAGGGCACCGAAGTAGCCCAGCACTATGGCCACTCCATCGCGGCGGCGCAGTTTCTGGCCGAGAAAGGGGACTGCCAGCAGACTGAGGGTGATGGCCCAGGTGTAGTTAAGGGTCTGTGCCTGCTGGGCGGGCAGCAGATCATAGGCCTTGAACAGCAGCAGGTAATAGAGGAAGGGGTTCAGCACACCCAGGGTCAGGTAATAGAAAGGTCGGGCCTTGATGTAACTCCGTAGCAGCGGCAGTTTACCCTGTTTGGCGACTATCGCCGTCAGCGTTAGGGCCGAGGTGAAGGCGGCTACAAGCAGCAATTGCACCGGTTCAAAGTAGGCGAGGGAGATCTTGAAGGCGGTGGCGACTGTCGACCAGAGGGCAACGGCGCAGAGTCCATACTGATAGGCTTTTTTTTGATCTTTGAGCATTGGATGTCGTTCCACTGACAGAGGCAGGGGCACAGTCTACCAGCCTGTTTGTAACATTGTCGTTACCCCGAGTTGGTAAGGGGATGAGGTGTCGCCGGCGAGATCCATCTGTCACATAAAACTGCGCACAATCTGTTCGCCCTCCCTTGCGCAAATTTGAAAAATCCGTATAATCCCCTCCGCTTACCCATGAGGTAAGCCAGACGATATGTCTGCTGCTGAGTTGTTCGTTTACGGATGACCAGCCATACAGTCCTCCCGATATGGGGGGAAACGTGAAAAATCACACCTCTGGCGGGAGTAATCTCGGTCGGGCGGTGTTGATTTATGTTCTTTTATCTATTGGAGCTCTGTCAATGCAGAACCAAAGAATCCGTATCCGCCTGAAGGCTTTTGATCATCGCCTGATTGATCAATCCACTGCGGAAATCGTTGAAACTGCAAAGCGCACCGGCGCGCAGGTTCGCGGTCCTATTCCGCTGCCGACTCGCAAAGAGCGCTTCACCGTCCTGATCTCCCCGCACGTCAACAAAGATGCGCGTGATCAGTACGAGATCCGCACTCACAAGCGTCTGGTAGACATCGTTGAGCCGACTGACAAGACCGTAGACGCCCTGATGCGTCTGGATCTGGCAGCCGGTGTAGACGTCCAGATCAGCCTGGGTTAATTACGGAAAGAGGTTGATAACAATGACAATCGGTCTTGTAGGTCGCAAAGTGGGTATGACTCGCATCTTCACTGAAGATGGCGTTTCTATCCCGGTGACTGTTATCGAAGTTGAAGCTAACCGTGTAACTCAGGTCAAATCTGTAGAAACCGACGGCTACAACGCTATTCAGGTTACCACTGGCGCCAAGAAAGCCAGCCGTGTGACCAAGCCGGAAGCTGGCCACTTCGCCAAAGCTGGTGTAGAAGCCGGTCGCGGTCTGTGGGAGTTCCGCCTGAACAACGGTGAAACTTTCACTGTTGGTAGCGAGCTGAAAGTAGATCTTCTCGCTGACGTTAAGATGGTAGACGTTACCGGCACATCCAAGGGTAAAGGTTTTGCGGGCACTGTAAAGCGCCACAACTTCCGCACCCAGGATATGACCCACGGTAACTCCTTGTCTCACCGCGCTCCGGGTTCTATCGGTCAGAACCAGACTCCGGGTCGTGTATTCAAGGGCAAAAAGATGGCTGGTCACATGGGTGCTGAGCGTGTAACGACTCAGAACCTGGAACTGGTTCGTGTTGACGCTGAACGTAACCTGCTGCTCATCAAAGGTGCAGTCCCAGGTGCAACCAACGGCAACGTGATCGTCAAACCTGCCGTCAAAGCGTAACGTCTGAGGAGATAGTAATGGAATTGGTAATGAAAGACGCCAAGAGCGCTCTTGAAGTTTCCGAGACTACCTTCGGGCGCGAATTCAACGAAGCTCTGGTTCACCAGGTCGTCGTTGCATATGCCGCAGGTGCCCGTCAGGGTACTCGTGCGCAGCTGACTCGCTCTGAAGTGTCTGGTGGCGGCAAAAAGCCGTGGCGTCAGAAGGGTACTGGTCGTGCCCGTGCTGGCTCCATCCGTTCGCCCATTTGGCGTTCCGGTGGTGTGACTTTTGCTGCTAAGCCGCAAGATCACAGCCAAAAAGTAAACAAGAAGATGTACCGCGGCGCTATCCGTAGCATCCTGTCCGAACTGGTACGTCAAGAGCGCCTGATCGTTGTCGAGAAATTCGGCATCGAAGCGCCGAAGACCAAAGAACTGATCGCCAAGCTGAAAGAGATGGAACTGACTGACGTTCTGATCGTGACAGCTGAAGTCGATGAGAACCTGTTCCTGGCTGCTCGCAACCTGTACAAAGTTGACGTGCGTGACGTTGCCGGTATCGACCCGGTCAGCCTGATCGCTTTCGACAAGGTTCTGATGACTGCTGAAGCAGTTAAGCAAATCGAGGAGATGCTGGCATGATCCGCGAAGAGCGTCTGTTGAAAGTTCTGAAGGCTCCGCATATCTCTGAAAAGAGCACCATGGTCGCCGAGAAGCAGAACACTATCGTGTTCAAAATTGCTGTCGACGCCACCAAGGCGGAAGTCAAAGCTGCAGTTGCGAAACTGTTCGAGGTCGAAGTTGAGACCGTCCGTACCCTGAACATGAAGGGTAAAACCAAGCGCTCAGGTGCACGCGTAGGCCGTCGTTCCGATTGGAAAAAGGCTTATGTGACCCTGAAAGCTGGTCAGGACATCGACTTCATGGGCGCAGCCGAGTAAGAGGAGTTCTGAAAAATGGCAATCGTTAAGTGCAAGCCTACTTCTCCAGGCCGCCGCCACGTCGTTAAGATCGTCAATCAAGAGCTGTACAAGGGTAAGCCCTTTGCCGCTCTGCTGGACAGCAAGAGCAAGTCCGGTGGTCGTAACAACAACGGTCGTATCACTACCCGTCATATCGGTGGTGGTCACAAGCAGCATTACCGTATCGTCGACTTCAAACGTGACAAAGACGGTATCCCGGCCAAAGTAGAGCGCCTGGAATACGATCCTAACCGTACCGCTAACATCGCTCTGGTGTTGTATGCAGACGGTGAGCGTCGTTACATCCTGGCTCCGAAAGGCCTGAAAGCTGGTGACGCTATCGCTTCTGGTGCTGATGCCGCAATCAAGGTAGGTAACACCCTGCCGATGCGCAACATCCCGGTCGGTTCGACTGTTCACGCCGTTGAGATGAAACCTGGTAAAGGTGCCCAGCTGGCTCGTTCCGCTGGTACTTTCATCCAGATCCTGGCTCGTGAAGGTAACTATGTAACTCTGCGTCTGCGTTCCGGCGAAGTACGTAAAGTTCTGGCCGAGTGCCGCGCCACCATCGGTGAAGTCGGTAACTCCGAGCACATGTTGCGTCAACTGGGTAAAGCCGGTGCCAACCGCTGGCGTGGTATTCGTCCGACCGTTCGCGGTATGGCGATGAACCCGGTCGACCACCCGCACGGTGGTGGTGAGGGTCGTAACAAGGGCATGCAGCCTGTGTCCCCATGGGGCCAGAAGGCTAAAGGCTTCAAGACCCGTAAGAACAAGCGTACCGACAAGTACATCGTACGTCGTCGTAACAAGTAATTGTTAACATAGAGGAATCACCATGCCACGTTCTCTCAAGAAGGGTCCATTTATTGACCTGCACTTGCTGAAGAAGGTAGAGAAAGCGGTGGAAAGCGGGGATAAAAAGCCGGTTAAAACCTGGTCCCGTCGTTCAATGATCATCCCGAACATGATCGGTTTGACCATCGCTGTCCATAATGGTCGTCAGCACGTTCCGGTTTTCGTTACCGAAGAAATGATCGGTCACAAACTGGGTGAATTCGCACCGACTCGTACTTATCGCGGCCATGCTGCTGATAAGAAGGCTAAGAAGCGCTAAGGGATAAATGATGGAAGCTATCGCTAAACACCGTTATGCCCGTACTTCTGCCCAGAAAGCTCGTCTGGTAGCCGATCAAGTACGTGGTCTGTCTGTAGACAAGGCTCTGAATATCCTGACCTTCAGCCCGAAAAAGGCTGCAGTGCTGGTTAAGAAAGTGCTGGAATCTGCCATTGCAAACGCTGAGCACAACGAAGGCGCTGATATCGATGCGCTGCGTGTTGCTACTATCATGGTCGACGAAGGTCCCTCCATGAAGCGCATCCGTCCGCGTGCCAAAGGTCGTGCGGATCGTATCCTCAAGCGTACCGCTCACATCACTGTAGTGGTATCCGACGCTAAGGCTGGGAGATAAGCAATGGGTCAGAAAGTACATCCTAATGGCATTCGCCTGGGTATTACCAAGCCTTGGAATTCTACCTGGTTCGCGAACACCAAAGACTTCGCTGACAACCTGTACAGCGATTTTCAAGTACGCCAGTTCCTGACCAAGGAACTGAAAAATGCGTCCTTGTCCAAGATCACCATCGAGCGTCCGGCCAAGAGCATCCGTGTGACCATTCACACCGCTCGTCCGGGTGTTGTGATCGGTAAGAAAGGCGAAGACGTTGAGAAACTGCGCAAAGCTGTCGCCGTGATTACCGGCGTGCCTGCTCAGATCAACATTTCCGAAGTCCGTAAGCCGGAGCTGGATGGCAAGCTTGTTGCTGACAGCATCACTTCCCAACTGGAACGTCGCGTAATGTTCCGTCGTGCTATGAAGCGCGCCGTACAGAACGCAATGCGCCTGGGTGCCAAGGGCATCAAAGTGGAAGTGTCTGGTCGTCTGGGCGGTGCTGAAATCGCGCGTACCGAATGGTACCGTGAAGGTCGTGTGCCGTTGCACACCCTGCGTGCCGACATCGACTACGCAACTTCTGAAGCCCACACCACTTACGGTGTGATCGGCGTTAAGGTTTGGATCTTCAAGGGCGAAGTTCTGGGTGGTCTGGCTGCAGTCAATGCTGCCGCTGCTCAAGAGCAAGCTCCTGCAAAGCCCAAGCGCGATAACAAACGCCGCGGTAAGTAAGGAGATTCGGTAAATGTTGCAACCAAAGCGTACTAAATTCCGCAAGACCCATAAGGGTCGCAACCGCGGTCTGGCCAACACTGGTAACGAAGTATCCTTCGGTACCTTTGGCCTGAAGGCGACATCTCGTGGTCAACTGACTGCTCGTCAAATCGAAGCAGCCCGTCGTGCCATGACCCGTCACGTTAAGCGTCAAGGCAAGATCTGGATCCGTGTGTTCCCGGACAAGCCCATCACCGAAAAGCCTCTCGAAGTTCGTATGGGTAAAGGTAAGGGCAACGTGGAATATTGGGTCTGCCCGATCCAGCCTGGCAAGGTTCTGTACGAGATGGACGGTGTACCTGAGGCTCTGGCGCGTGAAGCGTTTGCCCTGGCCGCAGCTAAGCTGTCTGTTCAGACCACTTTCGTAATTAAGACGGTGATGTGATGAAAGCCCAAGATCTGCGTCAAAAGAGCGTCGATGAACTGAACCAGGAGCTGCTGGGCCTGCTGCGTGAGCAATTCAACATGCGCATGCAAGCGTCCACTGGCCAGCTGGCTCAGACTCACACTCTGAAACAAGTGCGTCGTGACGTCGCACGTATCAAGACTGTACTGACTGAGAAGGCAGGTGCGTAATGACTGACAAGATCCGTACTCTGCAAGGTCGTGTAATCAGCGACAAGATGGAAAAATCCATCACTGTTGCTATCGAGCGCAAGGTAAAGCACCCGATCTACGGTAAGATCATCAAGCGCACTACCAAGCTGCACGTACATGATGAAAACAACGAGTGTAAAGCTGGCGATCTCGTGGAAATCCGCGAATGCCGCCCGCTGTCCAAGACCAAGTCCTGGACCCTGGTTGCGATCTTAGAAAAGGCCTAATCGGTACTTTGTAGTCCAAACGGCCCCTTAGCGGGGCCGTTTGTTTTTTAGGCTACCTTTTCTCAAAATCATGTGTTATAGTTTCGCGCCTTTTGAAGGCAGCCAGATCCCGAAAGGGATAAGAAGTAAACAAAGCGGAGCACTAAAATGATCCAGATGCAAAGTATGCTGGGTGTAGCCGACAACTCCGGCGCTCGCAGTGTAATGTGTATTAAGGTTCTGGGTGGCTCGCACCGCCGTTATGCCGGCATCGGCGACATCATCAAAGTTTCCATCAAGGAAGCCATTCCTCGCGGTAAAGTGAAGAAAGGTGATGTATATAACGCGGTGGTCGTACGCACCCGTAAAGGCGTTCGTCGTCCGGACGGCTCAGTCATCCGTTTCGACAACAATGCGGCTGTGTTGCTTAACAACAACCAACAGCCAATCGGTACTCGTATTTTTGGCCCGGTGACCCGTGAACTCCGTAATGAGAAGTTCATGAAGATTGTGTCCCTGGCACCCGAAGTACTGTAAGGAGTCGAACGATGGCAGCTAAAATCCGTCGCGAAGACGAAGTGATTGTTCTTACCGGCAAAGACAAGGGCAAGCGTGGCAAAGTCACTCAAGTCCTGGTAACCGAAGGTAAGGTTCTCGTTGAAGGCATCAATCTGGTGAAGAAGCATCAAAAGCCGGTACCCGCACTGGGTCAGGCTGGCGGCATCATCAGCAAAGAAGCCCCAATGGACGTTTCTAACGTAGCGCTGTTCAACTCTGCCGCTGGCAAGGCTGATCGCGTTGGTTTCCGGATTGAAGACGGCAAAAAAGTTCGTTTCTTCAAATCCACCGGCGAACTTGTGAAGTAATTGGAGTTTAACGATGGCGAAACTGCATGATTACTACAAATCCGATGTAGTAAATGAACTGGCCAAACAGTTCGGTTACAAGACTATCATGCAAGTCCCTCGGATCGAGAAAATCACCCTGAACATGGGTGTTGGTGAAGCGATCTCTGACAAAAAGCTGTTGGAAAATGCCGCTGCCGATATGGCTGCCATTTCCGGTCAGAAGCCGCTGATCACCAAAGCTCGCAAATCTGTTGCGGGCTTCAAGATTCGTGAAGGCTACCCGATAGGTTGTAAAGTAACCCTGCGTGGCGAGCGTATGTGGGAGTTCCTGGAACGGCTGATTTGCATCTCCGTACCGCGTATCCGTGACTTCCGTGGCCTGAACGCTAAAGCGTTCGACGGTCGTGGTAACTACTCCATGGGCGTGCGTGAGCAAATCATCTTCCCGGAAATCGACTATGACAAAGTCGATCGCGTCCGTGGTCTGGATATCACCATCACCACTTCCGCGAATACCGATGAAGAAGGCCGTGCTCTGCTGGCTGCCTTTAACTTCCCATTCCGCAAGTAAGGTTAGGGTTATGGCTAAAACATCCATGAAAGCACGTGAAGCAAAGCGTGCGAAGCTGGTAGCCAAGTTCGCCACTAAGCGAACCGAGCTGAAAGCTATCATCGTTGATATGAACGCTTCTGAAGAAGCGCGTTGGGATGCTGTACTGCAACTGCAACAGCTGCCCCGTGATTCCAGTCCGTCCCGCCAGCGTAACCGTTGCAATATTACTGGTCGTCCGCACGGTTTCCTGCGTAAGTTTGGTCTGTCTCGCATCAAGGTGCGTGAGCATGCCATGAAGGGCGAAATTCCGGGCCTGAAGAAGGCTTCTTGGTAACGAATCTCGGGAGTTAGACTTATGAGCATGCAAGATCCGATCGCGGATATGCTGACCCGCATCCGTAACGGTCAGGCGGCGAGCAAAGTTGCGGTTTCCATGCCTTCTTCCAAGCTGAAAGTGGCTATCGCCAAAGTGCTGAAAGAAGAAGGTTACATCGCTGGCTACTCCGTAGCTGGTGATGTGAAGCCGGAACTGGAAATTGAACTGAAATATTTCCAGGGCAAGCCAGTTGTAGAACTGATCCAACGCGTGAGCCGTCCCGGCCTGCGTATTTACAAGCGCACTACTGATCTGCCGAAAGTTATGGGCGGTCTCGGTGTTGCTATCGTGTCCACGTCTAAAGGTGTGATGACCGACCGTGCTGCCCGCAAGGCAAGCATGGGTGGTGAGATCATCTGCTACGTCGCTTAATAGGAGGTCGGAAATGTCTCGCGTTGCTAAGGCACCCGTCACTATTCCTGCTGGCGTAGAGGTGACTCTGAACGGTCAGGAACTGTCCATCAAAGGTGGTAAAGGTTCTCTGGTTCGTTCCATCCACGCCGGTGTAGAAGTGACCAAAGAAGACAATGTACTGAAGTTCGCCCCGCGCGACGGCATCGCTGGTGCTGACGCTCAGGCCGGTACTGCACGTGCATTGGCTAACAACATGGTAATCGGTGTTACCCAAGGCTTCGAGCGTAAGCTGCAGCTGGTTGGTGTAGGTTATAAAGCCTCCATCAAGGGCAATGCTGTCGCGCTGGCCCTGGGCTTCTCTCACCCGGTAGAGCATGCGCTGCCGGCTGGTGTCACCGCTGAATGCCCGACCGCTACAGAGATCGTTCTGCGTGGTGTGGACAAGCAGCTGGTTGGCCAGGTCGCCGCCGATATCCGTTCTTACCGCGCTCCGGAGCCCTACAAGGGCAAGGGTGTACGCTATGCCAACGAGCAAGTGCGTACTAAAGAAGCTAAGAAGAAGTAAGGTAACACTATGGACAAGAAAGCAGCTCGTCTCCGTCGTGCTACTCGTGCTCGGAAGAAGATGCAGGAACTGGGAGCTACCCGTCTGGTTGTTCACCGTACCCCGCGTCATATCTACGCGCAGGTTATCGCAGCCAACGGTTCCGAAGTTCTGGCCTCTGCTTCTACAGTAGAGAAAGCCATCAGTGAAGCTCTTAAATACTCCGGTAATGCTGATGCAGCTACCGCAGTAGGTAAAGCAATCGCTGAGCGTGCTATTGCCAAAGGCGTTCAGAACGTATCTTTCGATCGTTCCGGTTTCAAGTATCACGGTCGTGTAGCCGCTCTGGCTACCGCTGCTCGTGACGCTGGTCTTCAGTTCTAAGCTAGGAGTCGAAGATGGCTAAAGTCGAATCTCAAGCCGGCGAACTGCAAGAAAAGCTGATTGCAGTAAACCGTGTTTCGAAAACTGTTAAAGGTGGTCGTATCATGTCCTTCACCGCGTTGACCGTGGTGGGTGATGGTAACGGCCGTGTAGGTTACGGTTACGGTAAGGCCCGTGAAGTTCCGGCCGCTATTCAAAAAGCGATGGAACAGGCTAAGCGTAACCTGAGCAAGGTAGAACTGAACAATGGCACTCTGCACCACCCGGTGCGCGGTGTTCACTCCGGTTCCTCCGTGTTCATGAAGCCGGCCTCACAAGGTACTGGTATCATTGCAGGCGGCGCCATGCGTGCTGTTCTGGAAGTTGCTGGTATTCACAACGTGCTGGCTAAGACCTACGGTTCCACCAACCCAATCAACGTTGTTCGCGCAACTGTAGACGCTCTGGTACAGGGTCAATCCCCGGCCCAGATCGCTGCCAAGCGTGGTCTGCGCGTTGAAGAAATTCTGGGGTAATGCGACATGGCTAACACTGTAAAAGTAACTCAAACTCGCAGCTCTATCGGCCGTCTGCCAAAGCACAAGGCGACTCTGCGTGGTCTGGGTCTGCGTCGCATTGGTCACACCGTTGAGCTGGAAGATACTCCCTGCGTACGCGGTATGATCAACCAGGTTTATTACATGGTTAAGGTGGAGGGCTAAGCATGCGTCTGAATACTCTGTCTCCGGCCGCTGGTTCCAAGCCTGAAAAACAACGTCGTGGTCGTGGTATCGGCTCAGGCCTGGGCAAGACTGGTGGTCGTGGTGTGAAAGGTCAAACCTCTCGTTCCGGTGGCGGTAAAGTCCGCGCTGGTTTCGAAGGCGGCCAGATGCCTTTGAAAATCCGTCTGCCGAAGTTCGGTTTCTTCTCTCGCAAATCTTTGGTTTCTGCCGAAGTGCGTCTGAACGAAATCGCCATGGTAGAAGGTGATGTGGTCGATTTGAGCACTCTGAAGCAAGCCGGTGTTGTTACCAAGAACATCGTTTTCGCTAAAGTTGTTCTGTCTGGCAACATTGACCGTGCTGTGACCGTTCGTGGTGTGTCCGTCACCAAAGGTGCACGTGCAGCCATCGAGGCCGCTGGCGGTAAAATCGAGGAATAATCAGTACAATGGCTAAGAAACCAGGATTGGATGTTAAAGCACAGGGTGGTCTGAGTGAATTGAAGAGCCGTCTGCTCTTCGTTCTCGGGGCGATTATCGTTTTCCGTGCAGGCTCTTATGTGCCGATTCCTGGTATTGACGCCGCCGTACTGGCCGAGTTGTTCCAACAACAGAAGGGCACCATCATTGAGATGTTCAACATGTTCAGTGGTGGTGCACTCTCGCGTGCTTCTATTCTTGCGCTGGGGATCATGCCGTACATTTCGGCATCGATCATTATCCAGCTGCTGACTGTGGTTCACCCCGCTCTTGCTGAACTCAAGAAAGAAGGTGAATCTGGCCGTCGCAAGATTAGCCAATATACCCGTTGGGGCACGCTGGTTTTGGGAACTTTCCAGGCCATTGGTATTGCAACCGGTCTGCCGAATATGATGCAAGGACTCGTGACACATCCGGGTTTGGGCTTCTATTTCACGGCCGTTGTGAGTCTGGTCACCGGTACCATGTTTTTGATGTGGTTGGGTGAGCAGATTACCGAGCGTGGGATCGGTAATGGTATCTCGTTGATTATTTTCACGGGTATCGTTGCTGGTTTGCCGCATGCCATTGGTGCTACGGCCGAACAGGCACGTCAAGGGGAATTGCACATCCTGCTGTTGTTGTTGCTGGGCTTGATTGTTTTCGCAGTGACTTACTTTGTGGTGTTCGTGGAACGTGGTCAGCGTCGTATCGTCGTTAACTACGCCAAGCGTCAACAAGGCCGCCAGGTATTCGCAGCGCAAAGCACACACCTGCCATTGAAAGTGAATATGGCCGGTGTGATTCCTGCGATTTTCGCATCCAGCATCATCCTCTTCCCAGGGACCATCACCTCTTGGTTTGGTCAGGGTGAGGGCAAGGTCGCTGATATCCTGCAACAGGTCTCTATGGTCCTGCAGCCGGGTCAGCCCTTGTATGAGATGCTCTATGCAGCAGCCATTATCTTCTTCTGTTTCTTCTATACCGCGCTGGTGTTCAACCCCCGCGAGACAGCAGACAATCTGAAGAAGAGTGGAGCCTTTATCCCGGGGATCCGCCCGGGCGAGCAGACAGCGCGTTACATCGATAAGGTTATGACTCGCCTGACATTGGCAGGTGCGCTCTATATAACCTTTATCTGTCTGGTACCCCAGTTCTTGATGACTGCCTGGAACGTACAGTTCTACTTCGGTGGCACCTCGCTGCTGATTATCGTGGTAGTTATCATGGACTTCATGGCTCAGGTACAAACCCATATGATGTCTCATCAATATGGCGACGTCCTGAGGAAGGCCAACCTGAAGGGCTACGGCCGCTAAAGGTCGGCGTAGTTACGGAGTTAAGCAATGAAAGTTCGTGCTTCCGTTAAGGCAATCTGCCGTAACTGCAAAATCATCAAGCGTCACGGTGTGGTGCGTGTGATTTGCAGCGAGCCAAAGCATAAACAGCGCCAAGGCTAATTTTTTACGGTTAGTACTTGCAACAAATAGTTGTGCTGGCTAATATAGCCAGCCAACTTTTGTTGTGTATTGGTTGACCGCCACGTATCCGCTCACGGGCTTTGTGGTGGTCGTAATCTACTATATGTAGGAGTGAATAGTGGCCCGTATCGCTGGCATTAACATTCCTGACCATAAGCATGCAGTCATTGCTTTGACTGCGATTTATGGCGTCGGTCGTACCCGCTCCAAGGCCATCTGTGCCGCAGCCGGTATCGCTGAGAATGTGAAAATTAAAGACCTGGACGAAGCTCAGATCGAGAGTCTGCGTGAACAAGTAGGTAAATTCACCGTTGAAGGTGACCTGCGTCGTCAGATATCCATGAACATCAAGCGATTGATGGATCTGGGTTGCTACCGTGGTTTGCGTCACCGTCGTAGCCTGCCTGTTCGTGGTCAACGTACCAAGACCAACGCTCGTACCCGTAAGGGTCCGCGCAAGGCTATCAAGAAGTAACGGGAAGGTAGAAAATGGCTAAAACTCCGACTCGTGCTCGCAAGCGCGTTAAAAAGCAAGTGAGCGACGGTATTGCGCACGTTCATGCATCTTTCAACAACACAATCGTGACCATTACTGACCGTCAGGGCAATGCTCTGTCATGGGCTACCTCCGGTGGTTCAGGTTTCCGTGGTTCCCGTAAGTCCACTCCGTTTGCTGCCCAGGTAGCTGCTGAGCGTGCTGGTGAGATCGCCAAAGAATACGGCGTGAAGAACCTGGAAGTCATGGTCAAAGGTCCGGGTCCCGGTCGTGAGTCTTCCATCCGCGCTCTGAACGCGGCTGGTTTCCGCATCACTAATATTACTGATGTGACTCCGATCCCGCACAACGGTTGTCGTCCTCCCAAGAAGCGCCGCGTATAACGCTGTTGCAACTTGGTCTAGGATTGTTGGAGAAAGAAGATGGCAAGATATATCGGTCCTAAGCTTAAGCTTAGCCGTCGTGAGGGCACCGACCTCTTCCTGAAGTCTGGTGTTCGTGCGATTGATTCTAAGTGCAAGATTGACACCGCCCCTGGTCAGCACGGTGCGCGTAAAGCGCGTCTGTCCGACTACGGTGTTCAGCTGCGCGAGAAACAAAAAGTTCGTCGTATCTACGGCGTATTGGAAAAACAGTTCCGCAACTACTACCGCGACGCTGCCCGTCAAAAGGGTAACACCGGTGAGAACCTGTTGCAGCTGCTGGAAGGTCGTTTGGACAACGTTGTTTACCGTATGGGCTTCGGCGCTACCCGTGCTGAATCTCGTCAGCTGGTGAGCCATAAGGCCATCATGGTAAATGGTCGCGTTGTGAATATTCCTTCTTTCCAGGTTTCCCCTGAGGACGTGGTCTGCGTTCGTGAGAAGGCTAAGAAGCAAGCGCGTATCAAAGCATCCCTTGAGGTTGCTGGTCAGCGTGAGAAGCCGACTTGGGTAGAGGTTGACACCGCTAAAATGGAAGGTGCTTTCAAGCGTCTGCCAGAGCGTTCCGACCTGTCTGCCGACATTAACGAACAGCTGATCGTCGAGCTTTACTCCAAGTAAAGCTAGCTTCTAAAGAGAGGACACAATGCTGGGTTCTGTAACAGATTTTCTTAAACCGCGGCTAGTTGACATCGAGCAAGTTAGCCCGACTCATGCGAAAGTGACTCTTGAGCCACTTGAGCGTGGTTTTGGTCACACGCTGGGTAATGCCCTGCGTCGTATTTTGCTGTCATCTATGCCCGGTTGTGCAGTTACTGAAGTCGAAATTGACGGGGTACTGCATGAGTACAGCAGCAAAGAAGGTGTGCAGGAAGACATTCTTGAAATTCTGCTCAACCTGAAAGGTATCGCTGTGAAGCTGGAAGGCAAGGACGAGGTAACTCTGTCCCTGACCAAGTCTGGAACAGGCCCCGTTACCGCTGGTGATATCACTCACGGTGATGAAGTCGAGATCGTAAACCCGGAGCACGTAATCTGCCACCTGACCGGTGCCAATGCTGAAATCAGCATGCGCCTGAAAGTTCAGCGCGGTCGTGGTTATGTGCCTGCTTCTGCTCGTGTTCACAACGATGATGAAGAGCGTCCGATTGGTCGCCTGCTGCTGGACTCCGCGTTCAGCCCCATCGTTCGTATTGCCTACAATGTTGAGGCAGCACGTGTGGAACAGCGTACCGACTTGGACAAGCTGGTCATCGACATGGAGACCAATGGTACTCTGGATCCCGAAGAAGCCATCCGTCGTTCTGCCACTATTCTGGCCGAGCAATTGGAAGCCTTCGTGGATCTGCGCGATGTCAGCGTGCCCGAGAAGAAAGAAGAGAAACCCGAGTTTGATCCGATTCTGCTACGTCCTGTCGATGATTTGGAGCTGACAGTTCGTTCTGCGAACTGTCTGAAGGCAGAAGCTATCCACTATATTGGTGATCTGGTACAGCGTACCGAAGTTGAGTTGCTTAAAACTCCTAACCTCGGTAAGAAGTCCCTGACTGAGATCAAGGATGTGTTGGCCTCCCGTGGTCTGTCTCTTGGCATGCGCCTTGAGAACTGGCCGCCCGCCAGCATCGCTGACGAGTAATCCAGATTACGGGTTTCACAGATTTAGTTAGAAGGATAAGGTCATGCGCCATCGTTTGAGTGGTCGTCAACTGAACCGGAACAGCAGCCATCGTCAGGCTATGTTCCGCAACATGGCCAGCTCCCTGGTTCGTCATGAGATCATCAAGACGACTCTGCCTAAGGCAAAAGAGCTGCGTCGTGTAGTTGAACCGCTGATCACCCTTGCCAAGACTGATAGCGTTGCTAATCGTCGTCTGGCATTTGCCCGCACTCGCGACAACGCGATCGTGGCTAAGCTGTTCAATGAACTGGGCCCGCGCTACCTGGAGCGCGCCGGCGGTTATACTCGCATTCTGAAATGCGGTTTCCGTGCTGGCGACAACGCCCCTATGGCTTACATTGAGCTGGTAGACCGCCCGGCAGCTGCTGAAGCAGCTGCTGAGTGATAAAGAAAAAGCCGGGCTTGTCCCGGCTTTTCTTTTAATGAATCCTGATACTGCCTCAACTGCCTCAACTGCCTTAACTGCCTCAACTGCCTCAACTGCCTCAACTGCCTCAACTGCCTCAACTGCCTCAACTGCCTCAACTGCCTCAACTGCCTCAACTGCCTCAACTGCCTCAACTGCCTCAACTGCCTCAACTGC
>Ga0115550_1000624_pt1 | contig 29404 bp, 25 predicted proteins | sample COGITO_mtgs_1005_FD_87177 | JGI IMG/M metagenome (GOLD analysis project Ga0115550, IMG submission 87177) | Pelagic marine microbial communities from North Sea - COGITO_mtgs_100511 | ecosystem: Environmental > Aquatic > Marine > Epipelagic | place: Germany:Helgoland, sampling site Kabeltonne...
CAGGAGCTTCCTCAGCAGCAGCTGTCTCTTCAGTTGCTTCTGCAGCAGGAGTTTCCTCAGCAGCAGCTGTCTCTTCAGTTGCTTCTGCAGCAGGAGTTTCCTCAGCAGCAGCTGTCTCTTCTGTAGCTTCTGCAGCAGCTTGTTCAGCAGCTTCTTCAGCCTGAGCAGCAGCCTCTACAGCAGCGGCCTCATCAACCAGTGCTTTTGCATCTGCAATACGTTTTTCGTTTACCGCTTTTTCAGCATCTAAGGCACTCTTGCGAGCAGCAGCTTCAGTTTTGGATAAACCATCCACTTTAGCTTGAATTTCAATTTCTTTATTCGCTAACCATGCTTCAAATTTTGCATCAGCTTCTTCTTGGGTATGTGCCCCTTTGCGCACTCCACCGTTCAAGTGATGCATTAATAATGCTCCTCTGTAAGACAATAATGTTCTTGCTGTATCGGTTGGCTGAGCCCCATTTTCTAACCATTTTACAGCAGTATCAACATTGATCTCAACGGTTGCAGGATTGGTGTTTGGGTTGTAGATTCCTATTTTCTCTAGGTAACGTCCATCACGCTTTGCGCGTGCATCGGCCGCAACGACCCAATAAAATGGTTTTCCTTTTTTACCGTGTCTTTGAAGTCTAATTTTTACTGGCATATCATATTAATTGTGAGCGTACTCGACACTCGGGTTATTAATTAAGCGGCAAATGTACTATTTTATTTTATAAGAAACTTCTATATTTTACAGAGATATATCGATTTAAAGAAATCTCCACTGACTCGGGTTTGTAGAACCATTTTAAAACCTTATTTTTGCGCCCTAATTTATTGAGAAAAAATTCATGCAAATTACCAGAACAGACGTCGATGCCCTGAATGCAAAAGTTGCTATTTCAATCGAACAAGTTGATTTTACTTCAAAAGTAGAAACCATCTTAAAAGATTACAAAAAAAACGCCAATATACCCGGCTTTAGAAAAGGACATGTACCCATGGGCATGATCAAAAAGCAGTATGAAACGGCTGTCATGGCCGAGGAGGTCAATAAATTATTGCAGGAAAGCCTCACTAATTACATACAAGAAGAAAAACTTGAATTGTTGGGTAATCCATTGCCCGTTATCCAAGATGAAATTGACTGGAAGGCAGAGCAACTCTCGTTTGAATTTGAATTAGGATTTGCTCCCAATGTTGATGTTAATATCAAAGGAAAGAAAGCCATCACTCAGTTTCAAATTGAGGCAGATAAAAAAATGATTGATGAACAGCTCAACTACCTACAAAAGCAATATGGAAAGCTAGAAGCGCAGTCAAGCATTGATGAAGGTTTTGAACTTACCCTGAGTATCATCAACGAAGAAGCTGCCATTAACACCACTCCTACCATTGAATTTGACCAATTCAAAGGAAAGAAAAATAAAGATGCCTTGAAAGCTGCAAAACTAAACGAGGCCATTACTGTTAAAACCAAAGGTTTATTTACTGAAGATCATATTACTGCACGTGCACTAGGCGTTACCGCAGATGCTATAGCAGATATTCCTGCCGAAGTTAGTTTAACCGTAACTGAGGCCAATAAGCGAATTCTTGCTGAATTGGATCAAGAACTCTTTGACAAACTCTACGAGCCAGGAACGGTTAAAAATGTAACCGAACTCAAAGCGAAAATCAAAGATGGGATTGAAAAACAGTTTGTTCAGCAAACCGACCAAAAGTTACTCAACGATGTAACCGAAAGTTTAATTGATGCAACAAAATTTGATTTACCAAAAGAATTTTTAATTCGTTGGTTGCAAAATAGTGGGGAACAACCCTTGACCGAAGAAGAAGCAATTGAAGAATACAACAAATCTGAAAAAGGAATTCGTTACCAATTGATCGAAGGTAGCTTGATCAAAAATCATGATCTACAGGTTAAATTTGAAGAATTGCAAAGCTTTGCTAAAGACATGATCAAACAGCAAATGGCGCAATATGGACAATTAAACCCAGCCGACAAAGAGTTGGACGATATTGCAGCACGTATTTTTAGTAATCAAGAAGAAACCAAACGTTTGTCTGACCAATTGATGAGTCAAAAACTATTGGAATTCTACAAAGAAAACGCCAATCTTAAGCTCAAGAAAGTGAACTATGAAGCCTTTGTAAAAGAAGCATATGGTTCAGCAAAATAAAATTATGTACATTTAGTTTATATTTAAAAAAGTCCAAATGAATTACGGGAAAGAGTTTAAAAAATACGCAACCAAACACCATGGCATCAATGCCATGTACTACGATAAAATCACAAGTAGCATGACGCCTTACATTATAGAGGAGCGTCAAATGAATGTTGCACAAATGGACGTGTTTTCCCGTTTAATGATGGATCGCGTCATGTTTCTGGGCACAGCGATCAATGATCAAGTTGCCAATATTATCCAAGCACAATTATTGTTCTTACAATCTGTCGATGCTAAACGCGACATTCAAATGTATATAAACTCGCCAGGCGGAAGTGTTTATGCTGGTCTGGGAATTTATGACACCATGCAGTACATCACACCAGATGTTGCGACTATCTGTACGGGTATGGCGGCTTCTATGGGAGCTGTTTTATTGTGTGCTGGTCAAGAAGGCAAGCGTACTGCTTTACCTCATTCACGGGTCATGATTCACCAACCACTTGGTGGAGCGCAAGGACAGGCATCAGACATTGAAATTACCGCACGTGAAATCATAAAACTCAAAGACGAGTTGTACCAAATCATCGCAAAACATTCAGGTCAAACCATGGAGAAAATCACTCTCAATAGTGACCGTGACTATTGGATGAAAGCCGAAGAGGCCAAAGCCTATGGAATGGTCGACGAAGTATTGACAAAGTAACCCCATTTCCCATGAGCGAAGAAGAATTAAGCTGTTCCTTTTGCGGTCGAGCAAAGCCACAAACCGATTTATTAATTGCCGGTCTAGATGCACATATCTGTGATCGTTGTATAGCTCAAGCCCATGGAATTGTTGAGGAAGAAAGTTCTGAATCGACTGCTGAAAATTCCAGTTTTGAACTAAAACCACCCAAAGAAATTAAAGCCTTTTTAGACCAGTTTGTCATAGGACAAACCGACGCTAAAAAAGTGCTATCTGTCGCAGTATACAATCACTACAAACGAATTTTGAATCCTCAAATTGACGAGGAAATTGAAATTCAAAAAAGCAACCTACTATTGGTTGGTCAAACAGGAACTGGAAAGACATTATTGGCTCAAACCATTGCAAAAATGCTCCAACTTCCGCTTGCCATAGTAGATGCAACCATTTTAACGGAAGCAGGATATGTTGGCGAAGATGTCGAAAGTATCTTAACGCGTCTCCTCCAAGCCGCCGACTATGATGTGGAAAATGCTCAAAAGGGAATTGTTTTTATTGATGAAATCGATAAAATTGCCCGTAAAAGTGACAACCCATCCATCACCCGGGATGTTTCAGGAGAAGGGGTACAACAAGCCTTATTAAAACTATTGGAAGGAACCATTGTCAACGTTCCACCAAAAGGAGGGCGCAAGCATCCCGATCAAAAATTTATCGAAGTAGACACCTCTAATATCCTTTTTATTGCCGGAGGTGCATTTGACGGGATCGAAAGAGAAATCAATAAGCGACTCAACCTGCAAGCCATTGGATATAAAATGGCTAAGACTACAGAAGAGATTGACAAAGACAATCTACTTCAATACATCAACCCCAAAGATGTTAAGTCGTTTGGTCTCATCCCCGAGATCATTGGACGCTTGCCCGTGCTCACTTATATGCATCCGTTGGATAGAGAAACCTTGCGTTCCATTTTAACTGACCCTAAAAACGCACTAACCAAACAATACATCAAGTTGTTTGAATTGGACGGGATTAAATTAGAATTCACCAATGGAGCTTTAGATTTTATCGTGGACAAAGCCTTGGAATACAACTTAGGTGCAAGAGGATTGCGTTCTCTTTGTGAAGCCATTTTAAATCAGGCGATGTTTGAAATGCCAGGAGGAGAAGAAACTGCCTTAAAAGTGACCAAAATCTATGCCGAGAATCAGCTCAAAAAGGTAAACACTTCAAAGCTAAAAGCGGTTTCCTAAGCATTCATCACAACTAGATCCTCAAGTAATTTTCGATCATTGGACAAGCGAGGAACCTTGTGTTGTCCACCGAGCTTGTTTTTCGTCTCTAGCCAATCGTAAAAAAGGCCTTTTCTTGCAAGACGAATTGTAGGGAGCTGCATTGTCAAATCTTTGTAACGCTTGGCCTCATAGTCAGAATTCATTTGTTGAAGGGCAGTATCTAAAGCAATTTTAAATTCTTCCGGATTGTTTGGGGGTACGTGAAACTCAATCATCCATTCATGACTTCCTTTGGTTTCATCTTGCATAAAAACTGGAGCGGCTGTGTAGTCTACCACCTCAACACCACAAAGCTTGGCGGCTTGTGCAATAGCTCTATCTGCATTTTCAATCACCAATTCTTCTCCAAAGGCATTAATGAAATGCTTGGTCCTACCCATGATTTGAATACGATAGGGAGACAATGAAGTGAAACGAATCACATCGCCAATTTTATAGCGCCATAGACCGGCATTTGTCGTAATGACAAGTGCATAATGCACCCCTAATTGAACCATCTCCAAGGGGATGATAGCAGCATCGCTTTCGCCTAAAGGAATGAACTCATAAAAAATACCATAATCAAGCATGAGCAATAATTCATCAGAACCATTTTGATCTTGGATGGCAAAAAAACCTTCAGAGGCGTTATACGTCTCGTAGTACTTCACATTTTGACCTTCAAAAAGAGTATCGTATTGATTTCGGTAAGGATGAAAACTTACGCCACCGTGGAAATATACTTCAAGATTAGGCCAAATATCATTCAATTTCTTCTCTGGAGATGCTTCCAATATTTTGTGTAATAACACCAACATCCATGACGGTACACCAACCAAACTAGTGACATTTTCCTTTGAACACTCTATGACCATCGCGGCTAACTTTGCCTCCCATTCGGCCATTAAAGAAACCTTTAAACTGGGTGTGGTATTGATTTCAGCCCAAAGAGGAAGGTTTTCAGTCATTATAGCCGATAAGTCACCAAAAAAACTGTGGGCATTTTCGTACATTTCCTGACTACCCCCCATCCGCAGTCCCTTTCCTGTAAACAATTGCGCCTCTGGGTTGTTGTTAATATAAAGAGACAGCATATCTTTCCCTCCCTTGTAATGGCAATCTTCCAAGGCTTGAACACTCATTGGAATAAATTTACTTTTGGCATTGGTTGTTCCACTCGATTTTGCATACCATTTGATGGGTGTCGGCCAAAACAAATTTTGCACTCCATTTCTACTTGCATTGATATCGCTAGCTATGTCTTCGTAGGTTACAATGGGGAGGCGTTCGGCAAATGTTTCATAGCGGTGAATTGAGGAGAAATCATATTTAACACCCACAGCTGTTTTTTGAGCAAAACCCAGCAAATCTTGAAGAACTTCTTGTTGCACTTCAATGGGGTGCTTTAAAAATAGATCAATTTGATGAATACGCTTTTTTAGAAACCAAGAAGCAATGGAATTGAATAAGGGGAAAGGCATAGAATATATATCTTTGTGGTAAAAATAATCCTTTCCTCGATATGTTTACAGGAGTTCTCAAAAAAATGCAATCTGAAATAAGCCAAGAGATCAATTATTACCTGAATCTCTCTGGTCAATTTCTTCATATGAATCAGTGTATTGACAAAACCATCTCATTGACTCACAAAGGTTTTGAATGTTTAAACTGCCAAAAAACCGAACCTATTTTTAGACAAGGATTTTGTAAAAATTGCTTTTTTGAGAGTCCACAGGCGGGCGATTGGATCATGCGGCCAGAACTAAGCACCGCTCATTTGGATATTGAAGATCGCGATTTGGCCTACGAAAAGAAAGTACAGCTCCAGCCTCACATTGTCTATTTAGCACTTTCCAGTCATCTAAAAGTTGGGATAACCCGAAAGACGCAGCTACCCACCCGATGGATTGATCAAGGAGCTCATCAGGCGTTGGCACTTTTAGAAGTTCCTAATCGATACCTTGCTGGTGTGGGAGAAGTCGCCCTTAAGGAGCATTTTTCAGACAAAACCAATTGGCGAAAAATGCTTCAATTTCAATCGATCCCTGAAATTGATTGGAAGGAAGAGCGCAACAAAGCCATCGATGCTTTACCCAAGGATTTAAAACCCTATATTGTACAGGATGAAAATATTTTAACCCTTCCTTTTCCTGTAGAACGCTATCCTGAAAAAGTAAAAAGTTTAAATCTAATCAAGTCAGAAAGTTATACTGGTGTCTTAAAAGGAATAAAAGGGCAATACCTTATTTTTGAAGATGATACCGTATTCAATGTCCGTTCAAACGAAGGCTTAGTTGTAGCAATAGACGCGATTTAAAGCTCGTGTGTTTTTGCTGAATCTTCAACCATCCGATTGATCTCGGTCAATTCTTCTTTAGTGAGATTGCGCCATTTCCCAACAGGAACATCTAAAGCTACATTCATTATACGAATTCGCTTAAGGGTGACCACACGGTAGTCAAGGTATTCACACATGCGTCGAATTTGACGATTTAATCCCTGGGTAAGAATAATTTTAAACTCCTTTTTATGGGTTTGTTTAATAATACATGGACGCGTTACCGTATCTAAAATAGGTACTCCCTGTCCCATTTTATCGATGAATTCTTGGGTGATAGGCTTATTGACTGTAACAATATATTCTTTTTCGTGTTGGTTGCGGGCGCGTAAAATTTTGTTGACAATGTCGCCATCGTTGGTCAAGAAAATGAGACCCTCAGAAGGCTTGTCTAGGCGACCAATGGGGAAAATTCGCGAAGGAAAATTAATAAAGTCGATGATATTGTCTTTTTCCACCCGTGTGTCTGTGGTGCAAACAATTCCCACGGGCTTATTGAAAGCAATATAAACTGGAGCATCTCCTTTTTGGTTCACAGAAATTCCATCAACTGCAATCATATCTGTTTTGGTTACCTTCATTCCCATTTCAACCGGATTCCCATTGACGGTAATTCGACCAGCGTCAATCAACTTATCTGCAGCTCTACGAGAACAGTAACCAATTTCACTGAGGTATTTATTGATGCGAACAGCTGTGTTTTCTTCCATGATTAATCAAAATGAATTTCTTCTCCCACCGCTAGGGAAAACCTTTTTCTAAAAAGTCCCACGAACAGATACAAAAAAGGTGTATCAATTGCAGCAACCAAGACTTTGAATAGTACACTAGACACCACCAATCCCCAAAACAAATTCCAAGGTAAAACACCAAAAAAACACAGCAATACTATAACGGTGGTAGAATCGATTATTTGGGAAGCAAAGGTGGAAAAATTATTCCTCAGCCAAAGGTGCTTCCCTTGGGTTAAATTTTTCCAAAAATGATAAATGCGAATATCAATAAATTGAGCAAACAAATAAGCAATCATGGACGCTAAAACGGCCAAAGGAGACAAGGAAAAAACACGTGTAAAGGTCACATCGTCGATAGGAGATGAGGCCATGGCAGGGACTAGCCCGGCCAGCAATAAAATTCCTATTGAAAAAAAGGAAGCAAAAATTCCAGCAACTACAACTTGATTGGCGCGCTTTTGCCCATAAATTTCTGAAATCAAATCAGTAATTAAAAAGGTAATGGGATAGGGTAAAATTCCTACTGAAAGTTCAAATAAACGAATTCCAAACACAGAGACATCCATTGGATACCAATAGAAAAACTTTTGAAAAATAAGATTGGACACCACCAAAGAGGTAATAAACAATGCCGCCAAATAGAGATAAATCTTTTGTGCGAGTGCCCTGTCAGTTAACGTCATGCGCTATTTTATTTCTACCGTATACGGCAAGCGAATTTCAATATTAGGTCGCTCTGTTTTTTGTGTTAAGGTAGTTAAAAAAGCTTGAATTTCTTTGGGGTAGTTTGCTGTTATTTGTTCTTGAATACTTCCAAAAGGACCCATTACGGATAAAAAGTCGTCGAATTCTGGTTCTATTTTAGGGTAAGAAATTAAATTGTATTCCTCGAGTTCTGCCAAGCGTGCTGCAGCTTCAAGCGCTTGTTCTAGTCCGCCTAATCCATCGACTAATCCGTTTTCAAGGGCTTGTTTTCCTGTCCAAACACGTCCTTGAGCAATGGCCTCTACTTCTTCTAGGGTCATGTTTCTTCCTTCAGCTACACGCTCTTTAAAGGTTTCATATACATGTTCGATTCCTTCTTTAATGCTGGCTCGGAATTCGCCAGAAGGAGATTGGAAAAGGCTAAAGCCTAAAGCGTTTTTGTGGGTCATAACATGTTGTGCATTGATCCCTATGGATTCGGTAAATTGTTTTACGTTAGGAACTGTTGCAAAAACACCAATGGATCCTGTGATACTTAAATCGTTGGCGTAGATTTCATCTCCAGCTACGGCTAAATAATACCCTCCAGAGGCAGCAACATTCCCCAAAGAAACCACCAAAGGTTTCTCCTCTTTTGCTTTCATTAAGGCGTTCCAAATGATGTCTGAACTTAATGCATTTCCACCGGGGGAATCAATTCGTAAGACAATGGCTTTTACGCGGCGGTTCTCTACCGCATCTTTTATCGCATCTAAAAAAACTTCTTGTCCAATGACATATTCTGATCCTTCACCATACAACACAGGGCCTTGTGCATAAATTACAGCGATGCGTTCACGAACTCCTTTTTTGTATAGACTGTTCCCACTAGTAAGCCGATTCAGGTTTGTTTTTCTGATTTTATCGTCTTGTTCTAAACCTAGTGCTGTTTTTAGTTTTGCTTTATAGTCACTCTCATATACCAGACCGTCAATTAAACCTACTTCCATCGCATTTTCAGGAAGTCTTGCGGATAACTCTTCAGCAATGGATTCTAATTTAGCGCTAGATAATGAACGTGAAGCTTCAATTTCTTCGCTCACAGTTCCCCATACTGAATTCAATAAAGATTGAATTTGGGTGCGATTGGCTTCACTCATTTCGCTTTCCAAATAGGGTTCTACGGCACTTTTGTATTTTCCATGACGAACAACTTCCATTTTAAAGCCATACTTTTCTTGGAAATCTTTGTAGTAAAGCACCTCTGCCGCCAAACCTTTAAATTCCATTTCACCAAGCGGATGTAAAAAGATGGAATCAGAAACTGAGGCGAGGTAATATCCTTTTTGCGAATAATAATCACCAAATGAATAGATGAATTTTCCTTCTGCTTTAAATTCATTTAACGCTTTTCGTATACTTTGTGCTTGTGACCATCCCATGGAAGGAAACTGACTATGGAGATCAATTCCTTTTATATTCTCATCTTTTGCCGCCTTTTTTATGGCAGCAATTACATTATTGAATTTTAAAACGTCATCCCCTAAACCAAGGGCTTGTTCAAACTCTTTGGTAGAAGCAACATTATCCTTAACAGGAAGATCTAAATCCAGCGCTAAAATGCTGTTTTCTTTTACTTCAACCTCTGTGACAGCTTCTGTTCCAAAGGCGGAAGCAATTCCAGCAATGGCCATAAAAAAAACAATCCCAATAAAAATAAAGGCAACAATAGTACCCAAAATCGATGCTAGAAAACTCTTTAAAAAATTCATAATTGTCTATTTATTCTAGCTATTAGGCGTTAAAATATCCAAATTGTTACAAAAAAAGAAATTCTATCCTGAAAATAATTAACTTTGAAATAAGCCAAAACCTTATCTATGAAAAAAGTTACCTACCTCTTCTGTATTCTTTTTCTACTTGCTTCTTGTAAAGTAAATCAATATACCGAAAAAAAAACATTTAACTTTTATGGGAATAAAACTGTTTTTCCCATGGCCTTTAAAGAGTATTCCGCTTTCCTTGAGCAAAACGAGGTGATAGAAAACACTCGCGAAAGTGACCAAATTAACCGGGTGGGGAAAAAAATAACTGCAGCTGCAGAAGCCTATTTTCAACACAAAGGAAATCTAGCCGTCCTAAAGGATTATGCTTGGGAATACAATTTGGTAAAGAATGACCAACGCAATGCCTGGTGTATGCCCGGCGGAAAAATTGTTTTTTATACCGGTATTCTACCCACTGCCAAAACGGAGGCTGGGATTGCTGCTATTATGGGGCATGAGGTAGCACATGCATTGGCCGATCATGGAGCACAACGCATGAGTGCTAACACGGCAAAAGTTGGCATGGACTTTTTGGTTGGTCGATCTGTAAAAAACCAACCCGAAGACAAACAAAAGAAAATTTTGGCTGCCTATGGTATTGGAAGCCATGTGGCTGGAATACTTCCCTTTAGTAGAAAACACGAAACTGAAGCCGATCGAATTGGATTGGAATTGATGACCATTGCCGGCTATGCTCCAAAGGAAGCGGCCGATTTATGGCGGAGAATGCATGATGCTTCGGAAGGAAAAACACCCCCTGAAATCCTGAGTACTCACCCTAGTAGTCTTCGGAGAATTCGGAATATAGAAGCCCATATCCCCGTGGCTGATTCACTGGCTGCTGTCCTTCAAAAAAACTGAGATCACTTCCCTGCTCTATGTGATTTGCGTATTTTTGGCCCATAGAAATATATCATGATCTATCTTTCCTTGGGCAGTAATATGGGTGACCGAATGGGGTTTTTACAACTCGCCCTAGGCATGATTGAATACCGTATTGGCCCAATTCAATCTGTCTCAACTGTATACGAAACTCCTCCCTGGGGGTTTGACAGCACACCTTTTTACAATGCTTGTCTAGGCGTCGAGACTATCCTTTCCCCCCAGGAGGTATTGACCGAACTCTTGTCCATAGAACGATTTTTAGGAAGAAAACGCTCTATGGCGGAAGGTTACCAGGCAAGAACCATTGACCTGGATATTCTTTTTTATAACGATTTACGCCTCGATACAGCTGACCTAAGTCTCCCCCACCCGCGAATTGAAGAACGGAAATTTATTTTAGTTCCCTTGACAGAAATTGCCCCTGACTTTATTCATCCACATCTTTTAAAGAGCGTAGATGAATTAAAACAAAACTGTGAAGACAAGGCAGAACTAACTCCACTCCACGAAAAACTCCTCCTTCCCAAGAAAAGAAATTTTATTGCCATTGAAGGAACGATAGGAGCTGGAAAAACGGCTTTTGCCCATCGATTAAAAGAAGGACTGAAAGGCTGCTTATTACTCGAGAATTTTTATGACAACCCTTTCCTAGCAGACTTTTATAAAGACCCCAAATCCTATGCACTATTGGTGGAAACTGCTTTCCTTGAGGAGCGAGTTAAGCAGTACAAAAGGTTTTTTTCAGCAGAAACAAAACTTCCGCTCATAGCCGATTATAGTATGGAGAAATCCTTGCTATTTGCAACAAAAAATCTTTCGCCAAAAGACTTTGATTCCTACCAAAAAAAATACCGTTACAGCACTCAAGAACTAGCCCAACCCGATCTGATTATCTTCTTGCAACAAAGCGTTTCCAAAGCCTTGTCAAATATTAAGCATCGAGGGCGCTCATTTGAACAAAACATTACACCAGTCTATTTGACGGAGATTGAAAATGGCTATGCTGAATGGAAAAAGACAACTTCGCTTAATTTCATTGAACTTGATTTGAATGCAGTAGATTTTGTAAAACAGCCCGAAGATTTCTTCCCCCTATTACTGGCCTTTTTCCGCAGTTAATTTTTGGTAAAAATCCCAACACACCACTCCAGTTGTTACGGCAATATTGAGGGAATGCTTTGCCCCTTCTTGCGGGATTTCAATCACCTTTCCTGCTTCAGCTATGACTTGCTGTTGGACTCCTTTTACTTCGTTTCCCAAGACAAAGGCCGTTTTGGTTTTTAGGGAGGGTTTGTAGTCATTGAGATAGGTTGCTCCTTCGGCTTGTTCAATGGCATGTACTTCAACACCTTTTTGGGTTAATTCTTGCACCAAGTCAACCGCATCGTTGCGGTATTCCCAGGCAACAGAATCTGTGGCTCCCAAGGCCGTTTTATGAATGTCTTTGTGGGGAGGTGTTGCTGTGATCCCACAGAGGTAAATTTTTTCAATCAAAAAAGCATCAGCAGTACGGAAAACTGAACCAATATTATTTAAACTACGGATGTTATCCAAGATAAGAATCAAGGGTGTTCTGGCAGCTTCCATGGCTTCTTCAGCTGACTTCCTTCCTAATTCACTGTTTTTTAATTTTCTGTTTTTCATGTGATTCAAATCCTATTCGAAGGGTTTTATACTGTAAAAATAAGGGTTATATTCGCAAGTATACCAATAAAGAAAGTCCTTTGGCCAAACAAGCGAAAGAAACCCCCTTAATGAAACAATACAACCGGATCAAGGCGAAGTATCCGGATGCATTGTTGTTGTTTCGCGTGGGTGATTTTTACGAAACCTTTGGCGCCGATGCCGTCAAAGCAGCAAAAATTCTTGGCATCATTCAAACCAAACGAGGTGCTGGTAGTGCTAGTGAAACCGAATTGGCTGGATTTCCGCATCATTCGCTAAATACCTATTTACCCAAATTGGTTAAGGCGGGTTGTAGAGTCGCCATTTGCGATCAGTTGGAAGATCCAAAAATGACCAAAACCATTGTTAAACGAGGCGTAACCGAATTGGTTACTCCTGGTGTAGCTCTGAACGACGATGTTTTGGAACAAAAGAAAAATAATTATCTGGCCGCTCTTGTTCAGGGAAAGAAAAATTGGGGCGTCTCCTTTTTGGACATTTCTACTGGGGATTTTCTGGTCAGTCAAGGAAGTTTACCCCATATAAATCAGCTGTTACAAAAATTTCAACCGGCAGAAGTGCTGGTTCCCAAGCCACTAAAAAGTCAATTTCAAACCCATTTTGGCGCTGAATTGAATCCTTTTTTTCAAGAAGATTGGGTATTTCAATATGCCTTTGCTGAAGATAGTTTGACCCAACACTTCCAAACCAAAAACCTCAAAGGCTTTGGTCTGGAAGACGATATAGAAGGCGTTATTTGCGCCGGGGCGGTCTTGCACTACCTCTCGGAAACACAACACACCAAGCTCGAACATATCAATAGCCTGCAAAAAATTGCGCACGATGCCTATGTTGGCATTGATCGTTTTACTGCACGTAACCTGGAATTGCTCTACTCTACTTCCGTTGGTGGGGTTTCCTTGATTGATGTCATTGACCAAACGGCTACCGCCATGGGTGGACGCTTGTTGCGCCATTGGGTGAGTTTCCCCCTTAAGGACAAAGAAGCCATTGAAGACCGTCATAGGCTAGTAACTGCTTTTTTAAACGAAATCGATGCTACGGAAAAAATTCGCCTTCACCTGAAAAAAATTGGCGACATCGAACGCTTAATGGCAAAGATTGCGACGCAAAAAATTAGTCCCCGCGAGTTGATCTTATTACAGCGATCCCTAGAAGAAAGCAACGCCTTAAAAAAAGTCCTAGAACAAACGAGTCAAGAAGAATTAAAGGCAAAAGCCCAGCAACTTCCACCCTGCAGTCAACTCCATGAAACTATTGCCACAACCTTAAAAGAAGATGCGCCCGTAGCCACCTCGAAAGGGAACTTTATTGCTGATGGCTATTCGACTGACTTAGACGAATTAAGGGTCTTGCTCCACTCTGGGAAAGCCCATTTGGATGCTATGTTGGCACGCGAAACCGAAGCCACGGGTATCCCCTCTTTGAAGATTGCTTTCAACAATGTTTTTGGCTATTATATTGAAGTTCGTAATACGCACAAAGACAAAGTACCGGAGCGATGGACCCGAAAACAAACTTTGGTGAATGCCGAGCGATACATCACAGAAGAACTCAAAGAATATGAAACCAAGATTCTTGGGGCAGAAGATAAAATCCAGCAATTGGAGCTCAATTTTTATCAGCAGCTTCTGCACTCCCTCCAAAAAGGATTGGGCGAACTAAAACAAACTGCCGTTGCCTTGGGGCAAATCGATTGCTTGCAGAGCTTTGCCCTACTCGCCCAAAAAAACAATTATTGTTGTCCTCGGCTCATAGAAGGAACTTCATTGACCATTAGCGAGGGTAGACATCCTGTTATTGAACAACAGCTTCCTGCGGGCGAAGCCTTCATCGCAAATGATGTCTTTCTCGATCGTGAAGAACAACAGATCATCATGATTACTGGGCCCAATATGTCGGGAAAATCAGCCCTATTACGTCAAACAGCGCTGATTACAATCTTAGCACAAATGGGAAGTTATGTTCCCGCTACTGCCGTCGAAATGGGAATTGTCGACCATATCTTTACGCGTGTGGGGGCGAGTGATAATATCTCCCTTGGTGAATCGACCTTTATGGTTGAAATGAACGAATCGGCCGCGATTCTGAATAATATAACCGCCAATAGCTTGGTCTTGCTGGACGAAATAGGACGAGGTACTTCGACCTATGATGGGATTTCAATTGCATGGGCCATCGCTGAATATCTACATCAGCACCCAGCGCAACCCAAAACACTTTTTGCTACCCACTACCACGAGCTGAACGAAATGGAACATCGGTTTGATCGGATCAAAAACTTCAATGTCTCGGTAAAGGAGCTGAAAGACAGTGTGCTCTTTTTACGTAAACTTTGCCCAGGTGGAAGTGCCCATAGCTTTGGAATTCATGTAGCCAAAATGGCGGGCATGCCCCCGCAGGTTGTCAAAACAGCTGAACGTAAGCTAAGCTTCTTGGAAAAAAGCCATCAGGAAGAAGACCGTAAAGAAGCCTTAAAAAAAGATCAGCAGCAAATACAACTCAGTTTTATCAACCTAGACGACCCCCTATTGGAAGCATTACGGGACGAAATTGTTGACTTAGACATTGATACGCTTACCCCAGTAGAAGCCTTGATGAAACTCAATAGCATTAAGCGGCGATTGGGTGGAAAAAAGGAGACGTAAATTCTAAAAAAAAGTCGGCGAAATTTAAAATTTATTTTACCTTTGCCATCCTATGCGAAAGTAGCTCAGGGGTAGAGCATCACCTTGCCAAGGTGAGGGTCGCGGGTTCAAATCCCGTCTTTCGCTCTATACCAATCAAATGCTCGAGTGGTGGAATTGGTAGACACGCCGGACTTAAAATCCTGTGCTCTTTGGGGCGTGCGGGTTCAAGTCCCGCCTCGAGTACAAAACCCTCCATAAAAGGAGGGTTTTTTGTTTTTTCAAATACTAGTTTTAAATAATAACATGAGTAAAACACTGTTATAAAATGTGGTATTAAACCATTGATTTCTTTTCCTCTGCTTCAAAATATCCCGGAGTTTCTTCTCAATCCAGAACGCCTAGCCTATCCCTAAAGCAGCATTTGCTTTTTGGGCTATTTGTCTGGGGAATTTTCAATTAAAAATAATATTTACTATATTTATATAAAATACACGATTATGAATGAAGTAGTTATCGTAGTACTTTCAATTGTAGTACTCATTGTTGCAGTAATTGTTTATGGTGTTATAAGCACCTCCATGGGCATTGAAGAAGATGTAAATAAAAATTATATCCCCGATCGTCTTGAACGGATGTTGGGAAAAGACCCAAAAAAAAAGGACGAAACAGAATCCTAAACCTTAGCTTAAAGACAATACCCATCATCCAAGAAAGATTGTTTGGATAATCTATCATTTAACACTAGATTTACATGCTATATTTAATTGAATTTCAATTAAATTAAAGCACACAAAATATATATATAAAACTTAACTACCATGGAAGCATACATTTATGACGCCATTCGCACCGTCCGCGGAAAAGGAAACAAAAAAGGAGCCCTAATCGGAATTACCCCGGCCGAATTGGCACGTCAAACACTGGCTGAATTACAGCGTAAACATCAATTAGACACTACTTTAGTGAATGACGTAATTTTAGGTTGTGTTGCACAAGTAATGGACCAAGGCGCAAATGTTGCCAAGTCTGCTGCTCAAGCCTCTGGCTATGGAGATCATCTATGTGGGGTGACCTTGAACCGTTTTTGTGGGTCAGGTCTAGAGTCCATGAATCAAGCCGCTGCTTATATCAAATCTGGATTTCGCGATTTGATTGTGGCTGGAGGAGTAGAAAGTATGTCGCGTGTTCAAATGGGATCTGATGGAGGAGGAATGTTTATTGACCCTTCAATGGCCATTCCAGGAAACCTAGTGCCTCAAGGAATTTCAGCCGATTTAATCGCTTCCAAATACGGCTATACGCGAGAAGCTACTGATGCTTTTGCTGCTGAATCGCAACGAAGAGCTGCTGAAGCAGAAGCGAAAGGTTTGTTCAAATCACGTATTGCTGTAAAAGATCAAAACGGTGTAGACATCCTCACCACCGATGAAAATATTCGCCCAGGCACAACAGCTGCCTCTTTGGCATCACTTCAACCTGCCTTCCAAATGATGGGAGCTATGGCTGGTTTTGACGACGTTGCGCTTGATAAATATCCTGAAGTTGAAACACTTCACCACGTTCACCATGCGGGAAATTCCTCTGCCATTGTTGATGGAGCAGCTATTTCGCTAATTGGTAACAAAGAAGCTGGTGAAAAAATGGGATTAAAAGCTCGTTTTAAAATGACCACTGCGGCGATAAGCGGAAGTGATCCAACCATTATGCTGACTGGGCCTGCCCCGGCCTCGCGCAAAGCCCTGAAACAAGCCGGTATGAACATTGGTGACATTGACCTAATTGAAGTCAATGAGGCCTTTTCTGCCATCCCAATGTTGTTTATGGAAGAAATGGGCCTCTCCCACGACATTGTCAATGTTAATGGTGGAGCAATCGCTATGGGACATCCGCTTGGCGCCACGGGCTGTATGCTCACGGGAACTTTGATGGATGAGATGGAACGTCGTGATCTGAACACGGGATTGGTAACCTTATGCATCGCTGGAGGAATGGGAATTGCCACCATCATCGAGCGTGTTTAATTTTAAGTAATAGAAGAAAATGGAAACTATTCAAAATAAATTATTGTCCTTTAGTGTAGATAGCGAAGGGATTGGAACATTGGTGATCAACCAAACCGAAGAATCGACCAACCTCTTTTCTGAGGCATTTATCACCCAGTACATCGATGTGGCACAACAAGCTATTGCAGATGATACTGTCAAAGGGGTGATTGTCACTTCTGGAAAACCCATCTTTATGGCTGGTGCAGACTTGCGCGCTTTACTTGAAGATATTCCAGACAAAAAAGCATTTACAGAACGCATACTAAATTTACACGCAGGTTTACGCTCTATTGAAACTGGAGGAAAACCCTTTGTAGCTGCCATCAATGGAACTGCTCTTGGGGGTGGGCTAGAATTGTGTTTGGCCTGTCACCACAGAATTGCGATCGACTCAACAAAAATAAAAATCGGTTTCCCGGAAATCAAAGTAGGTTTATTCCCCGGAGGAGGTGGAACGGTTAAAGCTCCTTATCTCCTAGGAATTCAAACCGCATTAATGTATTTGCTTCAAGGGATTGAAGCACGCCCGCAAAAAGCCCTAAAAGATGGCTTAATTGATGCCGTTGCCGAAACAGAAGCGGAAATGCTGGCTGCTGCAAAAGCATTTATTCTTGCCACACCTAATCCCGTTCAACCATGGGACGACAAACGCCATAAAATCCCTGGTGGGGGCATTTGGACTCCTAACGGAATTCAAACCCTGGCTGGAGCATCTGGAAACGTTGGAAAACTTACGCATGGAAATTACCCTTCTGCACAAAAAATTGTAAAGGTCATTCATGACGGATTACAAATTCCTATCGACAGAGCCCTTGAGGTTGAAGCGCGAAGCTTTACCCATGCTGCTTGCTCTAAGGAAGCAAAGAACATGATTCGCACCGGCTTTTTTGCCATACAAGACGCTGCAAAAGGAAAAGCACGTCCAAAAGACCAACCAAAGTATGAGGTCAATAAACTTGGTGTACTTGGCGCTGGAATGATGGGAGCCGGAATAGCCTATGTCTCTGCCAAAGCTGGCATGAATGTAGTCCTTAAAGACGTGAGTGTTGAAGGAGCTGAAAAAGGAAAGGCTTACTCTGCAAACTTATTGGACAAAGCAATTGCCAAAAAATACTCAACACCCGAAAAGAAAGAAGCCTTACTGGCAAAGATTACTCCTACAGATGACCCGAATGCGGTTGAAGGAAGTGACTTAATCATTGAAGCAGTGTTTGAAAACGTTGACCTAAAAGACCGTGTGACCAAAGAAACCGAAGCAGTGCTTGGGGAAGATAAAATCTATGGATCAAACACCTCAACCATTCCAATTAGTTTGTTAGCCCAATCGTCTAAACGACCAGAGAATTTTATAGGGATTCACTTTTTCTCCCCCGTAGATAAAATGCCCTTGGTAGAAATTATCGTTGGAGAAAAGACAGAAGATAAAGCCATTGCAGCGGCTGTAGATTATACCGTAGCAATCAAAAAGGTACCAATTGTTGTGAACGACAGCCGTGGTTTCTTTACCTCCCGTTGTTTTGGAACCTTTGTAAGTGAAGGAATGTTTTTGCTAGAAGAGGGTGTGCCCGCTCCAATGCTTGAACGCATTGCGACAAAAATTGGAATGCCCGTTGGCCCCTTGGCCGTTCACGATGAAGTTTCGTTGACCCTTTCAGTACATATTTTTGAAAGCGATCCTGCCGAGAAACAAGAGAGTGAGAAACGCACCTATGCAATTGTAAAAAACCTCGTTGAGAATCATAAGCGCACCGGAAAACGGGATGGGGCAGGTTTCTACGACTACCCAAAAGGTGGACAAAAGAAACTTTGGCCTGGTTTAAAAGAAATATTCACGCCAAATGTAGCGGCCGTCTCAGAAGAAATAATCAGCAAACGCCTTTTAAGTCGTCAAGTATTGGAAAGTTACCGTTGTTTGGATGAGGGCGTATTGCGTTCTACAACAGATGGAGATATTGGCTCTATTCTTGGGTGGGGATTCCCCATCTTTACAGGAGGTGCTCTTTCCTATATTGATTATGTGGGCATGGATAACTTCATTGCAGATTGCGATGCCTTTAAAGCTGCCTATGGGGCACATTGGGAAGTTCCCCAAAGCCTGCGGGATTTAGCCGCTGCGGGAAAATCGATTCATGATTTCGGGAAATAAAATGAACTTATCACAGCACAAAGCGGCTGTCTGAAAAAAGTGTAATGGCTGTTTCTCAATCTATCTTAGCCTCTGAAACGAGTGCAGATTGACAAAAATATGCCTTTTTCAGACTGTCGCTTTATACTTCAAATTGGCTAAAAATAATGTTGTTTACTACCTCGGCATGTTGCTCTATCTGTTCTTCAGAAAAGACTGCTGTTCCGTATTGATTTTCCATCAACTGGGCGAGCATAAAGAAACTACTTGAAGCACCGATGATGATTGAAATAAAATTCGCTCGAGGTATGGTTTTAAATTCCTTTAACGAATCCAAAGGAGCTTCGATACTCTTTTCTCCAAACCAGATCACAGGTGTAAACAGTTGCTCAATTAAATAGGTTGAACGCCATGAATCATGCCCCATTTCTTGAAAAATGATTTTATACAAGGCAGGGTTTTTAGCTAAAAAATAAATGTATTGTCTTGTATATGCACGCAAGGCCATAGTACCCGTTAAATCGACATAGTAACTTTTGATATGCTCAAAACGATCGACTAATTTTTCTCCCAAAAAAGTAACTGCTTTTTTCCATAAGTCATCCTTGTTTTCAAACCGATAACTGATCAACGGATTGGTTACCCCTACTTTTTGGGCGACATCTTTGAGCTGAGCTCCATCGTATCCTTTTTCAGCAAAAACATCTAAAGCGGCAATAAGAATATCGTTTAAATCAAGTGTTTGAGATAAACTGGGTCTTCCCCTTTTTCGTTTGGGGGGTTCACTACTTGGCATAAAATAAATTTAGATTCGTAAATTACTGTTTTTTTATGATTTGGCTTGTAATTTTTGCGCAACGGCCTCAACTTCTTCCATTACACGTAATAAATTGCCCCCCCATATTTTTTCAATTTCTTCTTGGGTATATCCCCTTTTGACCAATTCTTTGGTCACGTTTAGGGTTTCTGAAGCATCTTGCCAGCCCTCAATTCCACCGCCACCGTCAAAATCTGAACTTATTCCAACATGGTCAATACCAATTTTGTTTTTAATGTAATCAATATGATCGACAAAATCACTCACCGATACTGGAGGATGTGTTTTTTTAACCGCTTCTAAATCAGCTGCTGCCAAAGCAAATAATTTTTTTCGCTGTCCAATATACTCCTGAAGATCGGCAAATTCTAGGGCGCGCATTTCGTACTTATCCAAAACTGGAATCCCATGTTTTTTTCCAACTATCTTTAAGACAGAGTCTTTTGCCGCATTGTAATCGTTGTGTTTTTGCGTGTGTAAATAGGAGCTAAAGGCAACCGTTTGCACAACTCCACCACTTTGCTTGACCCACTCCAATTGCTCATCATCTAAATTTCTTGAATGATCACAGAGCGCGCGAGCAGAAGAATGAGAGGCAATTATAGGTGCTTTTGAACGCTCTGCCATTTGGCGAATGGCTTCCTTAGAAGGATGAGAAATATCGACCATCATCCCATAATAATTCATTTCATCGATCACCTGTTTACCTAACTCGCTCAACCCATTGTGTAAATAAACTCCATTTCTCTCCCCCGTATTTGAATCGGACAATTGACTATGCCCATTGTGGGCCAAAGACATATAGCGCCCTCCGCGATCAAAGAATTTTTTTACATTTGATATATCTGTCCCAACTGGATAGCCATTCTCTATTCCAATCATGGCAACTTTTTTCCCATTTTTCCATATACGACGAACATCGGCTGCAGTAAGGGCCAATTCAATCTGGTCTGGTGCATAATCATTGACCAAACGATGAATGGCGTCAAATTTATCGCTTGCATTCTGTGTTGCATTACTGAATCCCGAAGTTGTTAAACTATCTTGAGCGGTATAAACAATGAACCAAGAAACATCTAATCCACCCGCCTTCATGTTTGGAAGATTTACTTGAGAGTTTGTTTTTTGCGTATAATTGAGTTCTGCTGTAAAATTCCCTACATCAATATCATCGTGGGTATCAATGGTGATTACAGCTTTATGAATTTTTTCAGCTTCAGTCATTTTAGGAATGGATTGATTTTGATCGCAGCTTGCGCCTGTAAGTGCAAGTGAAAGAAAGGCAATAAGGGTTTTGTTTTTCATGACGGTTTAGTTTGTGAAATAAAGCATAATGTAAGAAGATTTATTTTATCAAAAGAAAATTATACCTTGTATGTATCAATTTATCCCAATGAATAAACTTAAACAATGGTCCTTGACCGCTGCGCTGGCTGGCTTTCTGTTTGGATTTGACACTGTTGTCATCTCTGGAGCTGATCAAAAACTACAATCTTTATGGGTCTCATCTGATATGTTTCACGGCTTTGTAGTCATGGCTACGGCACTGTGGGGAACAGTAGTAGGTGCTCTTCTGGGCGGTATCCCTACCCGAATCTTGGGCCGTAAAAAAACACTGCTGTGGATTGGTGTTTTTTATACCGTTTCTGCCATTGGATCTGCCTTAGCGAATGATCCTTATGTTTTTGCATTCTTCCGTTTTATTGGTGGATTGGGTGTTGGTACATCTACCATTGCTGCTCCTGCCTATATTTCAGAAATCGCTCCCGCTAAAAACCGTGGACAATTAGTAGGTCTTTATCAATTCAATATTGTCTTTGGAATCCTCATTGCCTTTGTTTCCAATTATTTTTTACGAGATACGGGAGAAGAGGCATGGAGGTATATGATGGGGATTGAAGCCTTGCCGGCTGTGCTCTATACCTTGCTCGTAATTAGCATCCCCAGAAGTCCCCGCTGGCTCTATTTACAAAGAAAAACAGCTGAGGCAAAACAAATTATCCATGCTGCCTATTCCGCTGAAGATGCAGAACAATTGATCTTAGAAATTTCAAATGAACAAGACGCTTCCCCCACTAACGAAAGTATCCTCGATAAAAAATACCGATTCATTTTATGGCTAGCCTTCTTGATTGCTTTTTTTAATCAATTCTCTGGAATTAACGCCTTTTTGTATTATGCTCCTCGCATTTTTGAAGAAGGAGGATTAGGCGAAAGTACTGCCCTCTTGAGTAGTGTTGGCATTGGCCTCACCAACCTCGTTTTTACGCTAATTGGAATTAATTTGATCGATCGGCTTGGGCGTAAAATTCTCATGTATATTGGCTCCATTGGCTATATCATTTCACTCTCTTTGATTACAGCTTCATTTTTCTTGCAATGGGAAGGTTTGTCTCTCCCGATCTTCCTCTTTGTCTTTATCGCCTCTCATGCCATTGGTCAAGGTGCTGTGATTTGGGTTTTTATCTCCGAAATATACCCTAACCACTTACGCAGTGCAGGTCAGTCCTTTGGGACTTCTACCCACTGGGTATTGGCTGCCATTATCCCCTCGCTTGTTCCTGTTTTATTTGCCAGTATTGGTGCAGGCGCTGTCTTCGCAGTCTTTGCGTTTATGATGGTTTTACAACTTTTATTTGTCTATTTCCTAATGCCCGAAACAAAAGGAATTTCATTGGAGAAATTAAGTCAACAACTCATTCTTGAGAAGAAAAAGTAATTTGTCGGCATGACTAAAGGTGCATTTTGTTTTGGTGAAATACTTTGGGATATTTTTCCCAATGACAAAAAAATTGGTGGAGCTCCCCTAAATGTTGCCATTCGATTAAGTAGTCTTGGTGTACCAACCACTATTACAAGTAAAGTGGGGAAGGATGAGTTGGGAAAAAGAATACTTGATTTTGCCCAACACAATGGCCTAGCCACTAACCATATTCAACAAAGCACTCAATTTGACACTGGAAAAGTAATTGTTTCGATTGATAAAGAAGGGGCTGCTACCTACGAAATTGCCCCATCGGCCGCATGGGATAAAATTGATTTAAACACAGCACTTCTCGAAGCTGTGCGCAACAGTGAATTATTTATTTTTGGGAGCTTAGCAGCAAGGGATGAGGTTTCCAGAAAAACATTATCCAACCTTTTATCTGTTGCACCTTTTAGGGTTTTTGACGTCAATCTTAGACCACCGCACTATACATACCCACTGCTTAAAGAATTAATGGTAAATGCAGACTTCATTAAATTCAACCATGAAGAATTGACAGAAATTTCTCAACAAATGGGTTGTCACAGTTTTCAACTGGAAGAGCAAATACACTATATCGTTAAACAGACCAACACCAAAAACATTTGTGTCACCAAAGGAAGTGAGGGTGCTCTGTTGTATCTAGAGGGGAAATTATACACGCAAAAGAGCTTTTCCATTACAATTGTTGATACAGTTGGTGCCGGCGATTCTTTCCTGGCTACCTTATTAGAGGGTATACTAACAAAACGCAGGCCAGAAGTAAGCCTAGAACGCGCCTGTGCAATGGGGGCTTTGGTAGCATCTAGGCAAGGAGCCAACCCTAAAATAACGGAGAATGAACTCCTCGATTTTATCCGGACTTCTGCATAACAGAAGTTTGGGCTATCTTCGTAAAAAAAATAATCGTGTACGACTTTCTCCCTCCCAATTGCACAGCGCATTCCAGCTCAAAAGAATTACTTCAATTCCTATCGCCTGATGGTGTATTGTACCTGATCATGCATCGACCCCAAGTCCACAATGCCTTCAATGGGGAGCAAATTAAAAACATGACCCTTGCCCTTGAAAAGGCAGCTGAAAATGAAGATGTAAAAGTGCTTGTGCTCACAGGAGCGGGAACAAATTTTTGTGCGGGCGGAGACATCAACTATATGAAAAAAATTGGCCACAACTCCTTTGAAGAAAACAAAGAAGATGCTCAGGCCCTCGCCTTTTTAATGAACAGCTTACACGAATTCCCAAAACCTACCATTGCCCGTGTTAATGGTGCTGCCTATGGCGGAGGTGTTGGACTAGTCTGCTGTTGTGATATGGCCTTTGGAACAAAAGAAACCAAGCTGTGTTTAAGTGAGGTAAAAATCGGTATGGTACCCGCAACCATTGGCCCCTATGTCATCAAGGCCATTGGACTTCGCAATGCTCACCGATTAATGTTAACCGCAGAAGTCATGCAAGGACAGCAAGCAGTGGACTGTCAGTTTTTATCGGGTATTTTTTCTCTGGAAAAATTTAACGAAAAAGTAAATGAACTTGCTGCTAAAATCACAAAAAACGCGCCAGCTGCTATGGAAATTACCAAAGCCTTATTGCTCAACCTTGCGCACCAATCAATCGATGATGGTGTAATTGACTATACCGCAGATGTCATTGCCACTGTCCGCGAATCAAAAGAAGGGAAAGAAGGCCTTGCCGCGTTTTTAGAGAAGCGAAAGCCAAGGTTTTAACAACGCTCAAAAAAAAATGCAAGCCGTATCACGAATTGCATTTTTGTACCTTGGGTGGGAATCGAACCCACACTCCCGAAAGAACTGGATTTTGAATCCAGCGCGTCTACCAATTCCGCCACCAAGGCATCAAAGAGCACAAAATTAATCAAATAAATTATAAGAACTAGAAAAACTACCATTTTAAGTTAGAGAAGGGAAATAAATTTTTACATTTGCAATCCCTAATCAAAAGAAGCTAAAAGAATTAGGAAAAAATGACAGAGGCGAAAATTTTTAGTTGTACTCAAAGCGAGGATCTAGCGAGGCGAATAGCAAAAAACTTCGGAATTCCGATGGGAAACGTTACTTTCTCTCACTATAGTGACGGAGAGTTTCAACCCTCCTTCGAGGAGTCTGTTCGTGGTTCACGAATCTTTATTGTGGGATCTACTCACCCAAGTTCAGACAATTTAATGGAAATGTTATTGATGTTAGATGCGGCGAAACGCGCTTCTGCTCGACACATTACTGCTGTCATGCCCTATTTTGGCTGGGCCCGTCAGGATCGAAAAGACAAACCACGCGTCCCCATTGGTGCAAAAATGATCGCCAAACTCTTAGAAACTGCGGGAGCAACTCGCATCATTACAATGGATTTACACGCAGATCAGATCCAAGGTTTCTTTGAAAAACCCGTTGATCACCTCTTTGCCTCAACCATTTTTGTCCCCTATATCGAAAGCTTAAAGCTCGAAAACCTGACTATTGCCTCTCCAGATATGGGAGGTTCTAAGAGAGCTTATGCTTATTCTAAGTTCTTGAGTAGCGATGTAGTTATTTGCTACAAGCAACGTCAAAAAGCCAATGTAATTTCTCATATGGAATTAATTGGTGAGGTGAAAGGAAAAAATGTTGTCCTCGTTGATGACATGGTCGATACCGCGGGAACCCTTGCTAAAGCAGCTGATCTCATGATCGAGCGGGGTGCTCTTTCTGTTCGAGCTGTATGTACTCACGGTATTTTATCTGGTAATGCGCATGAACGTATTGAGAACTCCAAATTAGAAGAACTCATCATTACTGATACCATACCCTCAAAAAAAGAAAGTCCAAAAATCAAAATATTGAGCTGTGCAGAACTCTTTGGTTCTACCATGAAAAGCGTACACCTCAACAAATCAATACACGAAAATTTTATCAATTAAATCAATATGAAATCAATTACAATTAACGGATCTAAAAGAGAAAGTGTAGGCAAGAAAGCAACAAAAGCCTTACGCAATGCTGAGATGGTTCCCTGTGTTTTGTATGGCGAAAAAGAGCCCTTACATTTTGCAGCGAAAGAACTCGATTTCAGCAAATTAATTTACACACCCAACGCCCACACGGTTGTGATCAAAACAGAGGACGGAACATTTGACGCTGTTTTACAAGACATTCAGTTTCACCCTGTATCAGACAAAATCCTTCACATTGACTTTTATCAATTGAACGAAGGGAAAGATATATCAATCAACATTCCTGTTGTTGTTGAAGGAGCTGCTCCCGGAGTTTTAAACAGTGGGGGAACATTAATTCTTAACAAACGCAAACTGCGTGTTCGTGCACTTCCTAAAAACTTACCAGATGTAATCGTTGCTGATATTTCTAAATTAGAGCTTGGAAATAAATTATACACCGCAGAACTTGCTTCTGATGATTATTCATTCTTACATCCAGACAATACTGTTGTTTGTCAAGTAAAAACTTCTAGAGCCTCCATCAAAGAAGAGGTTGTTGAAGATACTCAAACTGCTGAAGATACTGAAGAAGCTACTGAAGCTGCAGAATAATTTAGGTTGATATAGAATAAAAAAAGCATCTGTGGTTAATCCCCAGATGCTTTTTTTATTTTTACAGTAATATGTCTTTTTTAAACTGGCTTTTCGGCAATAAAACAACAGACTCAAATTCTGGAGAGGTGAAGAAATATTTAATTGTTGGCTTAGGAAATATTGGCGCAGCATACGATGGTACTCGCCATAATATTGGCTTTGATGCTTTAAATGCTTTCGCTTCAAAAAAGGAACTTAGTTTTGAAGAATTACGCTATGGTGCAATGACCAAAACGCGTTTTAAAGGAAGGCTTATTTACCTTCACAAGCCTTCTACATTCATGAATAACAGTGGAAAAGCTGTGCGCTACTGGGCCTTAAAAGAAAACATTCCTTTGGAGAATATTTTAATCATCACAGATGATCTCAACCTTCCCTTTGGAACACTGCGTTTAAAAACAAAAGGAAGTGACGGGGGACACAACGGATTGAAAGACATACAAGCGCAATTGAATACTCAAAATTATGCACGGCTTCGATTTGGTATACATTCAGAAGAAAAAGGCTATGATACGGTAGATTTTGTTTTAGGGAAGTGGTCTACACAGGAGCAGCCTCTTTTAAAAGAACGCTATGAAATGATTGAAAAAATCATTTATTCCTTTGTCACGCAAGGCGCGCAAAATACCATGAATCAATTCAACGGGAAGTAATTTTCTAGGGTGCGGTTTGAAACCGAAAGTAGGGTGAGGTGGATATATTATTCAATTCATCCCGGGTAGTTACCTGCCAAACGTAGGATGTATTTGCCTCTATACTCACTGAGTGATTGGAATCTACAAGACCAGTCGCAATTTCTTCTAAATCGTCTTCACTTGTTCCAAAAAAAACAGCATAGCTGTCAATATCGTTATCTAAATCCAACCCCGCCCAACTCAAGTTTATGCTGCCATTGTTGAGGCTAACTACTTCATTCATTTGGGGAGAAACGAGTTTTGCTGGGAAAGGAACATAGCTAAATTGTTGTTCACCTTCTAAATAGAAACTTCTCGACTCGCTTGGCGTTTCTTTATCACTTAGTTCCGAAGAACTGATGACCTCCCAACGATAGGGAATTCCTCTGTCCAAGGTCAATGTTGCTGTTATTTCTTCTGTTCGTATTGAAGTTAGCTCTTGGGTTACCAAGTTAACTACTTTAATTGTGTAAGTATCCGTGTGAAGTGCAAGTTCCCAACTGAACGCTACCCTAGCTTTAGCAGAATCTACAGAAACATACAAACAGCTTTGATCGGCTTCTGGCAAAAGCAGAAGTGCAGCTTCGGGCGTTGGGATTGGATCTTTACAACCCATTACAAGAATAAATAAAACGATGTAAAGGTATTTTACGGGTCTCATTGTTTAATAAATCTTAGGGTTTCTTCTGTGGTAGCAGTAACCACTTTGACAATATAATTTCCTTGGGGCAAATGATTTACATCAATCAAAATCTGACGGGAAGCATTGGTCATTAAAAATTCATTATAATAACTTCTATTCCCTTTGATGTCGTAGATAAAGACTTCTGCAACTGGCGCAGAACCGCCCACCAAAATAGCGACTTCATCAACAACTGGATTAGGATATAAAAGTGAAGGCTCATCAATATAAATCAATTCTTTAAACTCCCCTTGACAACTCAAAGGTGTTTTTACCGTGACCACATTCAGTCCTTTGACCAATGGTAGTGTTTTTTGTGTTACATTATTTGCTTCAAACTCGAGTTCGTTCAACCCAATAATATATTCTTTGCTACCGCTGAGATTAAGAGTCACCTTGGAGGCAATAGCATTGACATTCGCACTGACAGCCAAAGGAGCGGGTTCAAGAATTGAAACAGTAAAACACTGTTCAAAACCTGGAACATCATCACTGCTTATACACAGAAGATAATCTCCACTTTGAAGGTTTTCAAGTGTAATTGACTCATTAGCAAAAGAGGAAATAATACGGTACCCATTTGGTCCAATAACATCTATGTCATAATCAAATTGAGCGACAGAGGAAACAATAATACTTCCGTTATTTCGATCAATACAGGTTTCATCACTTTTAGAAATGGTGAAATTTTGTTGAGCGTCTATATCGCATAAATCTCCCTCTCCATCGTTGTCAGAATCGAGCTGATCCGAATTTGTAATCAAAGGGCAATTGTCCTTTTCACTTGGAATCAAGTCGTTATCTTCATTCAATTGAGGTTGCCCATCAAAGCAGAAATTCAATTCAGCTAATTGAAGCTCCCCAGTATCAAGAGTGGCACTGTCTATTATCTTCAAGCGCCAAATACCCTTTGCAATACTACCGTATAATTGCGTCAAGTCTCCTTCTGGTCGAAAAGTCCCTGTAAAAGGTGCAGATGCATTTGAAATAAAAGGTTCGGCTTCCGCATCAAAAATCGTATTGGTGAAGTTTTCTCCCATTCCACCGCGATTTCTTATCAAACTAATTTCATCTCCAGCTGGACTAATTAAGCGAATGCTTAAATCACCAACATAGCTGTGTGTTAAACGTAGTTTAATATCTAAATCCAATACCTTAAGTGAATCAACGACAGCAAAAAGAACTTCTGTGATCCCTTCTTGGGATTCGCTGGCGTCTTCTATGGGGATTGGCGTATCATAAGCTGTAAAGGTTTTGCAAACATTTGGAGCAGTAGTAAATTGTTGCACTGAACTAGGCGCACTAAGACCACAATTATTGAGTATAGAAACACGCCAGTAGTAGGTTGTTAAACCTTCTAGCTCATCCACTTGTATACTTGTTAGCAAAATGTTTTCGTCAATCAGTATAGTTGAAAAATCTTCTTCCTTACTCAGCTCAAAACGATATAAATCAGCTTCTGAATTACTTTCCCAAGAGAAATTGACAAATGAAGGTAGATCCTCTGATAAATTAGCAGGAGATTGTACCGTGGGCACTGGAATTGTTGGTGATAAAAATCGAATGTAAAAAGGATGTTCTACTTGAGTTGTGCTGGAAGTACCTACCAAAGTTGCTGAGTAGGTGCCCGATACGGTTCCATCTGTCACCAACTCAAGGGTAACGGTTGTTCCATCTGTTTGAACAACAGCCGGATTTACTGAAACACCAATGTTGGATGGAAGCCCTACGACACTTAGGCTTACCGTTGAAGAAAAGGCCTCATACATTTCGAAGTTTAGATCAAAATTAACTCTTCCCGTTCCGCAATTTTCTTTTGCTACCTCTATAA